>Ga0214472_10000819_pt1:5000-37346 | contig 37346 bp, 28 predicted proteins | sample RVTome_6_FD_207662 | JGI IMG/M metagenome (GOLD analysis project Ga0214472, IMG submission 207662) | Soil microbial communities from uranium-contaminated site in the Upper Colorado River Basin, Wyoming, United States - RVT140D175 | ecosystem: Environmental > Terrestrial > Soil >...
CGCGAGAGCACCTAGTGCGACTGCGCCCCGGAGATGAGATCAGCGTCGTTCACCACAACGGCGAAATTTCCGCCCTAAGCCGCGAAATCAGCGAATCGGAGACGCTGCACATCCAAAGACTCCCAAACGGCTTCGAGGTGTCCACCTCCGAGAATCCGATCGAGGTGCGCACCGTAGGCGCGCACGGGGTCATCGAGACCTCGCTGTTCGAAGCCGCGCAGGCCGCCGGTATCTCGGATAGCGTCATTATGGACATGGCGGGTATCTTTCAATGGGACATCGACTTCATTCAAGACGTCCGAGTCCAGGATGAGTTCACGGTGCTCTACGACGAGCTCTGGCGGGACGGCGTGAAGCTCAGAGACGACAGCATCGTCGCCGCCGAGTTCATCAATCAGGGCGTAAGCTTCCGCGCCGCGCGTTACGAGAACGGCGCCGGGGATACCGGCTACTTCACACCGGACGGAAGGAGCGTTCGCAAGGCGTTTCTCAGGGCTCCGGTGGACTTCACCCGCATCAGCTCGAACTTCAATCCCAACCGCCGTCATCCGGTGTTGAACACGATCCGCGCGCATCGCGGCGTCGACTATGCGGCCCGCAGCGGCACCCCGGTCAGGGCCTCGGGCGACGGCAAGGTTTCGTTACGCGGCGCGAACGGCGGCTACGGCAACACCGTCGTGCTACAGCACGGCGACAACATCACGACCTTGTATGCGCACTTATCGCGATTTGCAGAGGCCAGAGTCGGGTCCAGAGTCAAGCAAGGGCAGACCATCGGCTATGTAGGGCAATCGGGACTCGCGACCGGCCCGCATTTGCACTATGAATATAGGATCAATGGCGTTCACAGGAACCCGCGCACGGTCGCATTACCGCCCGCAGACCCGGTACCCAGCGAGTATCGGGATGATTTCCAGAACGTCACGGCCAGCCTCTGGCATCAGTTGGACCTCTACCGAAGCACGCGGCTGGCAGCGGTCGCCGACTAGCAGCGAGCGCCGAAATCTCTCATGGCTGACCTCTATGTCGGCGTCATGTCGGGCACGAGCCTGGACGGCGTCGACGCGGTTCTCGTCGAGCTCGGCGAAAGCGATTGCACAGTCCTCGCGGCGAAGACGTCTCCGTACCCGCGACAGCTCTACTCCGATCTCAGGTCTCTGGTGCGAAAACCACGGGCGAGCCTCGTGGATATCGGTACCCTGGATGTCGCCATCGGGGAGTTTTTCGCCGAATGCGTGCTCGATCTCGTAAGTGATTCACCGTTCGATCCCAGCCGGATCGTCGCGATCGGCATTTCGGGCCACACGGCCTATCACAAGCCGGACGCGCCGCGCGCGTTCACGCTCCAGCTCGGAGACCCGAATACCGTCGCAGCCAGAACGGCGATGACGACCGTCGCGGACATGCGCGGCACCGACGTCGCCTTCGGCGGCCAGGGCGCGCCGATGGTGCCCCCGTTTCACTCCTGGCGGTTCTCGGATGTGCTCGAGGCGCGCGTGGTCGTCAACATCGGCGGCATCGCGAACCTGACCTGCTTGAACGCGGAGCGTCCGCTGCGGGGATTCGACTCCGGCCCCGGGAACACGCTCATGGACATCTGGTGCGAGCGCAATCGTGGAGAGCGGTTCGATCGTGACGGCGAGTGGGCAGCGAGCGGAACCGTCAACCCGGCACTGCTGGCGCGCATGAGCGCGGATCCGTATTTCAAGAAAGTTTCGCCGAAATCGACGGGGCTCGAGCATTTCAACCTCGCCTGGCTCGAGGACGCGCTGAGCGCCACCGGCAGAAAGCTCGACCCGGCGGACGTGCAGGCGACCTTGCTCGAGCTCACGGCGACGACGATAGCCGCCTCCCTCAAGACCAGCGAGCCCGAGGCCGGACGCGCCATTCTGTGCGGCGGCGGGGCTTACAACACCGCGCTGGTGGGCCGCTTGCGGGCGCTGCTTCCGGGCGTCCAAGTCGAATCCAGCGCCGCCCACGGCATCCCCCCCGAATGGGTCGAGGCCACCGCGTTCGCCTGGCTGGCCCGCCTGCGTCTGATCGGCAAAGCCGGCAACGCGCCTTCTGTGACCGGCGCCCGCCAAGCCGTCGTACTCGGTGGCGTATACTCGGGCAATCAGCCAACTCGTTAAGCGACTGCATGCGTCGGAATGGACACGGCCAACCTCGGACTGCCGGACTACTACGTCAATCGAGAGCTCGCTCAGCTCGAATTCAACGCTCGAGTCCTGCACCAGGCCAGGGACGAGCGCGTGCCGCTGCTCGAGCGGCTGAAATTCCTGTGCATTAGCTCGACCAACCTCGACGAATTCTTCGAGATCCGTGTTTCCGGCCTGAAGCAACGGCTGGAAGTGAGCTCGGTGCCCGTCGGGCCCGACAATCTGAGCCCCGCCGACGTGCTTCAAGAGATCGCCGAGCGGACCACGGAGCTCGTCGCCGAGCAGTACAAGGTGCTGAATCAGGAATTGATCCCGGCGCTTCGTCAACAAGGCGTCCGCTTCGTGCGGCGCGACCAGTGGACCGCCGAGCAGCGGTGCTGGCTCGAGCAATACTTCCAGGCCGAGGTCGAGCCCGTGCTCAGTCCGACGACCCTGGACCCCACCCGGCCGATACCGCGAATACTCAACAAAAGCCTGAACTTCATCGTCAATCTCCACGGGCGCGATGCTTTCGGCCGCCCGTGCCGGAGGGCGATCGTTCAGGCGCCGCGATCGCTGCCCCGCCTCATTCAGCTCCCTGCCGAGCTCAACGGCGGCGGAGAAACGGCCTTCGTCTTCTTGTCCTCGATCATTCATGCCTTCGTCGACGAGTTGTTCGCCGGCATGGCCATTGACGGCTGCTACCAGTTCCGCGTCACGCGAAACAGCGATCTCTACATCGATGACGAGGAAGTCGACGACCTGATGCGAGCGTTGGAGGGCGAGCTGTTCGAGAGTGGTTATGGCGCGGCCGTGCGTCTCGAGCTCGCGCACGATTGCCCCGACGAGCTTGCCGACTATCTGCTCGAGCATTTTCATCTGGGGGTAGGCGACCTCTACGAGGTTGACGGCCCGGTAAATTTGAATCGCCTGCTCGCCGTCTACGATCTCATCGAGCGGCCCGATCTGAAGTACCCGGCTTTCACCCCGGGGATACCGAAACAGCTCGTCCAGTCGAACCCATTCGAGGCGATATCGAAGAACGACATTCTCTTGCACCACCCCTACGAGTCGTTTGCTCCCGTTCTGGACTTCATCACCAAGGCGGCGACCGACCCGAACGTGCTCGCAATCAAGCAGACTCTCTACCGTACGACGCCGGACTCCCCGATCGTCGAGCGACTGGTTTCCGCGGCGAGGTCCGGAAAAGAGGTCACCGTGATGATCGAGCTTCGGGCGCGTTTCGACGAAGCCGCCAACATCGAGCTCGCCAACAAGCTACAGGAAGCCGGAGCTCATGTTGTCTACGGCGTCGTGGGATTCAAGACGCACTGCAAGATGCTGCTGGTCGTACGGCGGGAAGCCGGCCGGCTCAAGCGCTATGTGCATTTGAGCACCGGCAACTATCATCCCAAGACTGCGCGCGCATACACGGATTACGGCCTATTCTCGGCGGACGAGCGGCTTACCAAGGATATCCACGAAGTATTCATGCAGATCACGAGCTTGACGAAAACTGCGCCGTTGAATCTGCTGCATCAATCGCCGTTCAGCCTGCACGACGGGTTGCTCCGGCTGATCAAGAGGGAGACCAGCCGGGCGTCTTCGGGCGGGGCCGGGCACATCGTCGCCAAGATCAACGCGCTCGTGGAGCCCGAGACCATCCGCGCGCTCTACGAAGCATCGATGTCCGGGGTGCACATCGATCTGATCGTTCGTGGAATGTGCTGCTTGCGGCCCGGAATTCCCGGGCTATCGGAAAACATCCGCGTGCGCTCGATCATAGGCCGCTTCCTCGAGCACTCGCGCTGCTATTGCTTCCACAACAACGGCAACGAGGAAATCTATTGCGCGAGCGCCGATTGGATGGACCGAAATTTCTTCCGCCGCATCGAGATCATGTATCCGATCAACGACCCCGCCATCAAGCTCAGGCTGATCGGCGATCTCGACACCTATCTTGCGGACAACACCCATGCTTGGGAGCTGCTCGCGGACGGCCACTATCGCTTGCTCGAGCCGGCGGAGGGCGATGTGCCCGTCAGCGCTCAGTCGGCATTCCTGAGCCAGCTCGCGGAATCGGCCTAAGATTCGTCTCGGGTTCTATTCGGGGTCGAACTCGGTGACTTTCAGCTTGAAGCCGATGGCCGAAAGCCAGTCGCGCTCGAGATCGAGATCGGCTTGCGTCAGGCGGTTGTTCGCCAACCACCCGCTGGGAAATCCAATTCGTAGTTTTCTGGAGCCGGCGCGAAGGCGAATCTCCGGCAACTCCGACGGGCTGCGGCTGCGATTCAACAGCACTGCAAGTCGCAGAAGAATCGTGAGCCGAAACGCCGGCTGGCGCCACTCGAGCGGCAAATCCCCTATGTCGAACTCGTCGAGCTTGCGCCGATGGTAGCCGACGAGAACGGCAAGCAACTGCTGCTCGGCTCGGGAGAAGCCGGGTAGGTCGGCATTCGCGATCAGATAGGCGCCGTGCGTGTGATATTTGATGTGGGCGATATCCAGGCCGATCTCGTGCAGCTGGGCCGCCCAGCGCAGAAACTGCTCGGCGGAGGTATTCGCCAGCCCCCATTTCTCCCGGACCTGCTGTAACAGCATCAGCACCGTTCCCTTGACACGCTCGACCTGCTCTTCGTCGGCGTGGTAGCGGTGCTGCACGGCACGTGCGGTGCGATCGCGCGCATCTTCGTGCAGCAATCGGCCGACCATGTCGTACAGCAGGCCCTCGCGCAACGATCCCTCGCTGACCTCGAGATGCTCCAGCCCCAATGACTGCATCACCTCGGCGAGAATCGCCATTCCGCCAGCGAGCACCGGCGCCCGCTCGGCGCTGAGCTCGGGCAACACCAACTTGTCGATGTCATGCGCGCGGATCATCTCCTCGATGATCGACTGCGCGGCCGTCGCGTTGATGCCGTTTTTTGAGAGACCGAGAGCCTCGGCCATGCGCACGGCCGCGCGGATCGTTCCCGACGAGCCGATCGCTCTCTGCCAGCCCAGTCGGCGAAATCTCCGCACTATCGGGCTCAGCTCCAACCGGGCCGTCAGCCGAGCCTGCTCGAAGCGCTTCCGCGTCAACTTGCCGTCGCCGAAACAGTCCGAGCTGAGCTGCACGCAACCCATGAACAAGCTCTCGAGGTGCTTGGGCTCATAGCCGGTGCCGATGATCAGTTCGGTGCTTCCGCCGCCGATATCGACGACGAGCGTCGCGCCTTCTGGGTTGGGCGAATGGTGGGCTACGCCCAGATAGATGAGGCGCGCCTCCTCCATGCCGGAGATGACCTCAACCTGGTGCCCGAGGACTTCCTCCGCGGCGTTGAGAAACTCCGCGGCGTTTCTAGCGCGGCGCAGCGTGTTGGTGCCGACCACCCGGACCTGGCTCGCGTCCATGTCACGGATACGCTCGCCGAATCGTCGCAGGGATTCCATGGATTGATCGATACAGCTTCGTCGGAGATGTCCGCGTGGATCCAGCCCGGCTGCAAGCCGCACCATCTCACGGATACGATCCAAGATGATCAACTGCCCATGGCGAAGCCGTGCAACGACCATGTGAAAACTGTTCGAACCGAGGTCGACGGCAGCGATGACCTCCGAAGGCCCCGGCTCGGGAACAGCTTGTATGGCTTTGAGCGTGGACGCCAGCAGCGCGGCCTTAGGCCGAGAACGATGAGCCGCAACCGCAGGTCGTGGTCGCGTTCGGGTTGCGGATGATGAACTGCGCGCCGGAGAGATCTTCCTGATAGTCGATCTCGGCGCCCGTCAGATACTGCACGCTCATCGGATCGATGAGCAAAGTGACGCCGCCCTTCGCAATCTCCGTATCCCCTTCCTGGATCTCTTCATCGAAAGTAAAACCGTATTGAAATCCGGAGCAACCTCCGCCCGAAACGTAAACACGAAGCTTCAGAGCCGAGTTGCCCTCTTGCTCGATGAGTTGGCCCACCTTTGCGGCCGCCGCGTCGGTGAAGTTGAGCGGCGGGGCGTCCGGAACCCAGTGTGACTCGTTCATTTCTGTCATTCGCCTACGACCTTAATGCTGGATACCACCCCCGCCTTCGCGCGTGCCTGCAGTGGTTGCGGCACGTCGGTATCGTGAATGAGCTTTCCGTTCACCTCGGCGCCGATCGACATCTCGAGAAGGCGGTACTGAACATTACCAATGACTCTCGCTCGCGGGCCGAGCTCGACTCTCTCCGTCACCCGCACGTCCCCTTTGATCATGCCGTTGAGCATCAGATGGGGCACGATCACGGAGCCTTCGACGCAACCGTTCTCGCTGATACTCAGTGTCGAATGGCCCTCCCGAGAAGCCTCCACGTTACCCTTGACGTAACCGTCGACGTGGAAACCTCCGCTGAATTCGATGTCGCCGTGGACCCGGGTATCGGCGCCGACTAGCGTTCTAATGACCGCCTGCGGGCGCTTCCTTTTGCCAAACATCGGTCACCTCTCGCAGCCGTCCATATGCCATTAGACGCATAAGCGCTCGATCAGGTCAACGACCCAAGTCTCCATCTAGCCCACGATAGCCGACCAGTCGTAGCTTTGCGAGCTGGCCTCCCCGCTGGGCTCCCTGGGGCGAATCTCCATGGTCAGCTCGGCGGGCTGGAAACCGTCGGGAAGGGCGATTTCGCGCTGCAGATCCTGGAAATAGCGGAAGCTGTACGCCAGATCGTCGCTGGGCTCGGCCGTGGCGAGCTCCGAGAGACCGAGTTCCCGCGGCGCGCCGTCGACCGTCCCCGATATACGAAACCGCACGGTTCCGGAAACTCTGCGGTCGTGAGTGATCGCCTGCAGCAGCACCAGGTGCAGCAGGTAGACGTGCTCTGAATCCCCGGGTCGCAGCTCAAGCGTCTGCACGCGCAATCCCGCGACGCCGTCTTCCGGTGAGATGATACCCTGATAGAAGGCGAGCTCCTCTTCCTGAGACTGTATTCTCGCCTGTAACCGATCCAAATCCTGCTCCACTTGCAGATAGGTTTCCTGATCGATCTCCTGGGAGGTCTCGAGAATCGCAATGCGGCGGTTCAGATCCTCGATGGCTCGATCCTTGTCGGCGACGATATCGAGCAGCTCGCCGCGTTCCCGGCGCTGGTCCAATATGGAGTAGCCGCCGTCGAACCGGCCGAACTCGTATGCGAGCCAGAGCCCTCCTGCGAGGACGGCCGCCGAAAGCAGCCACAGCAGCCTCGGTTTGCGATGCGCGCTCATGTCGATTCCGGTCCCTGCCAACGACGCGGCCACCAAACCGGTTGCGGCGGCGGCCCATGCTCCGGAAACGCCAGCGGTCCGAGCTCCGTGAGCGCTTGCACATAGACGCGGCGCTTGAAATAGATGACCTCTTTGACGGGACGCCAGTAGTCGACCCAGCGGCAACGATCGAACTCGGGCGCTGCCGTGGTATCGAATCGAATCTCATCGGAATCGGCGAGCAACCGCAGCAGATACCAGCGTTGCTTCTGGCCGATACAAACGGGAGATTGCTGCCGGCGAATGAAGCGCGCCGGTAAACGGTAACGCAGCCAATCCCGAGTCAGACCCAGCGGCTCCACGTCCTCGGGCTGGAAACCGACCTCCTCGCTGAGCTCCCGATACATCGCTTCCTCGATCGATTCCTCCGGGGCGACGCCTCCCTGCGGAAACTGCCATCCCGTGCTGCCCGCACGACCGCCGATGAGCACGCGGCCCCGTCCATCCGTTAGAATGATGCCGACATTCGCACGGTAGCCTTCAGCGTCTATCCAATCCATCGGTTCGCATTCTACGTCGTAAGGCGCCGGCCGATCGCTTGCGTGACTTCGGACGGACAGTCCCTGCTCATCCTCGGTCAGTTGGTCAATCCTCCTCGAGCGCGGCCTGCCTGCACATCATTCCCCGTTGTCTCTCATCGCTCGGGATCTGCGGCAAGATATGCCCGCCCCGTTTCCATTAGGCTAACAAAACCCTGCTCGTCGTTAGTGTCGATGAGTTCACGGATACGCCGCGCGGCGCTCAACAAGGCCTCGATCGGCGCGCGGCCGTGGTCGTTCAAGGTCTGAATCTCGAAATACAGGTGCGGGTTGTCCCGGGCGACTCGGCTCGCGACCGCCAACTGTGCGTCGAACGTCGTGCTCGAGAGCCGCTTCAGCTTCGGCACCAGCTCACCGCTGCCCGCGAGCGCCGTGAAGAATGCCAGGTTCAAGGCATGCGACAGGCCGAGCACATAACCGATCAACTTGTCGTGCTCCTGGAGGTCCATGTCCACGAGCTCCGCCATCGTGGAGACGAACAGGCGCCGCGCCTGAGCGACGGCCTCGGTATCGCCGACATCGACGAAGATGACGTGGCGGCCGGACAGCAGCTGCGTGTCCGGACCGAACATCGGATGAATCGACGTGACCCGGCAACCGGCGTGCACGAGCTCGGCGAATGCTTGCTTCAAGGGTGTCTTGAGCGAACCGAGATCGAGGATCAAGCCGCGCGGCCGGCGCACCGCCAGCGCCGAAAGGATCTCGGCGGTGACTTTGATCGGCGCGGCGACGACGATGAGGTCATGGTCGAGCGCGTGGTCTCGCCAATCCTCGATCCGCGGGTAGCGCGCGCTGCTCTCTCGCGGATCGGCGATTTCAACGCCGTAGCCTTGGGAAGCGAGAAAGTCGGCCATCCAGGTTCCCATCCTGCCCGCTCCGCCGATGACCAACGCGCGTTGCCCCGCGCCGGAGCTCTCGGCTGCGACCCGGGACTGCTCCTGCCTCGTCAATGAGGAGCGAATCAGCAGGCGCATCACCTCCTCGGCGAGATCGGGGTCGAGCTGCACCGCGGCCGCATGCTCGCGGGCACCTTGAAGGACCTCCCGCTCGCGCTCGAAGTCACGCGTCGGGCTGCCGGTATGAATCTTATGGGCGCTGACCTCCGCCACGATCTGCTGCCGCTTGGCGATCAGCTCGATGAGTTCGGTATCGACCGCCGAAAGTCGCTGGCGTAGCTGGTTCAAGGTCATCGATGGGCTCCCGTCGTTGCGGTTTGTACTCGCTGCCCGACCTCGGCGCAAGCCCGATCCCGGCGATGCGAGCGATTCGCGCCGCTCGAGAGCTCGAATGCAGCGGCCAGCGACGGCTAGCCAACACCGATGACAGCGGCTACTCTCGTTCGCCGAGTCATCTCTCTCGCGGACCTGATCGACACGTATGCGACTTCCCGAAAACGCAGATCCGTTGCCAGTAGTCGGCCAATGGTTGGAGGAGGCCACGAAGCTCGCTGCGCAACCGAATCCGAACGCCATCACTTTGGCGACGGTGGGAGCAGACGGGCGCCCATCGGCTCGGGTCGTGCTGCTCAAGAGCTTGGTTCGGCCCGCGGGTTTCGGCTTGTTCTACACGAACCACGGCTCTCGCAAGGCGCGAGACCTCGAGGCCACGCCCTGGGCAGCGGGGGTGATGCATTGGGATGCGCTGGGGCGGCAAATTCGCTTCGAAGGGCCGGTCGTCCACGCTCTCGATACCGAGAGTGATCGTTACTTCGCGTCTCGGGACTGGAAGAGCCAGATCAACGCTTGGGCGAGCCGGCAGAGCCAACCTATCGAGAGCGCCGCGGAACTGGAGAGCAAGGCCCGCGAGGTCGCAAAGCGTTTCGGCTTCCCCGACCCGCTCGCGACCGACGCGCCCGTATCGACGGACAAGAAGCTGCCCCGGCCGGATTATTGGGGCGGCTATCGCTTTTGGTTCGCGGCGGTGGAGCTATGGCAAACCGGCAACAATCGTTTCCACGAACGTTTGCGCTACGAGCGCGCTCTCGCGCGCCGCGGCGGCTCGAGCTTCGAGGCCGGCCCATGGACGTACGCGCGCCTGCAACCTTGAGCCCGTCGGCGTGAAGAGGGTTCTCCTCGGATTGATCGCGGCGGCCTGCTCCGGCGGTAGCCACTGCGTTGCGCAAGACATCGTCACCGACGTCAGCCAGGGAACGAACATGGCACTGGCGCTTTCGCCGGACGGCAATACGCTCGCCATCGACCTCATGGGCCAGCTCTGGACGCTGCCGGCGACGGGAGGAGCGGCCAGTCGCCTGCTCGCCACCGACAGTATCGCGCGCAACCCGCGTTACTCGCCCGACGGCCGGCACCTGGTCTACCAGCAGTACTCGCAAGGTCAATGGGATCTGTGGCTGCTCGACCTTGCTTCGACGACGCGGCGCCGCTTGACGGGGCCTCCGTACGACGAGCGCGAGCCCGATTTCTCGCCCGCCGGCGACGCAGTCTATTTCGCGTCGGGCCGCGGCGGCGGCGACGAGATATGGCGCTTGGACCTGAATGCGGGCGGCTTGACGCGAGTCACCTACGACGGCGATACCGCGGCCTGGCCGAGCGTCTCGGAAAGGCATGAGATCGCCTACGTGAGCCAGGCGGGCAGCCGCTGGACGCTGATGCTCACGGCTGAAAACCGCCCGACCACCGCGGTCTATACGAGCCCCAATCCGCTGCGAGCACCGAGCTGGCGGCCAGGCGGCGGCGTCATCACGATCGCCGAGCAAACGGGCCCCCGAAAAATGGATCTGCAGATGATCCTGCTGTCCGACGAGCCCGTCGTGAAAACCCTGACCCGCGGGGAGGACGTTTTCGGCTTCCGCCCCGCTTGGAAAGACGCGGCGACACTTGTCTATTCTGCGGACGGGCAGATCTGGTGGCGCACGCTCGCCAACGCCTCGCGCTATCCGGTGCCGCTGTTCGCCGGCGTCGCCGTGAATCGCGCGTCGCACGCGCTTCGCACATCGGCCGTGCCTGCCGATGGCCCGCATCCCGTCCAGGGAATTCGAAGCCCCGCCTGGTCACAGCCCGGGCGGCTGCGCGCCTACACGGCGCTCGGCGACCTTTGGTTGCAGGTCGGCGATCGCGACCCTCGGCAATTGACCGACGACGTTCACGTCGACATCGACCCCGACATCAGCCCCGATGAGCGACGCGTGGTCTTTGCGAGCGACCGGGACGGCGCCATGAATCTGTGGTCCTTGGATCTCGAGACGCGCATTTCGAGCCAGCTTACGCACGGCGCGGCGAAAGCTTATGCCCCGGCAATCTCCGCCGACGGTCAGAGGCTGGCCTACCTCGAAACCGACGGCTTCGGGCCGTGGGGACCGAGCCGCCTGAAGCTCATGGATCTTGGCGCCGGGGCCCCGCCGCAAACGCTCGCGATCCAGCTCCTCGATGCGAGCCGGCCGTCCTGGAGCGCCTCGGGAGGGGCCGTGACGCTCACTGCCAGGAACCCCTCTTTTGGCTCAAACTCTCCCGACAACCGCGCCCGCCTGGAGCTGACGCCGGAGGACGGCTCCGCCCGATGGAGCGCCGTGAGCGCTTCCGAAGAGGAACCCGAGCAGCCGCCGCCCGGGCCGCTGACCTGGACCCCCGCTCCGGTGTCCGGCAGCTACGTCATTCAAGTAGACCGGCTGTTCGATGGCGTTCGCACCGAATACCGCCGGCACATGGATATCCACGTCGACGGGCGGCGAATCACCGACGTCGTGGCCCGGGGCCTCAAGCCCTTGCCGCCGCGGGTCATCGACGCTCGAGGCTATACGATCGTCCCCGGTTTCATCGATCTGCACGCGCATCAGTCCGCCATCGCCGGAGAGCGACTCGGCCGAATCTGGCTGGCCTACGGCGTGACCACCGTCCGTGAGGTCGGAAGCCAGCCGGGTGACGCGCTCGAGCGCAGGGAAGCTTGGCTCAGCGGCAAGCGTGCGGGCCCCCGCCTGCTGCTCAGCGCCCGGGCGTCTGAAGCCGCGGCCTGGCCGAGCTCTGACGACGCGGGACGCCCCAGCTTCGACGTCCTCGAGATCGTCGACCATGCAAGCCCGATGGCCTTCGAGAGCGCGGCCGTTCGCGACGCCCGTCGCTTCGGCATCCCGATTTTCGGCGAGGATCTCTTCCCCGCGGTGCGATACGGGATCAACGCGCTCGAGCATATCGGCCGGCGCGACCGAGAAAGTCCTTACGATCTAGAACGCTCGGCGCTGGGCAACAGTTATGCCGATGTACTCGGCGTACTCGCGCAATCGGGCGCCGCGGTCACACCGACCTTGGCTGCGTTCGGCGGGTTCGCCGTGCTGGCGCGCCAGCCCGCGTGGCTCGCAGAGCCGGCATTTCAACTTTTTTATAGTCGCGATGAGCGTCTCCGCTGGCAGAGCCTGGAGAGCGTTTCGAGCTCGGGCGGTCTCGAGCAGACCATCGCCCAGCTCGTCAGAAACGGCGGCCGCGTGGCGGCCGGCAGCGATGCGCCCAGCGTGCCCTACGGCCTCGGGCTGCACGCTGAGCTGAGCGTGCTGAGCGCCGCTGGGCTTCCGAGCGACCAGGCCTTGCGCCTGGTCACCGCCGAGGCTGCTTTGGCCTTGGGGCTGGAGCGAGAGCTCGGCACCGTGGAGGCCGGCAAGCTCGCGGACCTGGTCGTCATCGACGGTAACCCCCTCATGAACCTCCGAGACTCCTTGAGGATCGTCGCGGTCGTCAAGGACGGCGTCTGGATACAGCGGTCGGAACTACTCAACCCTCCGCGAGATTAGGGCGGGACAGGTGCTCTTGTCGGCGCGCTTTACGTCCTGAACGACTCGGGGGCCGGTTGAGCCGTAGGAAAACCGCTGGATCTGCGCAGTCTTTCAAATCAGCATCTTATTATGTCTTTATAAGATCATTTCAAGAAATATTATGTAAGAACACCGTCGAAATGCTTTACAAGACCATGTCTAATTCTCGCCTTCTCATACAGATATAATATATAACTCCATAATTTTAATATAAAAATAACTAATGGCACGGCTCTTGCTTAATTATCCATGCCTCCGACCAGAGGCCATTGAGTGCGTAAGACACAGAAACCGCTGCGAATTTCCGCGCGCTTCTGTTAGATTTAGGCTCGAGAATTAGAACAAGAAACAGAATAAGAAGAAGACTTGAATAACGGCTGCGATAACAAATACAGACAGGCTGGATTGCATAAATATTAAAACGATAGCGAAACGGCCCGCAGCCAGGCCGCATAATTGAAACCGTAAACTCCGATAACAACAACAACCTGACCCGGCGCTCCCACCGCCGGGTTTTCTTTATGTGCGACCCGCGCACCGAACTGTGACCTGGGGCGCGGCCGCACGGCCGCAAAGCTGATTGACTGTCATGCTCGCCCTGGACGCGTGGGTGGCGCATGTTCAAAAAACTTCGCGTGACGATTCTGCTTTACATCCTGGCGTTCGCGGCCGTCGGCAATTATCTCGCGTCTGCACGAACGACCGACTGGGATACGACCCTTTGGGTCGACGTTTATCCGATCAACGCCGACGGCAGCGCCGGAACTCAGGCCTATGTCGAGCGGCTCCGCGACGAGGACTTCGACGCGCTCGAGCGTTACTTCCTTGCCGAGGCGAAACGTTACGGGGTGGTGTTGGATTTGCCGTTTCGGCTCGACCTCGCGCCGCAGATAGCGAACGAGCTGCCGGTGCTGCCGGCCATGCCCACGATCCTCGACACCGTGCTCTGGAGCCTCGAGATGCGCTGGTTCAGCGCCGGCGTGAAACGAGCCCACGACCGGCCGAGCCCCGATATCACATTATTCGCGCTGTATCACGATGAGACTGCCGCGCAGGTGCTCGACCGCTCGACCGCGCTCCAACGAGGTTTGATCGCCGTCGCCAACGTGTTCGCCATTCCGGCCGCCGACGGCTCCAATCAGGTCGTGATGGCGCACGAGCTGTTGCACACACTTGGAGCGACCGACAAATACGCCCCCGGCAACGCGTTGCCGGCTTTCCCGCACGGTTTCGCGGATCCGGCGGCGATTCCACTCTATCCGCAATCGAAGGCCGAGCTCATGGCCGGGCGCATACCGGTAGAGGCCGACAGCGCCCGGATTCCCGCGAATCTGGGCGAGACACTCATCGGGCCGACAACGGCCGCGGAGATCCGCTGGCTGTCGCTCGATTGATTGGCGGAAATTGGGCGCGCGGGCTGTATCATGAGCAGCCTGATCCACTGCAGCGGCACCGATGGCAAACCGCCTGACGAAAATCTACACGCGCATGGGCGACAGCGGTATGACCGGTCTTGCCAACGGTGAGCGCGTTTCTAAATCCGCGTTGCGCATCGAGACTTGTGGCGCGATCGACGAAACCAACAGCGCGATAGGGCTCATCCTCGCCGAGGCCGAGGTACCCGATGCGATTCGTGGCGGCCTGACGAAAATACAGCACGAGCTGTTCGACATCGGAGCCGAGTTTGCGCTGCCGGGGCACGTCGCCATTCGCAGCGATCACGTGGCCTGGCTCGAGGGCGAGCTCGACCGCCTCAATTCCGCCTTGCCGGCATTGAAGGATTTCGTGCTACCCGGCGGCACCCGGGCCTCGGCGGCCAGTCACCTCGCCCGCGCCGTTTGCCGGCGCGCGGAGCGACGCGCCTGGAAGCTGGCCGAGGAGGCCGAGATCAACCCGGAGCTGCTCCGATATCTCAATCGGCTCTCGGATCTGCTATTCGTGGTGGCGCGTGCAATCGCCCAATCGAAGTCGGCTCCGGAAACGATCTGGCAGGCCGCTCACAAAGGCGGGCACGACGCCGCTTAGAGCCTATCTCAAACGGCCCAGCCGAAGATCGTCATCAGCCCGATGACGGTCACCCAGATGAAGAGCGTTCGCTTGACGAGCCGCATGGCGCTTTGCGCCGCGGCGATCGAGTTCGGCGGCCCTTCGAGCAAGCCCGTCATCGCGGCCTTGCCGACACAGGCGACGACCTCGTCGTTGCTGCGATGAAACGGCAGATCGGACTTGAGCTCGTAGCTGCGCCAGCGGTTCCAGGCGTCGTCGAAGCTGCCGCTTAATGCATAGCCGATAATGGCTAAGCGCGCGGGAATCCAAACCAGCACGCCATGCACGTTCTCGACGGCGGCAAGTATGGCCTCCATTCCTGCCATGCTTCGTCCCGAGGAGTATGCGACGCGGCGGCGCAGCAGGTCGCTGGTTCTGAACAACCACGCCCCGACCGGGCCGAGCGCGATGAACCAGAAGACGACGCCGAAGATCCGGTTCGTGGCCTGAACGAACACGGCTTCCTCGATCGCCTCGATCTCATTGGTATCCGAGTGCTCGACTTCGCAGATCTCCGTGAGGACGCGCTCCGACCGGGCCTGGTCGCCCGCGTCTACTGCCTCGCAGTATTCGTCGACCTCGCTGCCGAGATCCCGCGGACCGAGTGAGAAGAAAAGGATCAGAACCGCGAACAGCAGATACGGCAACGTCCACAAGACCACCGACATGAACTCGGGCCATTCGAGACTCGCGTACGGTGCCGCAAGGTACACGCTCACCCACAATACCGGCAGCACCGGAATGAACAGGATCACGATCACGCCGGCATAGAGCAGCCAGGCGGGAGATTCCTTGAGCCGCGCGATGCCGAGGTCGAAATAGCCGTCGAACCACCTCAATTCCCGCAGATGCAGGACCTCAGTCGCTAGCCGCTCCAGGACCAGGCCGAGTATCAGCGCAATTAGCTTCATGCTGGGTCCGGTCAGTCGGCCAAGAGCTTCTCGAGCAGCGCCCAATCGAAATACTCTCCGGGGTCGGTCTTGCGTTCGGGCGCGATATGGCTATGACCGACGATGTCCGCCGTTCTCAACGAAGGATAGGCTCGTCGAAGAAGGCGTACGAGCCGCGCGAGGCGCCGGTATTGAATCGGCTCGTAGGGCGAGTCGTCGGTTCCCTCGAGCTCGATGCCTACGGAAAAATCGTTGCAGGCAGTCCGCCCGCAGTGCTCGGATTCGCCCGCGTGCCAAGCCCGCTGCCCGAAAGGCACATATTGGGTCAGCTCGCCCTGCCGCGAGATCAGCACGTGGCTGGACACGCGCAGATGGCAGATTCCCCGGTAATACGGATGCGCGTCCGGATCCAGGGCGTTGAGAAACAGTTGGTCGATTCCACAACCCCCGAACTCTCCGGGCGGCAGGCTGATTCCGTGAATGACGATCAGGCTCGGGTCACAGCCGCCCGGCCGGTCGTCACAATTCGGTGACTCGATGCGTCGCACGTCTTCGAGCCACCCTGTCGCGACATCCAACTTCATAGTACTGTGAAACTGCAGACGCAAGCTCCAACCCCATCGCTCGATACGCGACTATATACCAACCTCGCCAGAGACCTCGGCATGCATCGGGAGCGAACCGGATGAAAAATCGATCGGGAAGAACCCAGCGGCTATACATCGCCGACAACTTGGCCGGCCGGTGCGTGCGGCTGGACCACAGGCAAGCCCACTACCTCCGGCATGTTCTGCGGCTCAAGGGCGGAGAGACCGTGATCTTGTTCGACGGCAGGGGCAAGGAGCGCCTCGCGTCCATCGCCAGACTGACCGGGGACGCCGCGGAGCTGCGCGTGCTCGCGGACGCCGAGCCGATCCCGGAATCTTCATTGAACCTGAACTTGATCCAGGCCTTGGTCAAGGCCGATGCCATGGATCTGATCGTTCAAAAAGCGACCGAGCTCGGCGTCGTCTCCGTCGCACCCGTGCGGACGGAGTTCAGCGTCGTCAGACTCGACGCAGGGCGCATGCAGCGCCGCTTGGAGCACTGGCGGCGAATCGCACAGAGCGCCTGCGAGCAGTCGGGCCGCCATCGCCCGGCACTGATCCGCGAGCCGATGCCGCTCGCCGACATGCTCGCGCAATTGCCGGAGAACGTTTTCGGCGCCGCTCTGCACGCCGGCTCGGGCAGGCCGCTTGCGAGCGCGTCCGCGGCGATCACGCCGGGCCGAACGATTTATCTGCTCGTCGGTCCGGAGGGCGGCCTCAGTGAGCAGGATCTGCACGCCGCCGAGCGGGCGGGCTTCGAGCGCTATTCGCTCGGTCCGAGAACGCTCAGGACGGAGACGGCATGCGTGGCGGGCTGTGCCCTGGCTCAAGCGCTGTGGGGAGATCTCGGCGTCTGAGCGCTCGGGCATGAACGCCGCCCGCAGGCCGTCAAGCGCGCAACTCGCCGAGCATCGCTTCCAGACGATCGATGTCGGGTATCAGCGGATACTCATTGATCATCCGCGTCCGGCACAGCACCGGCTGACCTTCGGACCACGGTCTTTCCTTTTCAGGGGACAGCACGTCAGCGTTTACGCGCACTAGCTGCGGAAAACCTTGGGTCAGCAACCCGTAGTAGCCCGCACCCTGATTTTCACCGACGGCGTTGAATACCACGATGCGCGTCCTCCCCGGGCGTTTCTTGACCTCGCCGCCCGACATCGCCTCGAAGGACACGACCGGCAGGCGCCGATCGTTCCAACTGATATGACCGAGAAACCAGGCAGGCTTGTCGGCATCCTCCTGCGTGCGTTGCGGCACGACGAATGCGATGACTTCGGCGACGCAGGCGCGCGGCACGAGCAATCGTTCTCCCTGAAGAGGAATCAACAGGCTGTAGAGCTCGGTTTGATCGACACTCATAGCTCGCGACCCAACAGCGCGCCCACCGCCCCGACGAGCTGATCCTCTTGGTAGGGCTTGCTCAGATAGTCGTTCACACCGATCTCGATTGCGCGCGCGCGGTGCTTCTCACCTGAGCGAGACGTGATCATGATGATCGGAATATCCCTGGCCTTAGGGTCGTTTCGCACATGCGTCGCGAACTGATAACCGTCCATCCGCGGCATCTCGATATCCAAAAGGATGATGTCCGGCTCGTGATCCTGCAGCACGGTAACGGCGTCCATTCCGTCTCGTGCCGTCAGCACCTTGATACCGCGGCGCTCAAGCAAGCGCTGCGTGACGCGGCGCATGGTGATCGAGTCATCCACCACCAGCGCCGTGAGCTGGCGCGGCTCGGGCACGGGCTCGACGGTTCGCACCGGCGTGGCGGACTCTTTCTGATTGCGGATCAGCGTGATCGCATCGAGAATGATGATGATGCGGCCGTCGCCGAGTATGGTCGCGCCCGAAATACCGGGAATGCCCGAGATATGTGGACCGAGGGTCTTCACGACGACCTCGCGGCTGCCCTCGAGAGAATCCGTCAACAGCGCGGTCGAGCTCTCACCGGCGCGAACCAGCACCAACGGCACCGAGCTGTCTTCGTCCGGCAACGAGGAAGGCGCGGCACCGACGAAAGAGCCCAGATGCTGCAATCGGTAGCTCACACCCCCGTGCTCGATGCGAGGGTCGTCTTCCGTGAGCAGCTCCAGCAGCCGGTCTTTCGGCACGCGCGTGACCCCTTCGACGGTCGGCAGCGGCAAGGCGAAAGTTTCCTCGCCGATATCGACGATCAGAGCGTGGGTGACTGCGAGCGTATACGGCAGTCGCAGCACGAACCGCGCGCCGGCGTTCGGCGTCGATTCTATTCGCAGCGAGCCGCCGAGCTTCTTGACCTGATTGTCGACGACGTCCATCCCCACGCCCCGCCCGGCCGCATGGGTCAGCTCATCGGCCGTCGTGAACCCGGGCTTGAGAATCAGCTCCGCCACCTCCGCGTCGGAGATCTCCCGTCTGCCGGATAAGAGTCCGAGCTCCTGCGCCTTGCGCCGAATCCTCGCCAGATTGAGCCCCGCGCCGTCGTCCGCGACCTCGATGATGACCTCCGAGCCCTCTCGCTTGAGCTTCAGAGCCACTCGGCCGACGTCGGGCTTGTGTTTCGCGCGCCGCGCTTCGAGCGTCTCGATGCCGTGAACGACGGCGTTGCGCAACAGGTGTTCCAAAGGCCCGAGCATGCGCTCGATGACCTGTCGGTCGAGCTCGCCCTGAGCGCCCTCGATCGCGAGCTGGGCCACCTTGCCGGTATCGGTGCAGGCTTGACGCACGATTCTCGCCAGCCGCGGGACGTAGCGCTGAAACGGCACCATACGCGTCTGCATCAGACCGTCTTGGACGGACGTCGTGATCCGCGCCTGCTGCGTCAATAAGGTGCTGGTCTCGTTCGCCAGCCCACGCAGCAGATCGTTCAGGCTCGCAACGTCGTTGGCGGTCTCCGCCAACGCCCGGGAGAGCTGCTGGATGCTCGAATACCGGTCGAGCTCGAGGGGATCGAAGTCCCCGCGTGCCTCCGTCTCGTCTTGGTGGCGGTGAAGAATCTGCGCCTCCGTCTCTGCCTCGAGCTTGCGCAGCTGGTCCCGCAATCGAACGACCGTCTGGTCGAGCTCGCCGAGATGGAAATCGATGTACTGAGCTTGCTGATTGAGCCGCGACTGAAAGATGCTGACCTCGCCGATGCCGTTCAGCAAAGCGTCCAGCAACTCCGCGTCGACGCGCACGAGCTCGGTCGCCGACGCCGCGAGCGCCGCAACCGGCTCGCTGGCAGCGGCCTCCGCAGGCTCTTCCGGCAGGACCGCGACGGCCGGCGTTTCGGCACTCGTCGCCGAAATGGCGCTCGGCTCCGCCTCGGCCAGCTCGACTTGCTCTTCCTCGGAAGGCTCGTCGAAATGTGCGAGATCGTCGGGCGTCAATGTCAGCACCGTGAGGTCGCGCTCCGGAGGCGGCTCGAAAATCTCCTGCTCGGGTTCCGGTGCCCGTTTCTCGAGCAGCTCCTCGAGCGGCTTCTCACCGTCCTCCGCGAACGCCTGCTCGAGCGTGGGTATGCCCTCCGGCTCGTCGCGATCGCGGGATTCCACGACGGCCTCCGCCTGCGTCAGCGCCTCGATTTGTCCCAGCAGCTCCCTCGGCTGCTCGAGGTATCGGCCGGAGCCGATCGCATCGCGCATGGAGTGCAGCTGGTCGAGGCTCTGCTGAACGACGTCGATCGCTTCCGCCGACGGAACGAGCCGTCCGTTGGTCAGGCCGGCGAGCAAATCCTCGAGCGCATGACACAGATTGCCCATCGCGTCGATTCCCGCCATGCGTGCACCGCCCTTCAGCGTGTGTAAGAGTCGCTGCAGCTCGGCGAGCTCTGAGACTTGACTGCTGTCGCGCCGAAAATCCTGCAAGGCGAGCTCGGCGTTGTCGAGAATCTCGGTCGCTTCTTCGGAGAAAATCGCGGCGATCTCCGGATCGAACTCGCGGATGTCGTCGTCTTCCGCCTCGACCGGCTTCTGTTGCTCCGCCTGCTCCCGGTCTTCCTCGACTTCGAGCCCCGCGAGCCGAGCGATTAGATCCGAGAGGTCGTCGTCGAAGCCCTCGTTGGATGCCAGCGCTTCGGTCATGCGTTGCATCGCCAGCAATGTCTGTTGCAACGTCTGCAACGCCGTCTCGTCCATGCCTCCGCCGAGCTGATACTTCTGCCCGACGTACTCGGACAGCGGCTCGACGACATTGATGATCGGCTGATAAGCCGCCATCTTCGCGCTGCCCAGCAGCGTGTGACAGGCGCGATACAGGGGCTCTTCGACGGCGTATGGGCCTTCGTCAAGCTCGACACTCGCGAGAAAGTCCCGAATCACTTCGAGGTGTCCGCGCGCCTCCTTGACGAAAATCTCCGCGAGCACGGGATCGATAGCCGGAGCCGCCTTATCCTGCGCATGCTCGGTGAACACCGGCCCGTCCAGAACCGGCATGAGAAACGTCTCGTTGGCGACGATCGACTCCGCGTCGGCTTCGACGAAGCTGTCGGCGTGCCGCATGAGTTGCGTGACATCGATTTGCGGAGTCGTGCCGAACTCGAGTTGCTCGACGAGCTTCGGCAGCACGTTCGTCGCGGTTTGCAGGAATTCGAGCATAGGCTCGGTGGCTTGCAAGGTCTTGTTGATGACGCGATTCAGTATCTTCTCGACACTCCAGCAGAACTCCCCGATGAGCTCGGCGCCGACCATCCGGCCGCTGCCCTTGAGCGTGTGGAAGGCTCGCCGTATCGCAATGAGCGGCTCATCGTTGCCCAAATTCTCGCGCCACGCCGGAAGATTTCGACGAATCGTCGCGATCTCTTCCTTGGCTTCCTCGATGAACAGCTCCACGAGCTCCGGATCCAGCCTATCCTCCGACTGCTGCATCACGGCCGGCCGCCGAGTTCTCTTTGCCGCCTGCTCTCGCGCCACCTCGGCCGCTACCTCCTCGCGGCGTTCCGGAGCTCTCTCGACGCGCTGCGGCGTCGCCGCCGGCGTACGTTCCAGCACGCCGAGGCAACGCTCGGCGTTGTCGAGCATGTACCATGGATCCTTGCGGCCCGCGCCGACGGTCTCCATGTAGTATTCGATGCTCACGATCGCGTCCGCCAATCGCTCAAGCAACTCCGCTCTCATGAGGGAATCCCCCGGCGCGAGGCGCTCCTTGATGATGGCGCCTATACGTTCCGCCACGGAGACGGCTCGGGATTTTCCGAGCATCAGCAGCCCGGCCGTGATCCCACGCAGCTGTGGCTCGACCTGGTCGAGCAAGCGCACGCTCTCGGGATGAGCGAGCAGTTGCGTGACCGCTTCCTTGACGTGCGAGAGATTCACTATACATTCGCTCAAGACCGCCTTCGTCACCTGCCGGTAGTGCGCCTTGTCTTCGATCTCTTCCGACTCCTTCACGCCCATCGACGGCGCGACGGCGCGAACGAGCTCACGATCGAGAACGTCCTCGACGTCCAGCAGAGTCGCGGCCATCCGCTCCAGGGCGCCCTCATCCATGGCGCTCTCGGCGGCAACGAGCGCGCCCAGGTCCTCCGCCTGCGCGCGTATCTGATCGCGCAGCGCGCCCAGCCCGAGCACTCCCAAGGTGTCGCCGATCTTCTTGAGCATGTCGAGTTGCTGGGCGAGGTCCTCGGGATCCTCCATGCCGGTTCGCACGAAGATATCCAACGCATCCTTGACGCTGCTCAGGTCTTCCTTGATCGCCTGTGCAACCGTGCGCATCAGCTTCGCGCTCGGTCCGGCGAGCTCGTTCCGCGCTTCGACGAGCTGCTCTTCGGGCGGCACGACCTCGTCGAGGCTGTAGACGGAGCGGATTTCCTCGACGCGCTCACAGTTTCCGCTCGCGCGACTGATGTAATAGAGCAGACCGTTCAACAGATCGACGGGCGGCGCTTGAACGAACGATCCCTCGCCCTCGGCGATCAATCGCTTGAGCTGGCGATCCGCCTGCCCCACGAGCCGTTTCAGCGAGACCGTCTCCTCGAGACCGTCCTCGGCGAGCGCCTCGAGCACGCCGGTCAGGACGTACCAAATCTGTCGCGCGGGCTCGCTGACGACCATTTTCTCAAGCTCGCGGCTGATTCGGACGAGCTGCCGCAGGTGCTTGGCGGACTGCTCCGATCGAATCCAACCCAATAGCGCCGTTTGAAACGCCGGCCTCAACGCCGCCAGGCCCTTCTTGTCCGTCGGAGGCGTGGTCGCCAACGCCGCCTTCGACGGCGCGCTGACGAACCGGCCCTGTGGGCCGGAGCTCAAAAGCACCAGCGTGCCCTCCGACAATCTCGGCTTGTGTGAAATGTCCCGCAACTCGTTCAACAGGGGTAGCAGCACCAAGGCGACATCCCGGCCGCCGCCCAGCAAGCGCTCGATGTAGGCAGGCAGCTGCACCATCGCCCGCGTCAAGGATTCGCCGCCGCGATCCAAAAGCTCCGGGCCCTTGGTCGTAATCAGGAAACGGCTCGCGTCCTCCATCTCTTCCGCCAGCAACGCGGCGCCGTGCGCCTCGACGATTCTCAAGGCACCGCCGGCGAGATGCAGGAGGTCCGCGCAATGGTTCAGACTGTCGCGCCCGCCGTGGCCGTCGACGTAGTCCTCCAGGCGCGCGCGCGCGGCTTCCAAGGTAGCCGTCAGCTCGTGGCTGACCAAGTCGAGCGATTGGGCGGCCATGTCGTTCATGATGGCTAGCCCGATTGCTGGCGCTTGTCGCGCTGCGGCGGCGGAGCCGTCTCGGGCTCAAGCAGCGCTTCCGCGTCCTTCTTGAGGCTCTCCGCAACCCGGGCCTGGCTCAAGATCCCCGTGCCGGTGGCGAAATCCGGCAAGATGAAGCCGCTGACCGTCTTGCGCAGCTGGCTCGCAAGCTCCGAGAGCTTGCTGATCGCATTCGAGGTTGATGCGGTCGATTGAGTCGTCTTCGAGCTGATATCGCGGAGTATTTTCATGTTCTCGGTGATATCCGTCGCAGCCTTGGTCTGCCCCTTGGTCGAGCCCGAGATGTTGTGCACCAGGCTCGCGATCTGATGCGAGACCTGCTCGATCTCCACCAGCGCCGCGCCCGCGTTCTCGGCCAACAGCGCGCCTCCGACGACGTCCGTGGTGCTACGCTCCATGGATACGACGGCCTCATTGGTATCCGACTGGATCGTACTGACGAGCACGTCTATCTGCCGCGCCGCGTTGCTCGACCGCTCGGCGAGCTTCTGGACCTCGTCGGCGACGACTGCAAAACCGCGGCTGGCTTCACCGGCCCTGGAAGCCTCTATCGAGGCGTTGAGCGCCAGAATGTTGGTCTGCTCGGCTATTTCCTCGATCAGATCGACGATGTCGCCGATTTCCTGGGAGCTCTCTCCGAGACGTTTGATGCGCTTGGACGTGTCCTGAATCGTCTCGCGTATCGTGTTCATGCCCTCGATGGTTCGTCGCACCGCGTCCCCGCCCTTGTGCGCGACGTCGACGGCATGACGAGCGACGTCCGAGCAGCGCTCGGCGTTGCCGGAAACCTCTTCGATGGACATGACGACGCGAGCTAACGAATCGGACGCGGCCGCGGCCTGCTTGACCTGAGTCTCGCTGGCGCGCAGCAGGTGCTGTGAAGCAGCCTCGGTCTGCTTGGCTGCCGCGTCGACGAGCAGCGACGAGTCCTTGACGGTCGTGACCAGCTCGCGCAGCGCTTCGATCGCGAAGTTGATCGAGTCGGCAATGGCGCCCGTGATGTCCTCCGTGACCGTAGCCTGGACCGTGAGGTCGCCGTCGGCGAGAGTCGACAACTCATCGAGCAACCTCAAGATCGCCTGCTGGTTTCGCTCGTTCTGCTGCGCCAGATCCTCGCCGGTGCGGCGATAGTCCCGCGTCCGGACGTAGGCGAAGATCATGAACAGAACCAGCACCGCCGCCGCAGCGGCGAGCGCGACCGCCAGACTCGTGTTGCCGCCGGCGCCGGCCGCCGCAGCGGCGTCCAATCGCCCGTAAGCGTCGTACAGCTCCATCGCGGAACGATCGATCTCGCCCACGACGACGCGCGCGAGGTCCAAGCTCTCGCTAGCCTCGATCACGGCGGCGATATGGTCATGCACCTCGTCGAAGACGCGCGTCGCGTTGGCGAGGTGGACCTCGGCGACGGGTCCGCTGACGCGAACCATCTCCAGCGGCGACGACTCGCCAGCCAGGCCCGCGAGTATGTCGCCGAGGTATTGGTCGCCATCGCGTAGGACCTCAACGACTTCGGATCCGCTCCCGCCCGCCGAGAGAAGCTCGAGGTTCTGGCGGATCCGCTGCACAGTGAGCTCGAATCGGTCCAGGAAGCGCTGATTCGCCGCCAGCGCTTCCGCCGGCAGCGCGCTCGCGAGGTTGCCCGTGACCGCGAGCAGGTCGGGAGCCAGGACCTGCAATTGCGCGCGCTCACGCGCCAAGGCTTCGAGGTCGGGACGCAGCTCGAGGATGCGCCCGGAACCGGCCTCGATCGCGGCCGCGGCGTCCGAGCTCGCGAGCGCCGCGAGCGCCGCCCCCCGTGTGGCCGATGCCGTCAGCTGTCGCTTGAGCTCGAGAAACTCCGCTCGGGCGGCGCTCAGCGCATCGAGCGCTTGCGAGTCGCCGGACAACGCCGCGCGGCTTTGCGCTCGAACGAGCTGCGCGCTCGCGACGAGCCGGCCCGGGAGGGCTGCTGCGCCCGTCGGTCCGCCGGTCCACGCCAGATAGGCCAAGGCCAAAAGCGTCGCAGCCAAGAGCGCGGCCAGTCCCGCAAGCACCCTGGACCAGAGGTTCAGCTTAGGCATCAGCGCGTCGGAGCCTCCGAACGATCGGCCGCGTCGAGAAACGTCTCGTCCGCCAATAGTTTTGGAATCCTGAAATATAGCCACAGGTCCGCACCGCGGCGATAACTACCGTCGAGATAGCCCTCGCAGCGAATCGCGGGCTTGCTCACCTCGGCCTTGTGGTCGGCGGCGTCGAATCTCTCGAATCCCACGACCTCGTCGACGAGAATACCGGTCGGGACCTCTCGACTCGACGACACCAGCACCCTCGCCTGCCGGTCAGACATCGAAATACCGCCGCCCAGAAAAGCCTTGAGGTCTACGATGGTGACCAACTGGCCCCGCACGTTCGCGATCCCACGCAACCACGATTTCGCTCCGGGCACGCGGGTCAGCTGCTCCGGCACGGACAGCACTTCCTTGACGTCGGCCCTGTCGGTCACGAAGCGCTCCTTGCCGAGCCGAAAGCCGACGCCGATCCATTCGCGCTTCTTCCCTTGATCCCCCTCTCGATTCGCGATCGCCGCGCGAGCCCGTTGCTCCATCGCGAGCAGCAACTGATAGGGCCGATTCAGGAGACTGCGCAGATTCGTTGAGCCGTCACTCATCGTGGCTGAGTATCTCCTGAGCTTTCGCGACGAGGGCCGATTCGGATACGGGCTTGACTAGAAAATCGACCGCGCCCTGGCGCAAGCCCCAGATCCGATCGGTCTTTTGACTCTTGGTGGTCACCATGACGACGGGAATGCTCTGCGTGATCGGATCCCGGGACAAGGTCCGCGTCGCTTGGAAACCGTTGACCCCTGGCATCACGACGTCCATCAATATCAAGTCGGGCCGCATCCGGCGCGCGAGATTGATGCACTCCGAGCCGTCGGCGGCGGAGACTGTCTGAAATCCATGTTTCTCCAGCGCCGTCTTCATGACGTGCACTTCTGTCGGCGAATCATCAACGATCATTACGAGCGCCATTGCCAACTACCGGTTTGTGGAAACTATCTGCCCGTATGGCTCTGAATCGCGCCGAGCAACTCATCCTTGGTAAAGGGCTTGGTGAGGTACTGCTCGGAACCGACGAGTCGCCCTCGCGCGCGATCGAACAACCCATCCTTGCTCGAAAGCATGATGACCGGGGTCTGCTTGAAAACCTGGTTATGCTTGATTAGAGCGCAGGTCTGATAGCCGTCGAGCCGAGGCATCATGATATCGACGAAAATGATGTCGGGATGATGGTCCGCGATCTTGGACAACGCGTCGAACCCGTCCACCGCGGTGAAGACCTCACAGCCTTCTTTTGCCAGTAAGGTTTCGGCGGTTCTGCGAATCGTCTTGCTGTCATCGATAACGAGGATTTTCAGCCCCTCGAGACCCTTCTTTGCTATCGCAGCTCGCTCACCCGACACGAGGCCCTCCTCAATCTAAAAGACTCAGACGATCGCCCCAGGCCACCCGAATCCTCGAAGCTCAAGGCGCCTTTTAACATATTGGCCGGGTGCCTTCCATCGAACGCCTCACGCCTCCGATGATGACCGAAAAGCCTGCATTGACGCCGCGCCGACCCCGCTCCCGAGCGCCCCAGCCCACGGCTCAAGGTATAGTAGCGCCGTCCGCGCCCGGCCTACTGCGAACCCTCACGCAAAAACCAAGCAGGGGAAGCCCGATGACAGACAGCAAACGCCGCCTCGGCATGGTCATGGATCCGATCGCAGGCATCAAGCCCGCGAAGGACTCCACGCTCGCCATGCTGCTCGCGGCGCAGCGGCGCGGCTGGGAGCTGATCTATTTCGAGCAACGGGACCTGTCGGTCCGGGACGGCGTGCCCAGCGGCCACGGGAGATTCTTGGAGGTCTGCGACGACCCGGACCGTTGGTATGAGCTCGGCGAGCCTTGGCAAGGCAACCTCGACGGCCTCGACACGCTCTTCATGCGCAAGGATCCGCCGTTCGACATGGAGTATATCTATACCACCTATATTCTGGAGATCGCCGAGCAGCGCGGGCTACTGGTCGTCAACAAGCCGGCCTCCTTGCGCGACATCAATGAGAAAGCCTACACGGCATGGTTCGCGCACTGCACCCCGCCCAGCCTGATCACGAGAAGCCGCTCGGCGATCAAGGAATTCCTCGCCGAGCAGCGCAAGGTGGTTCTGAAGCCGCTGGACGGCATGGGAGGGAAATCGATCTTCGTCGTGGCCGACGGAGATCCGAATACCAACGTGATCCTCGAGACGCTCACCGACTACGGCGGCAAGTACACGCTGGTGCAGCGCTACATTCCCGAGATCACCGCCGGGGACAAGCGCATCCTGCTCATCGACGGCGAGCCCGTCGAGTACGCCTTGGCGAGAATTCCGGCCCCGGGGGATCCGCGCGGCAATCTCGTCATGGGCGCGACGGGCGAAGGCCGGCCGCTTTCGCAGCGGGACCGTTGGCTGTGCGCGCAGATCGGGCCGGCCTTGAGCAGCAAAGGTATCGTTTTCGCGGGCTTGGACGTCATCGGCGACTACCTGACCGAGATCAACGTCACCAGCCCGACGGGAATTCGTGAACTGGATCGACAATACGGGCTCGACATCGCAGCTATGCTGATCGCGGCGGTGGAGCGCCGGTTGTCGAGCTAGCACCCGTGTTGAGAGCATCGATCAATGCAAGCCTGGCGCTGGTCTGCGTCTCGGCACTCTGTTGCGCGCGCCCGCCCGCGGACGGCGTTCTGCGGGAGCGGCTCCTGGCGATGGGCACTTGGGTGGATATCGTCGCGGTGCTTCCCGTGGCGAGAGAGCCGCGCGCCGTGCTCGCCGACATCGAGGGACTGCTCCGAAGCTTCGAGCGCGACTACTATCCGTGGGCCGACGGTGAGCTTGCCGCGCTCAACCGCGCCATTGCCGCCGGCGAAAGCCATATCGCAAGCCCCGAGCTCGCCGCACTGCTCGAGCAAGCGCAAACGCTCTCGGCGCGCAGTGACGGCCTGTTCGAGCCCGGGCTCGGGGCTCTGGTAGAGCTCTGGGGCTTTCACGCCGGCAGCCGCGCCGACCAGCGGCTTCCGAGCAACGCCGCGATCGAGCGTCTGTTGACCGGCAGGCCCGGCATTGAGGCCTTGAAGCTCGTCGGCCGCCGGGTGAGCGCCGACGGCACGAGCCTGATGCTGGACCTGGGCGGCATCGCCAAGGGCGTCGCGGTCGGAAGAGTATTGTCACTGCTCGAGCGGCGCGGCTTTCGCGACGCGCTCGTCAATGCCGGAGGCGATCTAGCCGCGATCGGCCGAGCCGCGGGCGGCGAGGCCGAGCGGCGGTGGCGAATCGGCATCCGGCATCCGCGTCAGGACTCCCTGCTCGGAGTCGTCGAGCTCGACAGCGGCGAGGCCGCCTTCACCTCCGGTGACTACGAGCGCTACTTCGACTATCAAGGGCGCCGCTGGCACCACATACTGGACCCGGAAACCGGAAGACCCGTGAGCCACACGCAGGCGCTGACGGTGATCGACACCGATCCTGTCACCGCTGACGCCGCCGCCACCGCGCTGTTCGTCGCCGGGCCCGACAGATGGCGTGGAATCGCGAACGAGCTCGGCGTCGATTGCGTGCTGCGAGTCGACGCCAGCGGCGAAATCGAGATGACCGACGCGATGTCGGCGCGCTTCCGGTCGCAGGCCGGCAATCACGATATACTGATAGGCGCGACGTAAGGAGGCCTCCACTGAGCAACGCAGACTCCAGCGTGGGCGATCGTCTGAGCTCGACCTTGTTCGTCGCAGGTCTGTTTCACGGTATTGTCATCCTCGGTGTGACGTTCACGGCGACGCCCGTCGCGGACACGGAGACGATTCCGACCTTGCGCGTCACGCTCGTTCGAGACGACGACGCGGCCGCGCCGCCCGAGGAGGCGGATTACTTCGCTCAGCGGAGCCGCACGGGATCGGCCGCCGCCAGCGTCGCCGACCGTCCGACGACGACGCTCTCGGCCCGGGATCCGTTCACGAACGCCGGCGATCCCCGGGGCGCCGACCGCATGGATGGGACGCCCCGAGAGCCCGTGCCGAGCGCGAACCGCCTCGTCACGCGCAATCCGTCCACGGTCCAGATCGACGCTATGCCGGAGCGCACCGATGAGCCCGCCGAGATCCCGCTCACCGCGGCCAACGCAGTCTCGCGTGTCGCCGATCAGACGAGCGTTCTGGAGATCGATCTGGAGGCGGCGGCGCCCGCTACCGAGCAACGCAACGGGGCCGCCGGGCCGACCACACGTGAATCGGCGCTCGCCCAGTATCTGGAGGCATGGCGCAACCGCGTCGAGCGCATCGGAACGGAGAACTTTCCGACCGAAGCCCGCAGTCAAGGCTTCAGGAACAACCCGACGCTCGAGGTCGCGATCGCCGCCGACGGTCGCATCGACGCCATCGTGGTGCGGCGCTCCTCGGGAAACGTAGCTCTCGACCAGGCCGCCCTCACGATCCTGCGGTCCGCGGCGCCGTTCGAGCCGCTGCCGCAGATCATTCGCGCCGAATACGAGGTTTTGCGATTCGCCTATGAATGGGAATTCAGCGAGGGCGGTCCCTCGGGCGATCCCGAGCAGTAGCGAGTTCGTTGCTTCGCGCGCAGGCACAGGGAACCGAACGCGACCGCGGCAGTCAACTGCGCTAAACTAGCGCCTGGCGTTGGTTGCCGGCACGGGCGCTCACATGAAGACGCTTCAAGATCATTTCCTCATCGCGATGCCCGCCATGGGCGACCCGAACTTCAACGGCACGGTCACGTATCTTTGCAGGCACAACGACGAAGGCGCGCTGGGCATCGTCGTCAACCGGCCGCTGGACATGCAAGTCCGCGAGATATTCGAGCAGCTCGATTTCGAAGCGCTCGACGACCAGCAGGCCAACCAGGTCGTGCTCGGCGGAGGACCGGTCCAGCCCAGCATGGGATTCGTGCTGCACCGGGCCGAGGAGATCTACGAGTCCACCTTCGATTGCGAGGCCGGCGTGAAGGTGACGGTGTCCCAGGATATTCTGAGTTCCATGGCCGGCGGCCGCGGCCCATGGCCGGCCGTCGTCGCGCTCGGCTACGCCGGCTGGGAGGCCGGCCAGCTCGAAGCCGAGCTCGCGGCGAATGCCTGGCTGAGCGCGCCTGCCGCTCCGGACATCATCTTCAACACACCGTTCGAGCAGCGTTGGGCCGCAGCGGCGGGCTTGCTCGGCGTGGACATCAGCCACCTGGCCAGCTATGCGGGACATGCCTAGCCGTGCGACGGCTGAGCCGGGAGCAGACATCGTACTCGCATTTGATTTTGGGCTACGGCGCATTGGGATCGCCACGGCGAACCGAAGAACGAATACCGCCTCGCCGCTGACGACACTTCACGTTGGACGGCGACTGCCCTGGCATGACGTGGATGCCGTCATCGAGGACTGGCGGCCGAGCCAACTCGTGGTCGGCGTGCCGGACGAGAACTCCGCCGGTGACATCGCGGCGCGCGCCACGGCGTTCGCGGCGGCGCTCGCACGACGCTACGGCTTGCCCGTCGCCGCCGTCGACGAGTCGCTTACCTCGCGTGCGGCATCATCGGAGCTCGCCGCCGCGAGGCGGACCGGCGGCTCGACCAAGAAGGTCCGCAGGGACCGGATCGACCGCCATGCGGCATGCCTTATCGCGGAACAGTGGATGAGAGAGCAACCGAATGACCGTCGAGCAAATCAATAGCCAGGGAAACCTCAGGCACCTCATCACTCTTGCCGATCTGGAAAGACATCAAATAGAACGCATCATCGATCGCGCGTCCAGCTACCTCACTCCTCTCGGTCATCCTCCGCCTCGCGACTCGATTCTCAAGGGCCATACGGTCGCCAACTTGTTTTTTGAGGCGAGCACGCGGACACGTGCATCATTCGAGCTCGCGGCCAAGCGGCTGAGCGCGGACGTTCTGAACTTGGACGTCAACATGTCGGCGCGCACCAAAGGCGAGAGCCTCCTGGACACGATCTATACATTACAGGCAATGCAGGTCGACATCTTCGTCGTTCGTGACGCCAGCACCGGCGTTCCGGTGCGCATCGCCAAGCACGTCGCGCCTCACGTCTCGGTGCTCAACGCCGGCGAATCCGACGTATCCCATCCGACCCAGGGACTGCTGGATCTGATGACGGTTCAACGTCACAAGGGCGACGTCGGCAAGCTGTGCATCGCGATCGTGGGTGATATCAAGCATTCGCGCGTCGCACGCTCGGCATTCGAGGCCTTCACAAAATTCGACGTCGGCGAAATTCGCTTTGTCGGCCCGGTGGAGCTGCTTCCCGAGGACGACATGACGGGCGCGCGGTCTTTCACCGAGCTCGACGACGGCATCCGCGACGCCGACGTCGTCATGTCCTTGCGCATCCAGAAAGAGCGCTTCGGCGAGCTCGGAGAGATTCCGGATCCTCAAGAGTATTTTCGCCGCTACGGGCTAACGGAAGATCGACTGCGGGTCGCGAAGCCCGACGCGATCGTGATGCATCCCGGGCCGATGAACAGAGGCGTGGAAATCGAGGGCAGCCTTGCCGACGGCCCGCGCTCGGTCATTCAGGAACAGGTGACCAACGGGCTCGCGGTGCGCATGAGCGTGCTCGCGCTGGTCTACGAGCATATCAGCGCGAATCGCGGAAGCCCCCGTTGAGCCGTGCCGCCAATCGCTCGACGATCTTTCTCGAGGAGGCCCCCATCATCTCTCATCGGGCCTATCCGGGGGAGCAGTACGTGTTGCGGGTCCGCGCGCCTCGCTGCGCCGGGCGGGCGGATCCCGGCAGCTTCGCGCATCTGACTTGCGACCCGTTGCTGCCGATGCGCCGACCGCTGTCGATCATGCGCGCCGATCGCGGCGAAGGCTGGCTCGAATTCCTCTACAAGCCGATCGGTGAAGGGCTGGCGCGGCTCGCGACGCGGCAACCCGGCGAGACGCTGAGCCTGCTCGGCCCCATAGGTCGCGGCTTCGCGCCGATGGAGGGCCGGCCGGTGGTTCTGGCGCTCGCCGGCGGGGTCGGCATTCCGCCGGTATTCTTTCTGGCGGAGCGGATGCACGCTAGAGCCGACCGCTCCCTCGTCGTGCTCATGGGCTCCGAGGTGCCGTTTCCCTTCGAGCTCGGGCGCCCGGGCCGAGAGCTGACGGGGATGCCCGCCGAGGCCAGCCTCGCGGTGGCGCAGCTCGAGCATTGGGGCGTGCCTTCCCGCCTGGCGAGCAACGCAGGTATGCAAGGCTGCTACCGGGGCCACGTCGCCGCGCTCGCACGCCATTGGCTGGAGTCGCTGTCGGAGGACGCGAGGACAAGGGTACAGGTCGTCGGCTGCGGGCCGCACGCGATGCTCGAGGCCACCGCTCGATTGGCGCAGGAATTCGAGTTGCCTTGTCAGATCGCCGTGGAGGAGTTCATGGCTTGCGGCGTGGGCGGCTGCGCCGGCTGCATCGTGCCTT
>Ga0214472_10000820_pt1 | contig 37301 bp, 41 predicted proteins | sample RVTome_6_FD_207662 | JGI IMG/M metagenome (GOLD analysis project Ga0214472, IMG submission 207662) | Soil microbial communities from uranium-contaminated site in the Upper Colorado River Basin, Wyoming, United States - RVT140D175 | ecosystem: Environmental > Terrestrial > Soil > Contaminated >...
GCAATCCCAGAGGAGTCAAGCGAAAGATGAGCAATTATCCCCTCCGACCGCGCAAGCGGTCGCGCACAAAAAGGATCATGGTCGAGAATCATATTAGGATCATAAAGTGAACAGTATTGGAGTTAGCCCAGGTCATTCACGGTAGACATGAGCGAGGGGAAAACCCTTCTCCCCTCGCTCACCGCTGTGTTAGCGTTTTATCTGAAAGCATAAAGAATTCGAGTTAGCAGCTATTACATCTGTTTTCCAAAGGAGGCAAACATGCTCGATTTTGATCTGACGGAGGAGCAAAAAGCGCTGCAAAAGATGGCGCGGGATTTCGCCGAGAAAGAGATCCGACCTATCGCTGAGAAGCTGGACAAGTCACAGAATCTTTTGCAGGACTTTCCATGGGAGATGATCAAGAAAGCGGATGCGCTCGGACTTCGTACGATTGGCTTGCCAAAGGAGTACGACGGACCGGAATACGATTTGCGCACCTGGGTCGTTCTCATCGATGAGCTGTCGTACCCGGATGTTTCTTGCGCAAAAATCCTGTCTCAGTGTTGGAAAGGGGCGCGCCGACTTGCCCAGGTCGGGACTAAGGCGCAAAAAGACCGCTTTCTGCCGGCCTTCCGTGACGATCCCACCTACCTTTTAGGAGGAGCGCGAACTGAACCTGGTTCAGGCTCGGACAACCAGCTTCCTTACGAAGCGCCTAACGCTGGAGTGATGCTGACTGCGCAGCGCCAGGGGGACTACTACGTTCTCAACGGCCGCAAACATTTTATTTCCAACAGTCCGGTCGCCAAGATGCTAGTCGTGACGGCCCGGATCGATAAGACCGTCGGCGGCGTGGCAGGGAGCCGCAGCTTCATTGTGCCTACCGATACCCCGGGATTCAGGGTTGCCTCGGTCCACGACAAGGTGGGCTTTCGCATGTATCTCCAGGGGGAGCTCGACTTCGACAATGTCAAGGTGCCGGTGGAAAATGTGTTGGAAGCCGAAGCAGGGAGAGGGGGCGCTGAGGGAGTCGCAAGTAAAGTCGAACTTGCCGCCCACGCCATGGCCCTCAGCCGCGCTGCCCTCGACGCGGCCATAAAATACGCCAACGAGCGAATTCAGGGCGGCGGACCGATTATCCACCATCAGGCCGTGGCAATGGACATCGCCGAGATGTACCAAGTCCTACACGCCGGGAGAACCCTTTTATGGCGGCTAGCCTGGGCTGGAGATACCGGCCAAGTGGATCCCGCGCTTATGCACTCGACCAAGGTTTTTTGTACGGAGGCGGCGCTTAAAATCTGTCTTACTGCGATGGAGATTTTCGGCGGCAGCGGCGTGATGCGAGAACTGCCGATGCAAAAGTATGTGCGTGACGCCATGGTCTTTCAACATATGGATGGCACCCAGGAGATTAACCGGATTAAAGTTGGCAGGATTCTCGCAACGCGACTCAATCAGGAAGGACGACTTTCCCGATAACCAGACAACGGTCGTTCGATAAGGCGGTGAAAAAGTGGGCGTGTCCATGAGCAGCGCGGGCAAAGGGTTAACTGTCGCCGTTTTTCTCCTGTTCACCGTTTTAAATAACGCATTCGCACAACGAATAAATTTTTCCTTTAGCTCCCTTACCGGTACCCAATCTCCTCTTTGGGTTGCCAAGGAGGCGGGCTTTTTTAAACAGCATGGCCTCGACGCACGGCTGGTCTACATTCCGGGCGGCAGCGTGGTGGTGCAAGCGATGCATTCCGGCGAACTGCAATTCGGTGTCTCGGGACCCGCAGCCGTCATCCGGGGCAATCTGGGAGGCGCGGATTTCGCTTTTGTGGCGGTTGGCAGCAACAAAAGCGATTTCGTACTGATTACGGCCAAGCACTGAGTGTCGGGGAAATAACTCTTCGGGGTTTCTGAAGCAACAGAAAGAGCGGACATCTTAAATAAGTCGGATAAGGACCAGGGTAGGCGATGAACGGGCGAGGCAGTAAATAAGGAGGTAAACGATGAAACGGTTGAAGTTTTTGGTGATCACAGTCATTACATTCATTGCGGTTGTGGCTTCGGTCGGGCACGCGGCAAATGCGCCCATAGACGAATTGATCGCGGCCGCCAAGAAAGAAGGGGTATTTGAGTTCTATGCGCCCTCTACGCTTACCCCGCAGGGTGCTGAGGAGTTGGCGGCGGCCTTCAACAAGAAATACAGTCTTAACATCAAGCTGAATTATAACCCTTCGGGGTCGATGACCAGGGATGTAGGAAAGATAGTAGGTATGGCCGCCACTGGCGTACCTCCCGAATGGGATCTGATGGTGGTTCATGACGGCGGTCATTCCTCGCTGTGGCTGAAGAAACTGCACAAGCCATTCGACTACACGAAGGTAGGCGTTGATCCACAGTTGGTTGGATACGATAACGGGACTATTATTTTAGCTAATCAGTTTATTCTACCGGCCTACAACAAAAAGATTCTGCCTCCTCAGGACGTGCCCAAGAGTTGGGAGGATTTACTGGATCCCAAGTGGAAGGGGGGCAAGTTAGGCATGGGGACTGCGACCCATCATCTAGCCCGCTTGGCAACTTTTTGGGGTGAGGAGAAGGGGACGAAATACGTGAAGGCCTTGACCAAGCAACAGCCTTCTTTGGGGCGGCTTGGGGAGATCTACAGTCGTCTCGTGTTAGGTGAGGTTCTCGTTGCTATCACGATGACGGACAGTTACATTCATAGCGCGAAGAGGAAGGGGGCGCCCATTGTTCATGCTGAGGGGATCGAGCCGGTGATTTCGCCTGTTTACAATGCGGGTGTGCTCAAGGGGGCTCAGCATCCCAATGTAGGGCATCTGTTTGCTGTTTTTCTTACGACGCCGGGGGCTCAGGAGATTTGGGAGAAGTACGGCGGGCAGACTTCAGCTTTTGTTCCTGGCACGCCAGCATACAAATACGCCCAGGGCAAGAAGGTGCTGTACATGGCCCAGGATCAAGTTAAGATGGTTGACAGGCTGACCAAGGAATACGGCAAAATCCTGGGGTTCACGAAGAAGTAAACAAGGGTTGTCCATTCCGACGATCAAGGGGGTAATTGAATGCAATCGGCGGCCGCCCAAGGCGGAACGGTTCGCGTTTTAGCCCGACTCCTGAACGGCGGGCTTAACGGCACGAGCGTCTTTGCCGGCGGATTGCTGGTCCTGCTCGCGGTCATCGTTGGCGTGCCGGTGGCGATGGTCGTTCTCATGAGCTTGAGGACCGGCTTTCCGGGGGAGGGGGGACCGCTCACACTTGCAAACTTCATCAGCGTATACGCGGATCGGAGCACTTATGAGGTCTTGGTGAATACGGTTTTGTTTGCAACGGGCACGGTGGCAGTGACACTCCTCTTTGCGGTGCCGTTGGTGTGGCTCCTGATGCGTACGGACATTCCCCTGAAGAAAACCATCTTCGTGCTTCTTACCGTCGGAATTCTCATTCCCGTTTTTTTGCGCACGATCGCTTGGATACTGCTGCTTAGCCCGAGAATTGGTTTGCTGAATCAATGGCTCTCTCAGATCTTCGGGTTGGAAGAGCCTCCACTCAATCTTTACAACATTACGGGTATGGCTTTTGTCCAGGGGGTCTCATTTGTGCCGAGCGCTTTCTTCATGCTGGCGGCCGCCTACCGTTCGATGGATCCTTCTCTGGAAGAGGCAGCGTACACGTCGGGGGTAGGTAAGCTCAGGACGTTCTTGAAAATCAATATTCCGATCACCATGCCTGCCATCGCCGCCGTTATGGTTTATCTCTTTATGACGGGTATCGCCGTGTTCGAAATCCCGGCGATCATAGGTCTTCCGGCAAGAATCCTGGTGCTAAGCTCTCTCATTTATAGTTCAGCCAATCCCGCGACTGGGCTTCCGGATTACGGCACCGCGGGAGCTTACGGCGGTGTCATGCTCCTCGCTGGTTTAATTCTCGCCTATTTTTATGTTCGTGTTGTGCGGCAGGGTAAAAAGTACACCGTTATCACTGGCCGTGGCTATCGCCCAAGAGAGCTTGCGCTCGGGCGGTGGAAATGGCCCGCCATGGCTTTCGTTTTTTTCTATCTCGCCATAGAAGTATTCATCCCGTTTCTGGTCCTGCTCTGGACATCACTTTTGCCTTACATGCGGCTGCCGTCGGCGGCTGCGCTGGCGACGATCAGTTTGAAAAACTACCTGTCGATCCCGGATTACGTGGGGGCCCGGCCGTTCATCAACACAGCGATCCTCATGATTGCCGTGCCCACCACCACGATGGTTCTCAGTGTGCTGGTTTCCTGGGTCGTGATCAGAACGCAGGTGAGCTTCCGCGGGTTTCTTGACACCCTCGCCTTCGTGCCGCATGCCGTGCCGGGCATCCTTATCGCTGTCGGTCTGGCTTACCTTGGTCTGGCTTACAGAAGTATCTTCCCTCTCTACGGCACCGTCCTGATCATTGTTCTGGGCCATACCATCCACTGGATCGCCTACGGCACCCGAACGACCAATAGCGTTATGATCCAGGTGCACCGGGAGCTGGAAGAGGCCGGGAAAGTGTCGGGAGCCTCAACCCCGCGAGTGCTCATCCGCATTGTTCTGCCCCTGGTTGCCGCCGGTATTTTGAACAGTTGGATCTGGGTAGGCATGCTCTCGTACCGTGAAGTGACTATGGCACTGACTTTGTATACGCGCCATAACGTTGTGATTTCGACTGTCGTGTGGCAGTTTTGGGGTAGTGGATGGATTCCGGAGGTATCGGCTTTGGGCGTGGTCCTGATTCTCTTCGCAGTGATCGTTGTGGGCGCTTTGCGGATCGTGCTCTCCAGAGTGGGCGAGATAGGCTCGGCGACCTAGCGAGCTGCCCGCACAATTTCGGATAGCAACGGATCGCCCCACTGAGCGTGACGGCTTTGCACAGGAGACTGTTTTTGAAAAAACGTCACCACGCTCTATGTGACTCACGATCAGGCCGAAGTGCTAAGCCCGGGTACAAGGTCTGCATCATGAACGACGGCGAGCCTGTTTGTCGCGCAGTTCGTCGGCGAAATTAATTACCGCCGAAGAAAAACTTGACGAAAAAGGCGCCGCACGCAAACTCACCCAGTTACCGGCAACCGGCAATTTGAACCTGTCCGGGCTCCAGAGCGTGCTCGGCCTGCGCGTCCAATTCAATCTCACTCCGCCGATGGGGACGAGGCTAGACAGATATTACGATGAGGCTTTTTACCAGGCCGCCACCTCATAGAAGATCGTGTCGCGCCGGACTTGCTTCGAATCGGTGGAAAGAGTAACGGTTGCATTAGCCCTGGGGGCGGCTGAGGAAGCGCCCCGGGGAATTAAAGAATTAAAAGGAGGTCAAGCATGAAAAAACTGAAAGGCGCCGCCATGCCATTATTGGCCCTCGCCGTGGCAATCGTCTGGGTTGGGTCGGCACAAGCGGGTCCCCTGGAAGATCTGATCGCCAGCGCTAAGAAGGAAGGGGCGATTGAGTTTTATGGTCCTTCGACTTTGACCCCTCAAGGAGCCCAGGCCCTAGCAGCAACCTTCAATAAGAAGTACGGACTCAATATCAGCCTGAAATATAGTCCCTCCGGGAATATGGTTGCTGATGTGTCGAAGGTTGTGGGCATGGCCGCGGCAGGCGTAGCTCCCGAGTGGGATCTGATGGTCGTAACTGATGCTCACCATGCCCTTCTATGGCTCAAGAAGTTGCACGAACCTTACGACTATAAGAAGTTGGGTGTTGATCCTAAAGTAATCCATTACGATAACGGCGCGGCCTCCTTTGCCAATCAGATCGTTCTCCCTGCCTACAACAAGAAGATTCTGCCGGCCAAAGACGTGCCCAAGAAGTGGGAGGATCTTCTAGACCCAAAGTGGAAAGGGGGAAAGCTCGGCGTGACTGTTGCGACTCACCATCTGTCCCGGCTGGCGACAGCGTGGGGAGAAGAGAAAACTATGGGCTTTGTCAAGGCCCTAGCTAAGCAGGAACCCAGCCTGGGCCGCCTCGGCGAGATCTACAGCCGCCTTCAGTTGGGCGAGGTTTTGGTTGCCGTCACGTTGACCGATAGCTACATCTACACAGCCAAGAAGGCCGGGGCACCGATCGTTCATGCCGAAGACGTTCAACCCGTGATCTCTCCTGCTTATCACGCCGGTGTGCTCAAAGGTGCCGGTCACCCTAACGTGGGACATCTCTTCGCCGTCTTTCTTATGAGTGCCGAGGCGCAAGCGATATGGGAAAAGTATGGCGGCCAGACATCTGCTTTTATTCCCGGGACGAAGACTTATCAGTACGTTCAGGGGAAACAGATGCTATACATGAACCAAGGCCAGGCACAGATGGTGGATAAACTTGCCAGACAGTACGGCAAGATCCTTGGGTTTGGCAGAAAATAAAAATGCGCGAGCGGATAACCCGATTAGATCAACAGTGGCAAATCCGAGAGGTTCAAATATTTTTTATAGGAGTCAAATTATGATGACACAGTTAAAGACTTTTCTAATTTGCTCGATCTTAGTAATAGCGGTCACGGGCTTGGCTGATCAAATCGCCGCGGCCCCGTTGGACGATCTCATTGCCGACGCCAAGAAGGAAGACGCGATTGAGTTCCATGGTCCCTCCACTTTGACCCCACAAGGTGCTCAGGCGCTCGCGGCGGCTTTCAACAAAAAGTATGGACTCAACATCACGGTTAATTATCATCCCTCAGGCAATATGACCGACGACCTAATGTCACCGAACAATTAAAAGTGCACTGGTTTAGTTGGATTTGGATCGGAATGCTTTCCTGCCGAGAAGTTACTATGGCGTTGACTCTATATACTCAGAATAACGTCGTGATCTCGACGGTCGTCTGGCAGTTTTGGGGCAGCGGCTGGATTCCCGAGGTCTCTGCTTTAGGTGTAGTCCTGATTCTCTTTGCGCTGATTGCCGTCGGAACCGTGGGCGTGGCGCTGTCGAGAATCGGTGAGATCGGCTCGGCGACTTAGCGCGAAGCGCGCGTACGCGGTTTCGAGTTTCGGGTCTCGGGTTTCGGATTCAACTTGAAACTGTAACAACCCCGCATAGGTGGTGATCGGAATGATTAGCATCAGAGATCTTCGAAAGTCATTCACCGCCCAGCAGGGACGCGTCGACGCGCTGCGCGGAATTAACCTGGAAGTTGGCGAAGGGGAATTCTGCGTCTTGCTGGGCCCGAGCGGCTGCGGCAAGACCACCACGTTGCGCTGCGTGGCGGGATTAGAACGGCCGGACGGCGGCGAGATTGAAATCGGCGGTCGGATGGTGAATTCTCCCGGCCAGCAGGTGTACGTTCCGACGGAGAAACGGGAAATCGGCATGGTGTTTCAATCCTATGCCATCTGGCCGCATATGAGCGTGTTTCAAAACGTCGCCTTCCCCTTGACCCAAGGGCAGAAACATTTCTCCAAGAGCGTGGTGGTCGACAAGGTCCGCAGCGCGCTGAAACGGGTACAGCTCGACGACTTGGAACAAAGGCCGGCGACGGATTTGAGCGGCGGCCAGCAGCAACGCGTAGCTATGGCGCGAGCCATGGTGACCGACTCTAAAGTGTTGCTGATGGACGAACCGCTCAGTAATCTGGATGCGCGGTTGCGCGAGCAAATGCGCGTCGAGCTGAAAAAGATCACCAAGTCCATTGGCGTAACGACTCTCTATGTGACCCACGATCAGGCTGAGGCCTTGAGCCTCGGGGACAAGGTCTGCGTGATGAACCTTGGCGAGATCCTTCAGATAGCGCCGCCCCAGGATATCTACGCCCGTCCGGTCAATCTCTTCGTCGCGCAGTTCGTCGGCGAAATGAATTTTGTCCAAGGCAAGGTTGCCGGGGCCGGACGGGTGGAACTGCCGTTCGGTCTGCTCTCTACCGTCCTGCCGAACGGCCTGCAAGCGGGCGCGCCGGTCACGCTGGCGATTCGACCGGAGCATGTGACGGTTGCCTCCGCATCGGCTCAAGCCGCTCCGCTGCGGGGAAAGATCACCAGCAAGAATTATCTCGGCGATGCCGCGCTGCTCGAGGTCGACGTCAACGGCGTGACTCTGCTCGCAAAACTCGCGGGGGATTCGGATCTCGCCATCGGCCAGGAAGCCGCCGTTGAACTGCCCGCCCATCGCTGGCATGTGTTCCCCTAGAAGCAGACCGCGTGCCGCGGGTTCAAGCAGTTCAAACCGTTCAAATCGTTAAAGCTGTCAGGCCGACGGGGACTGGCTACTTTTCAGATTCTTACCTCTGAAATGTTGGACAAAACGACAGCAAGACAATTTATCGCGCCAAGGCGCAAAGGTGACGCTTCGTGTCATTTCGACCGAAGGGAGAAATCCTTGTTTCGAGCAAGGCGAGAAATCTTCTTCTTAGATCCCTCGCATTCGCTCGGGATGACGGGCCGAGGGCACGTCACTTGGCGTCCCGTTCGACGTCGCTCAGGGCATGCTTTGCGTCTTTGCGCGAGTCATCTCTTTTCCGATTTTGTAATGTAAAACTCAAACGAGAATTTCAAATATGTTTGGTTAGAATTCATGAAAAGTTGCCTGTCGTTGTTTCTCATGAGCTTGCAGTCCCGTTTTGTCTATGACATAGGAAACCCATCTCAATTTTAAAGGAAATCACATGGCTGAATTTACCCGCAAGCCGGTCGAAAATCTTCTGCTCGCCAAATCCGTCGCCATCGTCGGCGCCTCGCCCAAGGGGCGTTGGCCGATGGGGATTTTGCGCAATCTCAAGAAGGCGTACGGCGGCAAAGTTTTTCTCATCAATCCCAATTACCAGGAGATCGAACAGAATCCTTGCTATCCCAATCTCGCCGCGCTTCCGGAGGTGCCCGAGGAGCTCTTGATCTTGATTCCAACTCGCGCGGTTCTGGGAACTTTGGAAGAGGCGGCCAAGCTCGGCAGCAAGTCGGCGACGATTTACACCGCCGGCTTCGGCGAAGGCGACGATCCCAAGGGCAAGGAACGCGGCCAGGCGATGAAGGATCTGTGCGAGAAGTCCGGCTTCGTCATCTGCGGACCCAACTGCATGGGTTCCTATTCGATGGGCAACGGGCTCTGGACTTTTCCGACCGTGACGCCCTTGTTGAAAAAAGGTCCCGTCGGCTTGGTTTTTCAGAGCGGCGGCTCGCTCGGCAACTGGATCAAGGGCGCCTCGGAGCGCGGCATCGGCTTTACCCACACGGTTTCGAGCGGCAATGAAGTAAGCCTCGACCTGGTCGATTACATGTCTTTTCTCATCGACGATTCCGACACCAAGGTCATCGCGCTGATGGTGGAGGGGGTGCGGCGGCCCGAGGCGTTCATGGCCGTGGCCGAGCAGGCGCTCAACAAGAACAAACCGATTCTCGTGGTCAAGCTCGGACGCTCGGAGATGGGGAAACGCCAGGCGATTTCTCATACGGGCTCGCTCGCGGGCGCCGACGAGGTGTTCGACGCCGCGTGCAAACGATTGGGCTTGATTCGTTGTCCGACGCTGGAAGACTTGACTGAAACCACCTTGGCGTTCATGCCGGGGCGCTTTCCGCGCGGCAGTCGCGCAGCGATCGTCGTCAATTCAGGTGGAATGAAAGGGCTGATCTGCGATCATTGCGAGGAGTTGAACACCAATCTCGCGCAGATCAGCGACAAGACCAAAGATGCGGTGCGCCCGCTGATTCCGCCGGAGTTAGTGGTCGAAAATCCGCTGGAGTGCGGTGTGGCCGGCTTCGGCGACGAGCAGAACTTTATCAACATCGTCAAGTTCCATGCGGAAGACGAGGGCGTCGATCTATTGGCGATTCACGGCGAGCTGCCGCGCGGCGAGAAAAGAGACCCGCTGCTATTCAAGAATCTCGCCGCGGCCACGGACAAACCGGTGCTAGCGTTCGGGCGTTCCACTTACAGTTGCACTGACGAGAGCCGTGCGTTCCAGGAGCAAGCCGAGATGCCGTTCCTACAGGCGATCAAGCCGACGCTGCGTGCGTTGGCGGGATTGGGATTGTACGGCGAGCGCAGGCAATTAGGCGTTCCCGGTTTACCGGCGGCAAGCGGCAGCGCCGCCGATCTCGAAGGGGAGAAATTAAATGAGTTGCTACGGAGCCGCGGTATCGGTCTGCCGAAACAGGCGTTGGTTTCATCGGCCGCAGATGCCGCGGCGAAGGCGAAGGATATCGGCTTTCCGGTGGCACTTAAACTGATCGCGGCGGAGGTCGTGCACAAGACCGAATCCGGCGCGGTGGTGCTCGGCTTGAAGAGCGCTGAAGAAGTTCAGGCGGAGGGACAGAAACTTCTGTCGAAGACGCTCGGCAAAGGCCAATTGCTGATTCAAGAAATGATTCAAGGCACCGAAGTGCTCATCGGCGCGCGCACCGATCCGCAGTACGGACCGTTCCTGATGGTCGGCCTTGGCGGCATCTTCGTCGAGGTTTTGAAAGATGTGTCGATCCGCCTGCTACCGATTGACGAGCGCGAAGCGCGTGAGATGCTTCGCGAGCTGCGCGGTTACAAAGTGCTTGAGGGCATCCGTGGCCAAGGACCGCGCGACATCGATGCTCTGGTGAGAGCGATGGTCGGCCTGTCCGATATTTTTGCCGCGCACCGCAATCATCTCACCGACATGGAGATCAACCCGATCATGGTGCGCGCGCAAGGCGGCGGCGTGGCGGCGGTGGACGTGAGAGTGGTCAGAATGAAATGCCTTTAAATTATCTGGCTATTACGAGGGGAAACGATAGCTTGGAGATCAGAGGGCTGAGTGGAAATTAGTGAGATCATCTGGCTCGATTCATTCGTCGAGAAGCTTTGGCGAAAACATCATGTTCGTATTGATGAGGTGGAGGAAGTTCTCTATGGGCAACCGCAGGTCAGAAGAGTGAAACGTGGAGATGTGGCCGGAGAAGATATTCTCGGCTATGGGTCAGACCAGAGGAGGACGGCACCTCATCGTTTTCTTTGTTCTGAAAGCTGGCCGACGGGCACTGGTTATCAGTGCTCGTGACATGAAGCCGAAGGAGCATCGTCAGTATGTCAAAAAATAGCAAGAGAGTCATACCAAAACATTTTCGCACTCTGGAGAAGGCCGGAGAGTTTTGGGACACACACGATCTGGGAGACTGCTGGGACCAGACTGAGGAAGTGATGATGTCGTTTCGTCTTAAGCGAAAGCGTCATCTTTTCTCAATTGAGCCGGAGATCGCCCGGAAACTGCGCTCTGCTGCGGCATTGCGCGGGGTAAGCCCGGAAACCATTGCGAATTTGTGGTTACGCGAGATGCTGGCCAAGGAACGGGTTTCCCGGACACGAGGAACAACTCCCCGAACTGCCGCCTGACGCAACTGCGCCGCTGCTCATATCAAGCGCCGGTGAACGCGCGATGACGGGATTGTCTGACATCTTCGCCGCGCACCGCAATCATCTTTCCGACATGGAGATCAATCCGATCATGGTCCGGGCACAGGGCGGCGGTGTGGCGGCGGTGGATGTAAGAATAATCAAAAAATGATGGGGGCTCGGATACCTGCTGTCCCGTGGCGATTCCGCGATCAATTTTAATAAGGTGGCGTTCTCTCGACTTCGAGGCCGATCTAGACATTTTCTCCACCTCTTGGTTGTGTGAAAAGGTTGATGGAAGGCTAGATCGTTATTTTATTGATCTAAAGGCGCAGAATCCGCTACGCTCTCAATTGGTCCATCGGACTCCGGGTCCCAGCCGTCATAGGCATAATCCAAGGAAACGGTTTTAAGCCAAGATCTCGCGTCGTCTTCTGGAGTGCATTGCGGCCAACCCTCATCGTTGGTCACAAACGTGTGGCGAAACTCTTTAAAAATGTCGCTCACGTCGCGTGTAGAGGTTAAAAGTCCATTCTCAAATTTTAGTTCCAAATTTTTCTCGTACTTCCACGCCGGATGGAAACCGCCGTGAAGGTAAAGTTCCATGATGAAACTGTTTGCTGCCAGAATTTCACCACTAAATTGAACGAGCAAACCAAGATCACGATATTCGTGCGGAAACATTGGGAGAGGTCCTTCCCCTGGCTGCGGTACATCTAAAGCTCGTGCGGTAACGCTATTGATGTCGGGCGGATCTGTAAGGTCCGAATAGTAACGTGCGTTGGCGATGTTGGAGTGACAGACAGTTAGAATGGCCAGCACGAGTCTGTCTGATTGAACGGAATAAACGCATTGATAGCCGCGCCAACAGCATGAGGTGACGCCCACAGGAGAAATTCCATGTGCCCGCGGGCCGAAGAGACTCCCACCCTTTTTTGCAGCAATGGAGTATTGGACACCATTGAAAATTATCTCGTCCGAGATTTGAGCGGTCATCGTTTCACCTCGTCAAATTATGTCCTAGCAACTTGGTTGTTCTTACAATTTTAACATTGCTCCATCATTATCCCCCATCCTAGCAAGTATGTTCAAACCAACTCCAGGCTAAAGTCTACAATCTCAATACCCTGAGAGGGTTTCTGGATAATCGCCATCTAGTGGGCTTTTGACTACTGAGCACAACGAAAGCCAATGCTCATGTTGGAGTTCGTCGGAAGCCAGCCGCTCCGGACTGAAACGCGCAGATTATTCTCAAAGTAGACCCACGACCCGCCGCGAGTAACGCGATCTTGATCTTGGCCCCACAGGCCCCACAGAGTGCGCCGGACCGCAACCAAGGGGCCGTCCGGCCCCTTGGGATTGCGGTTTGGCGCACTCTGGTAATAGTTTTCGTCATACCAATCGGCTACCCATTCCCATACGTTTCCCGCCATGTCATCCGCGCCGTACGGCGAAACACCGCTCGCGTACGAACCCACCGCAGCGGGATTTCGTCGCCATCTGCTTTCACCCGAATGCGCTCGGCTGCTATCCCACTGATCACCCCAGGGATATTTCCTACCATCCGTTCCTCGCGCCGCCTTCTCCCACTCCGCTTCCGTCGGTAGTCTCTTCCCAGCCCACCTGCAGTATGCGCCGGCATCGTGCCAGCTTACTCCAACTACCGGTTGATTGGGCTCGTTAACGCTGCTGTCAGTCCAAAATTTGGGCGCGCGATGTCCCGTCGCGTCCATGAATCGCCGGTAGAGTGTGTTGGTCACCTCGTATTTGTCAATTCGAAAAGCGTCGAGGTAGACTCGCCGGCGCGGCTTCTCTTCGGGATGGCCATCTTCGCTCCCCATCCAAAATTCCCCGGCGGGGACAGAAACCATGGCCGCGCCGTCTTTGCCTGTAATAACTTTCGAAGACTCCTCGGCCTGCTCCTTTGCCGTCCCTTGAGCTACGCCGGTCACCGGCTTCGCTCCGGTATACTCCGCTGCTGATGGCGGCGTCAGATTGGGGGTGGTCACTACGCGCTCCCTCGGAGCCTTGAACCAGTTAACAACCCCGGTGCCTAACACGACCGACATCGCCACCACACCGATGATCAATCTACGACGTTGTTTGGAAGTACTTTTCTGAAAACCATCTCCCTTGGAAGTCAGTTCAGTGATTGTCTCCGGGCCGGAGTTTACAGGGGCATGCATTGACGGACTGTTGCCCAAACCTGGTGTTGCATCGCATGCCGTCCATTGAAGTGCCGCTTCGATTCGGCGACGACATACAGTATCAATCTGCCTTGGCGCGTAGCGAATATAACGCTCGGCGTACTCGCGTTGCGCGCCAGTGAGCTCACTAAGGTACTTAACAACCTGCTCCGGCGTAGGAGTATTCTCGGTTCCGTTGAACTTTGGCGATAGCGCAGTCCAAACGACGTGATGCACACTTCGCGAATCAGCCCACTTCGCAAGCCCAGGGATGAGAAGAGGTGGGGGCTGACCAGACGACCAACTACCGATATGGCAGTCTTCGTTCTTCTGAGGAATACATTCGCGTTCGCGAAGGACCTTTCTCGCCGTCTCAATTTCAGTCGTGTCCATCACAGCCCACAATGAACGAACGGGCTTTGCCGTTGGTTCAAGGACAAGCGTCATTCTTCCGTCATTCGATTGTCGAGCGAACTCGACACGTACGAACGGACCGTCTTCGAACCATGTACGTTGAATTGGCAACTGTCGTGGGTCCCAGACGAGTGAACCCCAGCCTAAGCATGCGATGGTGGTCACGGCATTGCCTTTAGGGCCGGAAAGGTAAAAGGGGACATTTTAAATCTCACCACACGCAATTGCGCGCCACACTCATTCGCCGAATATCCGGTGCAGCGAAAAAATCTACCGAGAACATCCCGCGCCTATCAAAAAATCAGAGATGTCCCCTTTTCCCCTCTTTAAATCAATAAAATCAGCAAATGTGTATTCGAATTGATGCTGTTATGGTTCCCAATCCCCACTTTCGACTCGGGCATCAAAGCCATTGGACGTAAGTAGTTTCTTAAAACTCACCACGTGATTTGCGCCAAGGATGAAAGCGCAATGGCTGAAGTCTGTCTGTTGAAGTTTTTCCAGCCAAAAATCCTCGCGAATAGGCCACGACCTCTCGCGGATCAACCGGCAAATCGTGGCAGCTTGTGCGGCAGTTCGGAAATGCCCACCCGCTCCTATGGAGTCGGCCAATTCTTGACGGGACTGAATGCCACGACGTTCGCGGTCCGCTTCGTCGGGGTCACAGAAAAGATGCTTTATTCCAAGGCGAGACGCAACCTCTCTTGCGACCGAACCTGTTGCACCTTGATCCTTCCACGACGCAATTTCCCACTCGTTTAACTCCTCCGCGATTAAATCAACCGCTTCGTTTTGACAGAATGCTAAGAGGTATTTCAGAAATGCTTTCCAGTTCGTCTCTTTATAACCCCGCAGTTGATAGCAGTGATTCGTGCCGATCAGATGAACTCTCATGGCCGAAATCTCCATGACTTTCACAGACGGGTCAATAGTTTCGACGACCACACGTCGAACAATTTCTGCACACGAGACCCTCATCTCTCCAGCTAAAATTCCTACAGTGGGAAATCCGGGTCAGGAGCCATTTTCTTCCTTAGCGACCGGGAGGTGGAACCTGGGCGCATTGTGCTGCCATCTGGTCGTAAGTCCACTGCGATAGGTTACTCCATTTCAGCGCAAGCATACCCAACACAAACGGAAAATATGATTCTTTACACGAGGGGTAGAGCTGATAAAAAGAATTTAGCTGGTCAACGTAGTAATCCGTTTTTTGTGTGAAACGCAATTCCTTGAAATCACGGGCTCCCATAGCTAGATTGCCAACCTCGAAACCCCGCTGGAAACCGGCCAAGTATCCGAACACAATACTTCGCTTCTCGTCATGAGGCAGTACGCTCCAGTGTTGCCCACTAAAGGAACTCTGCTGCGCGTCGGCCACCACCGGCAAGTTGAGCATGACAAGAGCTAAAATTAGACATTTGATCGTCATGGTACTCTCCCTGCGGCGCGGAAACTCATTAGTTGCACTGAACATAATTACCATAGACATAACAATTCATCGGAGCGGGGCGTGACGCGCTGACGGCGGCTGAAGCCACGATCGCCACAGTGACTACTGTTGCTAGTCCCGTTGCAATGGAGCCGAGCGTATTCCAAGCCGCAGCGTCCGCTTGTTGCGCGGACTGCAGATTGGATTGGCGGAGAACTTGTTCTTCTTGCATCTTCGCGTACAGCCATTTCCAACCCTCGTTGAATGCGTGCATAAACTGCTGGGGGGAAATATCATCGCTGTCCACGCGGATTGCGAGGTGGCGACTCAAGCCCAGCATGTATTCTTCGTACACCTTCGGTTTTAGCCGACTTCTAAGTTCGTCTTCGTGGACGGCGACGATGGTTGTGTAAATTGGAAACCAGACCCAGTCCCAGTCATCAAAGGTTGCTCCGTTGGTGAGTTTTACCAGTCTGAGATCGCAGCCGTGAAATGGATCATTGCCTGTGCTGCGTATCTGAACGCCCTTTCGATAGTCCGCCTCTGACTTGGGAGCGTTTGGACACATGTTCCAAAGCTTATTTCTCGCTGTTTCCCACGCGGCGTTATTCAGATCCAGTTCGTTTCTTCGCTGGGTCATTTCTTCTCTGGCCCGAGTGGCCGAACATGCGGGAAGCACGATGAGGCACAGACTCAGCACTGACGCAATAAGTCGAGGGGCCTTCATAACGGGTGCAAACCCGCAATGGGCGTGCCATTGGACTGCTTTGGGAAAATTAGGCGCTTGCAGGATAGTAATGGTAATAACACATGACAAAATAGGACGAAGCCGCGTTCTTTAGACGCGTCATGGAGAGCAATCCGAAAACTGGCCCCCAAAAGGAGGGCCGATTCCGTGGCCGGCCGTTCGCCTCTGTCAGTTCAATTTCTGGACCGACTTAAACGGCCCGGAGGAGAAACACCCAAGGAACAGCACTTCGGACTGAATAAAGGTCCCCGCGAGTTTAGTCACCTGGCCGAGTTTATTGAAAGTCGCCGTCCCTTGAATGGTCGCGTAGGAGTTGTCGACAAACAGCACCCCACCGACGAATGCGGCGCTCTTCCCGTTGACCTGATAGAAAAAACCGACCATCGGGAACGTAGACCCCGGGGCAAAGTTGGAAGTCAAAGAGACGGTCAGTTGGGTGTCGCTGTCGAGACGCACCCAAAGATCGATGTTGTTCCCGGCATTGAACACGGTAACGTCGAAATCCCCGCAATACTCTTTGCCCGCGGTCTCGATCTTGAAGATCTCGCCGGGGAACGCGAAGGAAAGCGAGGGACAAAGAAGCAGAGCGATAATCGCCAATGTGGAGAGCCGGAGCTTATTCATGGTCCACCTCCGTGGTCGATCGTTTAAAGCCGGGATTTGCCGGTGCTGGATCATCCGGTGCAGGATGCGCTTGGAAATCTTCAGAATGGTTGCCGCCTCGGCGAGAGTTAGCAACTTAATAGCCGTATCGGTTCGTTTCATAATTCGTGCTCCCGAGTTTGGCTTCTAACGAGCAAGCCTTATGCCATTGATACATGCTTCGTAACGTATTGTATTTAGAAAAAATTCAAATCGTTGGACTCATCCTGAAAGCGCTAGTTTTGGAACATATCGACACTTTCAGCCGAAATTGACACTGAAAGAAAAGGTAAAGGGGACATTCTAAATTTCACCACACATAATCGCGCCCCACACTTATTCGCCGAGCACTCGGTGGAGCGAAAAAATCTTCCGAGAACATCCCGGCCAACAAAAAAACCAGAGACGTTACTATTTCCACTCTACAGCCGAAGCCCTAGGTTTCCATCCAGTTGAGCGTTGCCACTTGCTCCTCCCTTGCCACAAAAGGACCAAAATGGAGAACGCTACGCCCGGCGGGGTTGTCAAATTGTCTTTTTGCACCCGTTGGTTATCCTTAAAACTCCGCAGTTTCCACAGGAGAGTGGATGTGACATAAGGAAACATGGCTGCCAAACGCACTGCGAAGATTACCTGTTTTGCCTACGGCTCAAACATGTTATCGAGCCGCATGTGCGCCCCTGATCGAGTACCGTCTGCGAAACCACTTAAAGTGGGTTACATCAAGGATTATCGGCTGACGTTTGACAAGGTAAGCAAGAAGGACGGATCCGGCAAGTGCGATGCGGAATTAACTAAGAACGATAAGGATCGCGTTTACGGTGTCCTTTATGCCGTTGATCGATCTGATAAACCCAAGCTAGATGAAGCTGAAGGGTTGCATCACGGATATGAAGAGAAAGCCGTAGACGTGGTTGCCGCAAATGGCGTAAAAACTGCGGTTATTTACTACGCAACATCCAAAGATCCATCGTTGAAGCCATATCATTGGTACAAGGCACTTGTTGTTGCTGGTGCGGTGGAACATGGACTACCGTTTCCATATGTTGAATGGCTCAGAACTATCGAGTCTGTTGAAGATCAAGATCCAGCTCGTCGCATAGAGCACGAACGGCTATTGAGTACATGGCGGCGAACCAAACGCTCAACACGGAGACGGACGACGAGAACGCGTACGAATTAGCTTAATCACGTTAGCTGGCGTCAGAAAACGGAGCATTCTTGAGCGACTCCGACATGCGGCAAGCCCGCATCATCCGCGCCTGGTTGTCGCGGTCCCGGAGGGGAAAAGGGGACATTCTGAATTTCGCAATACGAAGTCGTGGCGTCCTTACTCATACCAGAGGAACACTTGGTGCAAAGAAAAATTCGCCCGATCAACTGCACCAATAAAAAAACCAGAATCCCCTTATTTACGCGTTCGTATTAGGACCTAGCGTTTCGCAGTTTCTCCCGAACCCACTGTCGAAGCAGAGTCGACTCCTGAACCCCTCTGGTCTTGGCAACCCGCTTCACTTCCTCCACCTCTTGGCGCCGCAACCGAACCGGGATCACCGTTTCGGGCCTGCGCTCAAACACCCGTTTAGGGACGCTCTCCAACAGGTCCTCAAAATCCGTCAGATCGTGCGTGTCCCAAAAACGGGCCAGCTCTTCAACGGAATCACTTTCGGGTATCTTCCGAGCTTTCATCGCCTTTTCCATCGGTTGAATCGTCGTTTCTCCCGCTCCGTCATGGGACGGGCCGTGACTGGAAATCCTTTCCCATTAGGGAACTCGATAACAACACAGAAGAGGTGGCGGCCAGATATGGTTTGTCCCTGGACGTAATAGACAGGATTTTTGCCTGAGGCTTTGGTGCGCCGAACCCACGCCTGACCAAAACACACCTGTTCAATCTCCTCCGGTTGGATTTGGTGTCGTGCAATGTGATCAACTCGCTCTTGGGTCCAGATAAACTCATGGATCGTCACTGCTCGGAGTGTACAACGTCACAGCCATGGCGGCAACTAAGATTGAGCGCGGAGTCCCGGCAGAACTCGAGGTCTGCTCCATCTTGGAGTAATAGTAATTTAATGTCCGAGGCGCTTGAGAAACCCTTCCTCTTCAATCGCCTTGATGATGCTCGGATCGACCATCGTCGCGGCCTCGAACTTCAACACCTCCTGTCGCGTGCGGCCTATCTCGGCGAGAATGGTTTTCATTCCCTCCAGCGTCGGATAGGGCATGTCGGGAATCGCGTTTTTCAAGTACGGATGGGCCGCTAGTCATGAACCGCTGCTTTCTCCAAACATGCCCGTAACTGCATGGTGGCGGCGCAAAACAGACCTGAGCTCGGAAACGTTGACTTCTCCAGCGAGAAGCACGCAATGCGGATCGGTCAAGATCAGCTCGAGCAACTCCGCGCAAAATCCTTGACGGGCGGTATAGGCACTGACATGCACGTTCGTATCGAGGAAGATCCTCACGATACGATAGCAAAGACGTCTTCGTCGGTGAGAATACCCGACTTGGGTTCGATCTCGGAAAGAATGGCCTCGCGCGTTTTTCGAAAGCGCAGGAGCGCCACCTGGCGCTTGAGAGCGTCACGCGCGATATCGCTTTTGCTTTGCCTAAGGGATCGAGAGAGACGCTTCAGTTCACGATCAAGCTTGGGATCGACGCGGATAGTTACCGTGGATGATTTCATAGGGGTAATGTAATACGTCCGAAGCCCGGCAGCAACTGGGGGTCAAGTCAGGGGTCAAATCTTTTGTTGACAGTCAAGCGTCGGACGGAGGAAAAGGGGACATTGTGAATTTTGCTATAAGGAATCTGGTCCCATATTTATAGGGAGAAAACGGGGTCAGGAGCCTTTTTCTACCTCGTCGGGGTTTTGAAAGACGTTTCGATCCGTTTGCTGCCGGTGGACCAGCATGAAGCGCGCGAGATACTTAAAGAGCTGCGCGGCTACAAAGTCCTTGAAGGGGTGCGCGGCCAAGGGCCGCGCGATGTCGATGCGCTGGTGCAGGCGATGGTCGTCCTGTCCAATATCTTCGCCGCCCATCGCAATCAGCTCACCGATATGGAGATCAACCCGATCATGGTGCGAGCCCAAGGCGGCGGCGTGGCGACGCTCGACATCTAGCCTCGATTGCGATAAAAGGCCGATTGCTTAAGGTTATTGATCAGTGAACGCGCCGGATCGAATTTCGACGCCATTGAAAGGAGGTGTCTGGCCGTCGAAGATTCCTCCGCCGCGTTTTCGGCAATCGATTGTCGAGTTCGGTGGTTATAAAAGCAAAAAAGGAGGGCATGTCATGAGAAAATATTTGTGCGCTTTTGCTTTCGCGATACTCGCAGGAGGATTGCTTGGGTCATCGGTATTCGCCGATGAAACCCTGGTGCGATTCAAAGGGGGAATTGGAGTTATACCGGTCTCAAATGTCCTCGTGAACGCGGTTACAGGCGCTATTACCGTCAACCGGAACGTAGTCCGCGGCGTTAACCCTGCCGGTCAGATCTGGGTGATCCGCGAACTCAAGGCTGACGTGAAGGTCGACGGGCGCATCAAGGTCGACGGGCGCGGCCTGCTGCTGGGCGGGGGTAACAACATCGGTTCGAACTCGGACGCAAGTGTCTTCGCCACGCTGATTTGTGGAACCGCAGCGCCGACTCTGCACAGCTCGGACTTGGCCGGCGTCGCGCTCGAGCCCAACGGCGATTTCCGCATCGATGATGACCTGGACATCGTACCACCCAACCCTTGCGCTAGCCCCGTGCTCCTGATCCGCAACGCCTCCAACCTCGGTTGGTTCGCCGCCGGGATTCCGAAGCTCCAATGATCCCGAATCGGCAATAGACGCTCGTCCGGCCAGCTCGCGCCCTCGGTTGCGCGCGAGCTGGCGGACCGGGCCGGCGGTAAACGTTCGGTTTCTAGTTCCGAGTTAACTCTAGACCGCAGAAAAATATGGCTCCTACCGTATTTTTTTTGCACTCGAAACTTGAAACCCGGAACCCAAATCTGATTCCTATTTTCCCTTCCACACCGGGGCGCGTTTCTCGGCGAAGGCGCGCGGGCCTTCCTTGCTGTCTTCCGTCGTCGCGATCATCGCGGACAGATCCGACTCAAGACGATAGCCTTCATCCAAAGACAACTCGACCCCTTTCTTGATCGCTTCTTTGATAAACAACACCGACATCGGCGCGCCTTTGAGGATTCTGGCCGCCAAATCTTCAGCGGCTTTCATGACATCGCCGGCGGGCACGGCGATATTGACCAAACCCAGACGCTGCGCTTCGGCCCCGGTGACGTTGTCGCCGGTGAGACATATCTCCAATGCCTTCGCGACACCCACAGTACGCGGCAGTCTTTGCGTGCCCCCAGAGCCGGGAATGAGACCGCGCTTCACCTCAGCAAGGCCGAGTTTGGCGTCCGCGGCGGCCACGCGCATATCGCACGCCAAGGCGAACTCTAGGCCGCCGCCGACGCAGTAGCCGCGAATCGCTGCGATGGTCGGCTTAGTAATCGCCGCCACCGCGCGGGTCTGGGTCTGAACGGTTGCCGAAAGCTTTTGCTGGCGCCGCTCGAGGGGCGAGAATGAGGTCTCTGACCGCTCTTTGAGATCCATGCCGGCGGAAAAAGCCCTCTCTCCCGCGCCGGTGAAGATCGCGATACGGATCGCATGGTCCTCTTCAATTTGCTTGCACGCGTCAACCAGCTCTTTGGTCATCTGCCGGTTCATCGCGTTCATCGAATCGGGACGGTTGAACGTGACGAAGGCGATTTGATCACGCACTTCGAACAGTATGGTTTGAAAGTCCATCTTCCCCGTCCTTTCTAATCTTTTGCCTTTTGTATGCCAGCCTTCGACCTTGGCGCCCTTTGCGCCTTTGTGCAAACCATTTTAAATCCGAAATCCGAAACTCGAAATCCGAAACAAACCCGACAAGTTCAAGGTAAACTCGGAATGCCTAAATCCGAAACAAATAGAATTCCGAATCTCTAAGGAATTGTTTGGAACATTCTTATTATTGTTCATTTGGAATTGTTTCGAATTTCGGATTTCGTGCTTCGAATTTGCTCATTGAGTCCTTGGCGCCCCCTTCAACCTTGCGCAGGACATGCTTTGCGCCTTCGCGCGAGATTTTCCTCATTCTCACTCCTTGCTAACGTCCCCTGCTCTTTCGTTCTTCCTGAAGCCTGTTGAGAAATGAGAGATCCAAAATTTCGCTTGGCTTAAGGCCCATCGGCGCCAAATTTTTATCGTTGACGATCAAGTTCTCAATCGACTTCACCGTGATCAGCGGCAAGCCCGGCGTCATCTGGCTATACGCCCGGCGGGTCTCTTCCAGCTCTTCTCGCGCTTTGGAACGATAGTACTCGCCCAGATACTGGTAAACCTTTTCTTTGTTGGTTTCATCCCGATAGAAATCCATCCCGTCGGCGAGCCCGCGCATGAAATTCATCACGGTCTCATTTTCGGCCTTGATAAACGAGCGGGTCGTCAGAACGGCGGAGATCGGATATTGAAACTCCTGTTTCGACAGGTCGATATGCACGGTCATCCCAGCCTTGCGCGCGAGCAGCGTAAATGGCGGTTGCACCACAGTCGCCTCGAGGTTTCCGCCACTGATGGCAGCCCACCGATTTCCCATCGCCCCGGCAGCGAGAATCGATACGTCTTTCTCGGGATTGAGCCCCAATTGGCGCACCGCATGGCGGGCGATGAAGTCGGAACTGGCGCCGATGGCGCTAACGCCGATTCTTTTACCTTTAAGATCTTCCGGCTTTTTGATTGACGGAATCGACACGAGCAGATAATCGAGCTTGTTGCCGACCGCGCCGATCACGGCCACGTCCTTCGCTCCACGCGCCCAGGCGCGCACTGCCGCCGGCCCACCTTCCATCTGAATGAACAACTCTCGCGCCAGCAGGGACTGAATCGCCGCGACCCCGGCGATGTGGACCGCTTTGAGGCGTAACCCGTGTTTTTCGAAGGAACCGGACTTATGAGCGACCCAAAAATAACTCGTCGATCCACCGATCGGATAAGAAACGATAATTTCACGGATGGGTTTGGCCTGGGCCATTACGAGCACTGGGGATAAGCAGAACAGTAACACGATACACACCACCAATGCTCGGCTATCGCGCGGCGGGACAAATTTTGGATTTTGGTCTGCGGGGCCGCTTTTGGATTTTAGATTGACGGATAAGATTTTCTCAGAGTTTGCTGGTTTCATTGTATCCTCCTGTCTTCCAATCCAAAATCTAAAATCGAAAATCCAAAATGGTGTTAAGCCAGTTCGAAGCACGGCAGCTTGATACCCGGATTATGGGTCTCTTGGAAAATCACCTTGACCCGGTCGCCCAGTTTTACTTTTTCCTTCGAGTTCCCCACCAGCCGGCTCTCCATAATCACGCCCTCGTCCAAGATCACGTTGATGTAGTAAATCGGCACCTCTTCTTTAAACGCCGGATTGCGCGGCACGCGGACCAGAGTGAAGGTGTGAACCTTGCCCGTCCCTTTGGACTCGATCCAATCGAGATCCCCGAAACAATCGACGCAAGCGACGCGCGGAAAGAATTGCACCTTGCCGCAGCTTTTGCATTTTTGCAGCAGCAGCTTGCCCGCGGCGGCGCCCTCCCAATAGGCCTGATCGACTTTATTAATTTTTGGCAGACTCTTCTGCGGTGCTCTTGCTTCGGCCATGATTATCTCCTTTCCATCACCAACGCCGCCGTGGTGCCGAGGTTGCGACCATAGTTCAACCAGCCGATCCCCGTCACCAAAGCGCGTGCCGCTTTTTTCACCTGATGCCCGTCCGCTTCGCCTCTAAGCTGACGCAGCGCTTCGACGATGTGGAGAAAGCCGCCCGCCAGGCCGGCTTGGCCGACGGACAGCTCGCCGCCGCCGGTGTTGACCGGAAAATCGCCTCTGTAGGTCAAGTCGTGAGCGTCGACGAACTTTCCGCCGTCGCCTTTCTTGCAGAAGCCCAGGTCTTCGATCTGAATCATGACGGCGATCGGATAATCGTCGTAGATTTCCAACAAGTCGATATCCTGGTGCTTGACCTCGGAGAAAATCCGCTCGCCCGCCACTTTCATGCCGAAGGTCGTCTTATCGGGCAGCATGTTCGCCACCTGGTAGTGCGAGATTTCAGCATCGGTGACTAAATAGACCGGCTTGTCGGTAATATTTTTGGCTCTCTCTTCGGAAGCCAGGACAACGCACTCCGCGCCGGAGCAAGGCATCACGCAATCGAACAACCGAATCGGGTCCGAGATCATCCGCGAGTTCAAATAGTCTTGCATGCTCATCGGCTCGCGGAAAAGCGCTTGCGGATTGTTGAGCGCGTTTTCCCGCTGCGCGATGGCGATCTTGCCGATCTGTTCGAGCGTCGTACCGTACTGGTTCATGTGCAGCCGCTGGATCAACGCCATCAGCGAATTCGGCCCGCCATAGCCATAAACATCGACGAAGTTGCCGCGCTGGTATTCCAATTGCCGCTGGTTCGGATTGCTCCTGTCGAAGGAATTGCCGCCGACCAGAACCGCGACATCGATATGGCCGCACTCGATGGCGTCCGCCGCCCGGCGCACGCTCATCACGCCGCCACCGCCGCCGTAGTCGCCGTTGAGCACCCAATCGACCTCCAATCCCAACTGCTCGGCCACATGGGGCGAATAATCCGGGCTTACCTGCGTGGTGATGGAAAGCCCGCGGATATCCTTCTTGTGCAGCCCTGTCTGCCGCAGCGCATCGCGGATCGCCTCGGCGTAATACCACAGCACCGACGCCTCCGATTTGCGCGAATACTCCGTCGATCCGTAACCGACGAAACAAACTTTTTTGCGTCTCATGGTATCTCCTCCCTCATCTCTCAGTCCTGAGTGCTGAGTCCTGAGTGCCGAGTGCTGAGTCCTGAGTTATGAGTCCTGAGTCCCCTCCCCCACTCAGCACTCAGGACTCGTTACTCAGCACTTAAGAATTTGCTTCCCACCACCCGATCCATCTCACTTTCCCGTCCGTAGAGCAACCGCAGCAGGCGCGTCTCGCGGTAGAAACCCTCGAAAGGAAATTCCTTGCAGACACCATAGCCACCGTGAATTTGGATCGCGGTGTCCGCGGCCTCAAAGGCCATCTTCGCCGCCCGCTTTTTTGCCAAGGCCGCCTCTTCAAAGTAGGGCAGTTCATGATCGGCGCGCCATGCTGCTTCCAGCGTAAGCCATGTGCAGGTGCGCAGGTCAACTGAAAGGTCGGCGAGCATCCACTGGATCGCCTGCCGCTCCGCCAACCGCCGGCCGAAGGTCACGCGGTTACGCGCGTGCTCGATGCTGTCGGCCAGGCAGCGGATGGCGATGCCGAGGCAACGGGCGGCGATGCGCAACTGTTCGGAAGCGACGATCTCTTGCACCTGATACTCGTAGCCTATCAGGCGCTCCGCTTGAAGCCTGCATCTCTGCAACGTGAGTTTGCCGACCGTAACGTCCGCGGTCAACTCCGTCTCTGTGCCGAGGGCAAGCCCCGGCGTATCCCGGTCGAGCAGAAACAAGCCGGCCCGGCTCGAGCCCTCTTCACGGGCGGGAAAAAGGAACAAATCCGCGCTGGGATCGATGACATCTATGGAAGTCCCGCCGAGCGCGTACCCGTCCGCTGCCTCGCGATAGAATGTCGTGATGCCGTCGAGGGTGCCGGTTTTGTGCATTTGATCGAAGGCCAGAATCAGAGATAGCTTTCCGTTAGCCAGGTCCTGAGCGCGCTTGTCAGCCTTCATGACACCCGGAATACAGGCCGGCGCGAAGGGCAAAACGGTGCGGCCGAACTCGCGATGAATCAGCGTCCGGGCCACCATGCTTGGCGGTTCCGCCCCGTCCGAAGCCGGAAGCTCCAGCGCCCAGAGCCCGATGCGTCGCGCAATCTTAGTCAAAGTCGCCGTGACCTTGGGGTCGAGCTCGCGCAGCGGCGGCGCCCCCGGCGGCAAGAATAATTCCTCCTGCCGCAGATAATCGCCTTCCCGCGCCACCAGCTCGCGCTGCACGAATTGCGCCGCCGTCTCGCGAATCAGCTTCTCCTCTTCCGTAAGTTTGAATTCCATCTTCTTATCCGTTCGATTGGCGAAACGTAGTGCGATAAGCCATGAATTGAAGTTATTGGCTCCTAAAGTGTTAGCGCGATGCCTTCTCCACCCTCGCCCTTCTAGGGAGAGGGCCAGGGTGAGGGTTGTTCAACGCCCACACGATCTGCTCTAGCACTGCGTCCGGGCTCACCAGTACTTCATTATCCCAAAAGCGAAGCACCCGATAACCGCGCTGCTCGAGATAAGTGGACCTCCTCTGATCTGCTTCGGCTTGGGTCGCATGCTGTCCTCCGTCAAGCTCCACGACCAAACCACGCTCGACACAGCAAAAGTCGGCAACGTAGGGACCTATGGGATGCTGGCGACGAAATTTCAAGCCGCAAAGTTGTCGTGTCCGTAATGCTGCCCAGAGTTTACCCTCAGCATCTGTTTGGTCGCGGCGCAGGCTACGCGCGCGATTTCTTAAGTTCACCGAAACGGGCACGCCCTCACCCTGACCCTCTCCCGCAAAGCGGGCGAGGGAAATAAAATAGTGCGGAATGATTCCTGACGCCGTAATCGACAATCAAAATTCTCACTCCTGCTATTGCCCGTTGCCTTCTCTTCACCGAATTATCTTATCCGCCTTCATCAGCGTCCACTGCGGACTCGTCAGGCCGATCTGCTTCGCAATCGTACGGTTGCTTAACTGCTTAACGCCGCAGATTTTGTTGTCGCTCTAGCAGGATTCCTTGTTAATAGCGCAATCGTAATACAATCGGAGCCCCATCGCTCTTTGGAAAGATCACGAAGACACTGTCGTGCTCCTCATGGGGTATCATGACCTCCACTGGATGCCCCAAAGCCTTGAGCAGGTAAGGGACGGACAGCGAATGACTCACAACCAACACACGGTCGCGGGCATCTTGGGCACGCAGTCCACGCAAGAGGCCATCGCGGTCGCGGAGGGGTACCGTCTTGGGCTCAATTTTCAACAACTTAGCAATCGGCTCTGCTGTCTGTATCGCCCGCTTGCGTTCGGATGTGTAAATCACATTAATGCCTACGTCCTTGAGGAGTGTAACTAAAGCTTTCGCTCGGCGCTGCCCCGCCTCCGTCAGCGGTGGGTCTTCGCCGTCGGCTGACGCTGCAGCTTCAGCATGTCGCAGCAGGAACACCACTTGCTGCGCGTCGGCTAAATGCACAGAAGCTAGTAGGAAGATAAAGACGAATCGAACACCTAAGGCCCGGAATTCCTTATTCATATTTCTCCTCATTGTTTGCCGCACCGAGACTTAGCGATTTGAAATCATCTTATGACTTTGTCCGCGCGCACGAGCACGTTAGGCTCAATCGTCACGCCGATCTGCTTCGCAGTTTTCAGATTGACGACAAATTCAAACTTCATCGGCTGCTCCACGGGCAAGTCAGCGGGCTTCGTGCCTTTTAGAATTTTGTCCACGTAAACAGCGGCGCGCCTAAACAAGTCAGTAAAGCTAGCCCCATAGGAGAGGAGGCCTCCTGCCTCAACAAACTCGCTCGATCCGTACATCGACGGTAGTCGGTACTTCATGGCCAGCTCGACGATGAGATTTTGGTGATGAACATTAATAGGGGTCTGAGGCGCGTATACGGCATGTGCACGCTCCCGCCTCAGCGCGCCGAAGGCACTACGGAATTCGTCCGGAGTAGCCGTCTCGTCGGAGACGATCAGCGTAAGTCCCAAAGCTCGTGCCGCGAGATGTAAGGGGCTCGGGTCCACTCGACCGGTCGAATCCAGAATGACAGCCACGCGCGATACCCTAGGAACCGCGTCTTTGAGCACCTCCAAACGTTTACCTTCCAATTCGCGTCCTGGTAATTCGGACAACCCGGTCACGTTTCCGCCCGGTCGTGCCAAGCTAGCGATTAGTCCCCATGCAATGGGATCGGCAGCGCCAGCGAAGATAATCGGAATCGTGTTGGTTGCATTCTTGGCTGCCAAAACTGCTGACATACCGGAGGTTACGATAACGTCAACCTTGGCTCGGACCAGCTCCGCCGCTAGCCCGGGAAGCTGATCTTGCCTGCCCTCGGCGCCCATTTGTACTCTATAGTTAAGTTTCGACCTTCTACGTAGCCCAGCGCGCCCAGCCCTTTCCAGAATGTCTTAAGACTGGACGAAGCTCCTGAAGCTGAGCCAACCGCTAGAAACCCAATCCGGTGAACTTTCACCGCCGTCTGCGCGTGGGCTAGAGAAGCAGTAGTCAGAAAGAAAGTTGCCAGTCGCCGGATGGCGGTTCTTCTGTTCATCGCGCCTCCCCAGTTAAGTGCTGAGTGCTGAGATAAGGGGTCAGGAGCCCTTCCGGAAAGGCTCCTGACCCCGTCCGCTGCCTCAGCACTCAGGACTCGTTACTCATTACTTCTCCAGCCAAGCCTCTTTACTCACCCCTCACTCCTGCGTTGAGGTTTACAATTGCCGCTTCATATCAACTCGAGCGGCGCCACTCCCTCGCGGAACAGCGCGCGCTGGATGATATGGCGCTGGATTTCCGACGGTCCTTCGACGATGCGGCGCGAGCGGGCGTGGCGAAAGGCGCGCGCGATGACGTTTTGTTTGCGCAGCGCCGACGGCCCGGCCGCTTCCAGGGCGAAGTCGATGACTTTATGAACGAGCTCGGTGCCGAAAAGTTTGACGTTGGCGGCCTCGGTGCGCACGTCCAGCTTCTGATCGGCCTTCCAGGCGCCAAAATAGGTGAGCGTGCGCAGCGCCTCCAGCTCGCCGAGAAAATGGCCGATGCGCTCGACGCATTGGCCCGCTTCTTTGTCATCGTGGCGCAGATACCGCGCCACTTCGCGCAGCACCCGTTGCGACATACCATGGGAGCGGATGCCGACTTGAAAACGCCGAGCACCGAGCCATGCCTGATTGAGGGCCCAGCCGTTGCCGACCTCGCCGAGGACTTGAGACTTATGCACGCGGCAGTCCTCGAAGACCAACTCGCAGGGCTCGGTTCCGGCGATCGTCGCGATGCTGCGTGTCACGCGATAGCCAGGCGCGCCGGTGTCGATGAGAAAACAGGTCACGCCCTCCCGCCCCTTGCTGCCGGGCAGGCGCGCGAAGAGCTGCACGAAGTCGGCGACGTCCGCAAACGTCGGGAACATTTTGGTGCCGTTGATGACGAAAAAATCGCCGTCGGGCGTCGCGGTGGTCTGCAGCATCGAAGGGTCTGCGCCCGAAGCCGGCTCGCTCAAGCCGAAGGCTGATGTCTTTTCGCCACGGATGCAGGGCCGAAGAAATTTATCGATCTGCTCGCCTTTGCAGTTATAAAGGATGTTGGAGACGTGATTGCCCAGCTCGAAGGGGACGGAAGTTTTTTCCAACTCTTCCGTGACGGCGATCATCGCGACGTTGCTGACGTTCGAGCCGCCGTAATCTTTAGGAACGTCGAGGTACCACAGCCCCCCGGCCTCGGCTTTCTTCTCCAGCTCTTCCATGAGCGCCACGTAGCGTTTGATCTCCGGATCGCGGCTGCGCTTGGCCCGGCTCTTCCATCGGCTGCCTTCGAAAATATCCGGCGCGGTTTCGAATTCCGGTTCGAGTGGAATCAGCTCCTCCCGCACGAACACTTCCACCGTCTTGCGCAGTTTCTCCTCTTCTTCAGACAGGCGAAAATCCATGCCCTCTTCCGTCCTCCTTAGTTGCCCCTTATCACAACTTCCACGAGCAAAAAAAGGGCAACCAGCGTTGGACGGCTCCGGGAAACTTTGCTAGGTTGCGCAGCATCGTCGCAGAGACCGCAGGAAAGAGGAGTGGGGCGGCCCGCGCTCTTGCAAAACCAGAGGCGCCACGATATAGCACTGGCGGCAACTCGCTCTATAGAGAGGTGAGATCATACGCAACGATGCGCTCGGCTGTTCCGGTTGGGCACACTGAGGAGGGATCGCCCTTGAAGGTAAGACCGCAAGCAATTTTTAGTTTTGTTTTTTTGATCTTTTTCATCGTCTTCGCCTATATGGCCAAGGATTGGAGGCTTCAGGCGCGCCTTTACCCATGGGTGATCGGTATTCCGATGGTCATCCTGGCATTGGTTCAACTCATACTCGACCTAAAGGGGGTAGAACGGAAACAGCAGGACGCTGCGCCGGTGGACTTTCAGTTCGCCCAGATAACGGTGGAGCCGGCGGTCGCTAAACGCCGGGCGATCACCATGTTCTCCTGGTTCGTCGGCTTCTTCTTCGGTATCTGGCTTCTCGGCTTTTCCATTACCATCCCGCTAATGGTTTTTACCTATCTGAAGATCCAGTCCAACGAAAAGTGGCTGCTCTCTCTCACGTTGACCGCCATAGCCTGGGGTTTTTTCCATGCGCTTTTCGTCAAATTGCTTACTCTTCCGTTTCCCGAAGGAATGATTTTTGCCTGGCTTGGCTGGACTTAATCGTTCACCGGGGTTGCCAATAACCTAATCGATCAGTATGCTTACCTCCAAAATTCCCGAGGGAAGGAAAAATCCTATGATTCTGATTATCGTCCTACTTCTCACATTGGGGTGGAACTCCGCTGTGTTGGCGCAAGCGCCGTTTTACCAGGGCAAGACGATCACGATCGTCGTCGGTACCAAGGCTGGCGATGTTTATGATCTCTACCCGCGCCTGCTTTCGGAATTCATGCCAAAGTACATTCCTGGCAATCCCAACATCATCATCCAGAACGTGCCGGGCGCGGCGTCGCTGATCGCGGCCAATCAGGTTTATAACGTCGGCAAGCCTGACGGGTTGACCGTCGGGGCGATTTACCCGGCACTGTACTTCCAGCAGATGATCAAGAGACCGGAAGTAAAATTTGACTGGAATAAGTTTGGTTGGATCGGCAGCACGGTGACCTCAAATCACTTGATGTATATGCGCTCGGATACACCGTATAAGACCATCGAAAATGTGCGCAAAGCATCCCAGGCGCCTAAATGCGGCGCTACGGGCGCCACGTCCACCGGCTACTACATGCCCAAATTGGTAGAAGAAACCGTCGGAGTGAAGTTCGATATCGTGTCGGGCTATCAGGCCGGTCAAGATATCGACTTGGCCGTCGAGCGCGGCGAACTTCAATGCCGGGCGTTCACTATCACGGCTTTCTTCGCCCGCGAGCCCTTCATCTCTTGGCGCAAGCGAAACTTCGTCCACGTTTTGTTCCAAACGGGAAGTAAGCGGGACGCCCGGGTGAAGGACGCTCAGACGATTTATGAGCTGATGGATATATATAAGACGCCTGCCGGTCCCAGAAGCCTTGCGAAAGTCGTCTTGGCCTCCGGCGAGTTCGGTCGTCCGCTGGTTTTTCCTCCGGGGGTTCCTGTGGAGCGACTCAAAATCCTGCGCGACGCGTTCAATAAATCAGTCAATGACCCGGCTCTTTTGTCCGAGGCCGAGAAGCGCAGGCTAGAGATTGATCCCGGGACCGGCGAAGAGCTCGAGGCACTGGCGAAAGAAGTGATGGCTGCATCACCAGATGTCATTCAGCGGGTACGAAGCCTCTTGGGGAAATAGCCGACAGTTTATGCCAGCAGGAGAGGACCTCTTTACAAATGAACTACCCCGCAGCAAGCTGCGGGGAATTAACCCGTAGCGATTAAAGGATCTGCCCGGTACCCCGGCGCCGGCCTCCGTTGAGAGCGGTGAAAGCATATGAAGATCTTTGTGATTGTCTTGTCTATCTTTGCATGGACGGGTAACCTCCCGGCCCAGACCCCTTTCTTTCAAGGAAAACAAATCAAACTCGTCATCGGCTCCACTGCGGGCGGCGGCTACGATTTGTGGCCGCGGGTGATGGTGCGTTACCTGACGCGGCATATCCCCGGCAATCCCGATATCATCCCGCAGAACATGCCCGGCGCCGGCGGCATCGTCGGCGCTAATTACGTTTACGGTATCGCCAAACCGGACGGGCTGACCATCGGCGCCTTCAATCCCGCTCTATACTTCGATCAATTGATCAAGCGCGACGAAGTCAAATTCGACTGGTCGAAGTTCGCCTGGATCGGTTCGCCCGAACAAAATGAGCTACTTCACTACATCCGCACCGATGCCCCTTTCAAGACGATCGACGACCTGCGCAACGCCAAGGAGCCGCCGCGTTGCGGCAGCTCGGGAACGGGAACCAGCGGCCACTACGTTCCTCGCCTGCTTGAAGAGGTCCTGGGGATCAAGACTCATATTGTCGGCGGCTATCAAGGCGGCGCGGAGATCGATGTCGCCGTCGAACGGAACGAAGTGGTCTGTTGGTCTCCGCTGGTCGCGACCTATTTCGGCAGGGAGCCGTATAAGCGATGGCACAAATCCGGATTCACCCGTGTCGTGCTCCAGACCGGCAATAAACGCGATCCGCGCATGAAGGATGTCCCGACCCTCCCCGAGCTCATGCAGCAATATAAAACTCCTGAAGCGGGCAGGCGGCTGGCCCGAGTCATACTGACGGCTGCCACACTGGGGCGGCCCATCACGACCCCGCCGGGCACGCCGGCGGACCGGGTGAAGATTCTGCGTGACGCCTACGCGAAGGCGATCAGAGATCCCGAGCTGCTGGCGGAAGCGGAAAAACGAGGCTGGGACGTCAACCCGGTGACCGGCGAAGAACTCGAAGCGCGCTCCAAAGAAGTCATCGCTCAACCCGCCGCGGTGATCGAAAGGATGAAATGGGTGTTGGGAAAGTAGGCGTTCTCACTGTCGCTCTTAGAGAAAAGGATCCGCTTCATGACCCGCAGTTCAGACAACCTGATGCATCGGTTCAAAAATTCAAAGGTCCAAACGTTCAAACTCGTCCTGCTGGTTTCTCTGATAACTTTTGAACTCTTAAACCCTTTGAACCTTGAACCCATCTTTGCCCAGGCGCCTTTTTACCAAGGCAAGACCGTGCGAATTTTTGTCGGCTATTTATCCGGTGACAGCCATGATCTCTTGGCTCGTGCGTATGCGCGCAACATGGGAAAGTACCTCCCCGGGAATCCCGAGATCCTCGTCCAGAATATGCCTGGCGCCGGCAGTATGATCGCCGCCAATCATGTCTACAATCTCACCAAGCCCGACGGTTTGAGCCTCGGTTCCATCGCTCCAGGGTTGTATTACACCCAGCTTACCGGCCGCAAAGAAGTCCAGTTCGACTGGGCCAAGTTCACTTGGATTGGCTCTCCTGAGAAGAATGGACAGTTGCTCTTCATGCGCTCAGACGCGCCATACAAAACCTTGCAGGATATCCGCAATGCAAAGGAGGCACCGCGCTGTTCGGCGACCGGGGTTGGCACCAGCGGCCACGATGTGCCCGTGCTTTTTGAGGAGACGCTGGGGCTTAAGTTTCGCGTCATCACGGGTTACCCGGGCGGCGCCGAACAGGATCTCGCCATCGAACGAGGCGAGGTGCACTGCCGCGCGATCACTATCGCCGCGTACTTTAGCAGGGAGCCATTCAACACCTGGCACAAATCAGGTTTCGTCCGCGTCATGATTCAGACCCCGCGCCAGCGCAACTCCAAGATTCCTGATGTCCCTACCCTGTTCGAGCTAATGGACCAATACAAGACGCCTGAAACCAAGCGGCGCCAGGCTCTCGTATACTTGGGCGCCAGCGGTTTTGGCTCCTGGCCAATAGTCTCGACACCAGGTCTGCCGGCTGATCGCGCCTCGATCCTTCGCGAGGCCTATGCCAAGACGCTCAAAGACCCGGCCTTTATCGACGAGGGCAAAAAAAGAGGCTGGGAGATCAGACCCGTGAGCGGCGAAGAGCTGCAAACGTTGGCCAAAGAAGTCATCGACCAGCCTCCCGAAGTTATCGAATGGTTGAAAAAGCTTTTGGCTAAAAAATGATCGGCGGAAGGCGCCGAAGGAAAATCGAAACGCGTCATCGCCGTCGACCAACCCGATTACGTTGCTGCCGCTTTTGAAGCGTATCCTGAGTCGGTGGAGCTACACGAGTTTACACCCGCGGCTTTCGGGCAAGAAAAGTATTAAGGTATTGTGGATCCGAAATACCCGCGTTCTTCTGGGTCAGCACGCCGGCGTGGAATCGCCCGAGAAACAAGTTGATTCCGCCGCCAAGATGCGGTAAGGAGCAAGTTCCACTGGTTCAAAGCGAGCGCAGGAGAGTCCAATGCTTGAGGTTTTCATTATCGGTTTCTGGAAAGTGGTGGCGTGGCCGGCCTTCGGCTATCTGCTTATAGGGATTTCCATTGGCTTTTTTGTTGGATTGCTGCCCGGCCTCGGTGGTCTCGCAACGCTGGCGCTGATGCTGCCCTTCTCTTACAACATCAAGGATCCTATCTCAGCGTTTTGTTTCCTTCTAGGGATGCTCGCCGTGACCAGTACGACAGGCGACCTTACCTCGATACTGTTCGGTATCCCTGGGGAGGGATCCTCAGCCGCGCTCATCTTAGATGGTTATCCCATGTCGAAGAACGGGGAGGCAGGACGAGCCCTGGGCGCTGCCATTACGAGTTCTGTCGTCGGGGCGATCATCGGCGCAGTGTCTCTTGCACTTTCGATCCCGATCATGCGGCCTCTGGTTCTGCTCTTCGGCTCGCCGGAATTGTTCATCATTGCGATCATGGGTATTACGTTTATCGGCACCCTCGCCGGAGCCTCACTGATTAAAGGCCTTTTGGCCGGCGGTATCGGCCTCATGCTGGCGGCCATCGGCGTCGATCCTCAGACCGGCTCCTTGCGCTACACTTTCGGATATCTCTATTTATGGGACCGTCTCGACCTCATCCCCGTGGTCGTGGGCTTGTTTGCGATTCCGGAAATTGTGGACCTAGCGGTTCGAGGGACAAGTATCGCTAGTAAGAAATCCGAAAAACTCACTGGCGTAATGGAAGGCGTCAAAGACACGTTCCGCCACTTCTGGTTGGTCATGCGATGCAGCCTTATCGGGGTTTATTTTGGAATTTTACCCGTCCTGGGCGCCAATATTGCCCAATGGATTTCTTACGCTCATGCGGTGCAGGGATTAAAAGATAAATCCCGAGCCGGTAAAGGCGCGGTTGAAGGCGTTCTTGGTCCAGGGGCCGCCAACAATTCGACCCGCGGCGGCGACCTCATTCCGACCCTTGCGTTCGGCATTCCCGGCAGCGGCGCCATGGCTCTACTGCTTGGCGCTATGTTGATCGTCGGCTTAAATCCAGGTCCGGAAATGCTCAAATCGCGCCTCGACGTCACTTTCGCGATGGTTTGGGTTTTAATCCTTGCCAATCTCATCGTGGCGGCAGTTTGCTTCTTGATCCTCAATCATCTTGCGGCTTTGACGTTCATCCGAGGATCGCTCCTGATTCCGTTTCTTCTTTTCCTCGTATTTATCGGTTCCTTCACGGCCAATAACGATATTACCGACATCTTCGTGACGATATTGTTCGGTTTCATCGGCTACTTCATGGTCAAGTTCGGCTGGCCGAGGCCGCCGCTGATTTTAGGGCTTACGCTCGGCAAGATCGCCGAGAACTATCTCTGGATCTCCACCGCCGCTTACGGCGCCAAGTGGCTCCTGTTCCCGACGGTGCTGATCCTTATCGTCATAACCGTCTTCACCGTCGCCTATCCGACGATCAAAGAGCGCATGGGAAGGGCGAAATACGATCGGCCGGAAGACGCGATGTAAAGGTCTTCCATCACGCCTCACCTGCCACCGTTACGAGTCTAGAGTCTCGTGTCTCGGGTTCCGCGTTTCCAGTTAACGCGAGACCCGGGACGCGCAGCTCGAAACTGTTTCTGCGCAGTTGACAGTGAGTAAGGTTCGGTGGGATAAGAATTTGACTCGTGAAAGGAGATTTCCGCTATGGCGCATGACTTGGTGATCCGAAACGGCACAGTGATCGACGGTACGGGCCGTCCCGGCTATGACGCGGACGTCGCGATCGATGGAGAGAAAATCGCGGCCATCGGCAAGAACTTGGGATCGGGGAAAAAAGAGATCGACGCCAAGGGGCACGCGGTCGCGCCGGGCTTCATCGACGCGCATACGCACATGGACGCCTTCGTCGTCCAGTACCCTAACGGCAGCCCGGTGGTGAACTACGGCGTGACCAGTATCGTTATCGGCGACTGCGGCGCCTCCTGCGCGCCGGTGCCGCCGAAACCCGAGCCGCGCCAGGTTTTGGTTCAATATCTCCGCCGCGTCCTCGATAAGTACGTCGATGACAAGGATTGGCACTGGAATACCTTCGCCGAGTATCTTAACTACATCGACGGCAAAATCTCGGTTAACGTATTGCCGCTGATGCCCCATTCTCCGGTTCGGCTGACGGTCATGGGCGAGGCCGCTTATCAACGCGAGGCGAACGGCGAGGAATTGGCCGCCATGAAAAAAATGGTGCGCGAGGGCATGGAGCTGGGCGCCATCGGCTTTTCCACCAGTCCGCGCGGCGGCCCCGCGATTCATGCCGGCACGCCGAGCACGTTCGCAACGCACGATGAAATCGTCGAGTTGGCCAACGTCGCGGCCGATTATAACGGCTGCTTTCAGTTCAACGGCTTCCAAATGATGCTCCAACCCGACACCGGCGTCCCATCAATGCTGGAAAAAATCCATTGCTTGCAGATCGGCAATGAATTTCGCCAGCGCCCAGGACAAAGAGCGGACGCGACCCGGGCCATGGCGTTCATGCGGGAAGCCCAGAAGCGTGGTCAAGACGTTTACGGAGTCGTCATTCCGTATACTCACATCCGCCGGTTTACCATTGACGATTGCTTCTTCTTAAATGGCCTGCCGACCTGGGAGGCGATCAAGAATTCGGGCAATTTGCACAGCCCGCTGCAAGACCAACAAGCCAGAAGAAATATCGAGAAAGAGCGCGTCGCCGCCGCCGGCAAACCAGAATTCGCCGAATGGCATGGCTGGGACCGGGTGGTGTTCGAACGTATCGAGAAACCCGAGCTCAAAAAGCTCGAAGGCAAAAACGTCGAAGAAATCGCCCGCCTCACCGAAAAGCCGCAGGTGGACGCTTTCTTCGATACCTGGCTGGAAGACGATCTTAAATCACAATGCGTTTACCACGGCCTGGCCAACGCGCACCAGGAGTTGCTCGCCGAGATGATCAAGTCGGATACGAGCCTCATCGGCACCGACGTGGGCGCCCACCTGGACCGTTTCTTCTGGCATGGCGCGCCGACCAGGGTTCTCGGCTACTGGCGCCGTGAGAAGAATCTCTTCAATCTCGAAGAGGCCGTGCACAAGCTGACCGGCTTTCCGGCGGAAAAGCTCCGCCTCAACCGTGGACTATTGAAAGAAGGAATGCCGGCCGACGTGACGGTGTTCGACGCCGATAAAATCGACGATCTCGTAAGCAAACAATTGCCGGAGATCATCGACGCCCGGGAAGTCCGGCGCCATCCGCCGGGAATGAAAGCCGTCGTCGTCAACGGCGCCACGGTGGTCGAAGAGGGTCACTGCAACGATGTTTTTCCCGGCAAAGTGCGGCGGCAGCAACTCTGTCGCGCGCAGTAAAATGAAGAACCCCGCCGCAAGCAGCGGGGTATCGAAGAAAACGCACTTCGAGCGAAATTGTAGGGTGGGTGGAGGCGCAAAGCGCCGATACCCACCGGG
>Ga0214472_10000821_pt1 | contig 37296 bp, 33 predicted proteins | sample RVTome_6_FD_207662 | JGI IMG/M metagenome (GOLD analysis project Ga0214472, IMG submission 207662) | Soil microbial communities from uranium-contaminated site in the Upper Colorado River Basin, Wyoming, United States - RVT140D175 | ecosystem: Environmental > Terrestrial > Soil > Contaminated >...
CTGCCCGAGATTCTCGGGAGGCTCACCGTCGGCGTCTTTCTCGACGATCGCGTGGCGAGCGAGGTGAAGGCGCTGACCGGGAGCGAGATTGCGTTTGGCGCCCGGGGGCGCATCCTGGCGTCGACGCTCCCGCCCGCCGTGCGCAACGCGGTCGCACCCGCGATGACGGCCTCCTCGATCGGTTCGGTCGCCATCGGCGACGAGGAGTTCGTCGCGCTCGCGCGGCCGCTGGTAGCCGGCGAGGGCACGACCGGCGACTCCGGCGTCGCGATCATCCTGCGATCGCGAACCGAGAGCCTGCAGTTTCTCAGCGCGATCCGGGCGGGCCTCGCCGGCGTGATGATCGTCACCCTGCTGCTGGCGACGATTCTGAGCTACGGCGTCGCCCGCACGATGACGAGCCCGCTGGCCGCGATTACGACGGCGATGCGCGAGGTGGCCGCGACCGGCGACCTCACGCGGAAAATCGCGCTCAAGAGCCGCGCCTGGGACGACGAGGACGCGCGCCTCATGGCGTCGACGTTCAACACGCTCACCGAGTCGATTGCGCGATTCCAGCGCGCAGCGGCGCAGAAGGACCGGCTGTCGTCGCTCGGCCGGATGTCGACCGTGATTGCGCACGAGATCCGCAATCCGCTGATGATCATCCGCGCGTCGCTCTCGACCCTGCGGGCGGATCGGTCCACGCCTGCCGAAATCCACGAAGCGGTGTCGGACATCGACGAGGAAACCAACCGGCTGAACCGCATCGTGACGGAAGTGCTCGATTTCGCGAAGCCCATCCGGTTCGACCTGGCGGAGACCGACCTGAATCAGGTCTGCCGGGCGTCGGCGGAAGCGGCCTGGACCGGCGATACGTCCGCCGTCGTCTTCGACTTCGACCTCGGCGTGCCGCCGATCGTGACCGATGCCGAGCGCCTGCGCACGGCGCTGGTCAACGTGCTGGCCAACGCGAGGCACGCCGTCATCGCCGCGGGGCGTCCGAAGAGCGGCGGCACCACCGTGGTCACGGCGGACAGGCCGGCCGTACTCGTGCAGACGCGCGCCGGCGGCGGCCGCGTCACGATCGTCATCCGGGATGCCGGCATCGGCATCTCGCCCGAGGACATGGCGCACATCTTCGATCCGTACTTCACCACCCGGCGCGCGGGCACCGGCCTCGGGCTGCCGATCTCCAAGAACATCATCGAGGGGCTCGGCGGCACGCTTGCCGTCTCGAGCCGCCCCGGCGAGGGCACCGAGATCCGCGTCGACCTCCCGCAGCAGTCGCCAGGCGCGCACGCATGACGCCCCGGCACGGCTCCATCCTCCTCGCAGACGACGAAGAAAAGATCCTGAAGCGGCTCGGCCGTGCGCTGCGGGACGAGGGGCACGAGGTCGTCGAGGCGACGACCGTCCACGAGGCGCAGCGTCACCTCGCAGAACGCCCCTTCGACCTGCTCGTCCTCGACAACGTGATGCCGGGCGTGACCGGGCTGGAGCTGGTACGCGAGCTCGCGCAGCAGCCGCCGGCCGAACGGCCGCAGATCGTGATGATGACCGCGCACGGCTCGACCCAGATCGTGCGCGAGGCGTTCAAGCTCGGCGTCGAGGACTTCCTCGAGAAGCCCTTTGAGGTCGACGAGCTGCTGGCGCTGGCGCGGCGCGCGGTCAAGAGCCTGCGGCTGCAGACCGAGCGCCAGTATCTGATCAGCGAGCGCGATGCCGAATTCAACTATTACGGCATCGTCGGCCGCAGCCGCGCGATGGAGGAGGTCATCCAGCGCTCGGAACTCGTCGCGCAGACCAAGAGCACGGTGCTGATCACCGGCGAGACGGGCACGGGCAAGGAGATGGTCGCGCGGCTGATCCACCACCGGAGCGCGCAGCGCGACATGCCGCTCATCAAGGTGAACTGCGCGGCGATCCCCGAGACGCTGCTCGAGTCGGAGCTCTTCGGCCACGTGCGCGGCGCGTTTACCGGCGCCACCATGACGAAGCGCGGGAAGTTCGCGCTGGCCGACGGTGGATCGATCTTCCTGGACGAAATCGGCACCCTCAGCACGTCCATCCAGTCGAAGCTCCTGCGCGTGCTGCAGGAGCGCGAGTTCGAGCCGCTCGGCGCGGAGCGGACGCAGCGCGTGGATGTCCGCGTCATCGCGGCTACGAACCGGGACCTGAAGCAGATGGTCACCGACGGGCGGTTCCAGGAGGACCTGTATTACCGCCTCAACGTGATCCCGATCGACCTGCCGCCGCTGCGCGAGCGAAGAGAGGACATCCGCGTGCTCGTCGATCATTTCGTCGAGAAGCACCGGCAGCGGACCGGCAGGCCCATCGATCGCGTGGACGACGAGGCGGCGCAGGCGCTGCAGCGGTACGACTGGCCCGGCAACGTGCGCGAGCTCGAGAACACGATCGAGCGCGCGGTCGTCCTGGCGACGTCGCCGGTGCTGACGCCGGCGACGATCTCGCTGCTCGGGGCCACGTCCACGCCGGCGCCAGGCCTTCCGTCCCTGCGCCTGCATCAGAACCTCGAATGGGTGGAGCGCGAAACGATCCGCCGCGCCCTCGAACAGTCCGGCGGCATCAAGAAGGACGCAGCCGAATTGATGGGGATCAGCCAGCGGGCCTTGAGCTACTACCTCGCCAAGTACCGCATCGACTGAATTTTCACCCGACGTCGATGATTACCAGTCCGGTAATCGGGACACCATCCGCGCGCACATTCAGCGCGTTTCTGCTGGATTTATGGGCCTCGTGCGGGCACCATCCTTGCTTCAGACACGTGATCGGTGACCAGTCCGTCCACGAATGACTTCACATCGAATCGTCGCTCTCACCCTCGGCCTCGCGGGGTCGCTGCTTCCACCAGCCGTCGCCTTCACCAGCGCGCCGCCACAAACCGCCGAACCCCGGACCATCGACGTGCTCACGAGGCGATATGCCTTCGAGCCGGCGCTGATCGAGGCCGTCGCGGGCGAGCGCCTTCGCATCCTGGTGAAATCGGGCGACGGTCTCCATGGGTTCGAAATCAAGAAGTTCAAGGTGTCGGAAGAGATCCCGCGCGGCGGCGAACCGGTGGTGATTGAGTTCACCGCAAGCGAAGCAGGCACGTTTCCGATTCTCTGCTCGGTGTTCTGCGGCGACGGCCACGGCGACATGAAGGGCATGCTCGTGGTCACCGCGGATCCGGCCCCCACACCGTAGCTGGAGCGCTCTCATGATCCATGAAGCTCGAAGGGCGGGACGACATCGTTGGGGGGCGCGTGCCGCTGCGCGGCCCCTGCCTGTCGGCGGGGCAGATCGCGATTATCAGGCGCTGGATCCAACTCGGTGCCCGGAGAGACTGACGGCATGAAGAAGCTGATTCTGCTTACGGTGGCGTTCGCCCTGCTCGCGTCCGGCGCCTCCGCCCAGGACGACGACCCCGATCTGGACCTGAGCGTGGCGCAGCCCGACTTCACCATCGTCACGCTGCCAACGACGCTCCGGCTGCCCCGGTTCAAGAGCGCCTTCCGTGTCACGCATCGCTTTGGACGGCCACTGGGCGCTGGCGATTTCGGCGATCTGGCCGGCGATCTCTTCGGTCTCGATTCGGGCGCACAGATCGGTCTCGAGTACCGGTTCGGCGTCATGCGCGGGCTGCAGGCCGGCATCCATCGTACGAGCAACAAGACCATCGAGTTCTTCGGTCAGTACAACCTGCTTCAGCAGAACGGGTCGGCGCCCGTCGGGATCGGCGTGCTCGCGTCGATCGACGGCACCGATAATTTTCGGGACAGCTATTCGCCTGCCCTGGGGGTCGCGATCTCACGCACGCTCGGCGGGTATGGCGCGGTGTACCTCGAGCCGATATGGGTCAACAACAGCAACCCCGCGCCGGACGCGCTCGTTGGCGACAACGATACGTTCCTGATTGGCCTCGCGGCCCGGCTGCGTGTGCGTCCAACGGTGTACCTCGTCGGGGAAGTCATTCCTCGCGTCTCGGGGTTCGACCCCGGCGTCACGCACGGCACGTTCGGGATCGAGAAGCGCGCCGGCGGCCATACGTTCCAGCTCAACGTCTCCAACAGCTTCGGTACGACGATGGGCCAGCTGGCACGAGGCGGGTTCACGAACGACGACTGGTACCTCGGGTTCAACATTTCAAGGAAGTTCTTCTGATGCGAAAATCCCTGGCTTCCCTGTTCGCGGCGATCCTCGTCGCGCTGGTCGCGGTGGCCTGCGGCGGAGGCAACGACTCGCCAAGCTCGCCCACGCCAACCCCGACGCCCACGCCAACCCCGACGCCGACGCCCACCCCGACGCCGAATCCGTCAACGGCGACAATCACGATCACGTCGGCCGGCGTGTCGCCGCGGTCGGTCACCATCGCCGTCGGCGGACGCGTGACGTTCGTCAACAACGACAACCGTCCGCACGACATGAGCTCGAACCCACATCCGGAACACACCGATTGCCCTCCGATGAGGGATGTCGGATTCTTGTCGCCGGAGCAGAGCAAGACGTCGGGCAACTTCACCGTCGCTCGAACGTGCGGCTTCCACGATCACAACCGCGACTCGGACACGTCGCTCCAGGGAACGATCGTCATTCAATAACTACTCGGCGGTCTCTCCGGGCTTCAACTCCAGCACCTGCACCCCCCGCGGTTCCACCAGCTTTCTCAGTTCCGCGGGCCGGCCCGTCAGCACCGGGAACGTTCCCCAGTGCATCGGCACGACCTGCCGGACGCCGAGGAACTCGCAGGCGCGCGCGGCGGCGGCGGGATCCATCGTGAAGCGGTCGCCGATCGGCAGGAACGCAATCTCGGGCGCATACATCTCTCCGATGAGGCGCATGTCTCCAAACAGGCACGTATCGCCGGCGAAATAGATGGCGCGGCCGTCCTCGAGGCGGACGACATATCCCGCCGGCTCGCCCATGTACACCATCTGGCCGTTGTCGATGAAGCCGCTGCTGTGGCGCGCGTCGGTCATGGTGATACGCAGCCCGGCGATCTCCTGCGAGCCGCCCTTGTTCATCGGCGCGAGGTTCGAGATCCCCTTCCGCCCGAGCCAGTCGCACAGCTCGAACACGGCCACCACCGGCGCGCCGCCGTCGCGCGCCACGGCCAGCAGGTCACCCATGTGGTCCGAATGGCCGTGCGAGACCAGCACGAGGTCAGCCTTCGGCGGCTTCTTCATCGCGGCCGGGCAGGCAGGGTTGTCAACGAACCATGGATCGAACAGGACGCGCTTTCCGCCGGGCGTCCTGATGAGGAACGTGCTGTGCCCGAACCAGGTGATGGCTAGTCGCTGCATTGACGAATTGACGACTCTACGAATTGACGGATTTATCGGACATTGAAACATCTGCCGCATTGACGCGCATGCGCGGTGTCACAAACTGCAACAGGGTCAGCTCTGCCCCATGATATTTCGAAGAACTATTTCGCTCAGGAACGCGAGTTGGAACAAATTACCGATCTGCTTCCAGAGCACGCTCTCATCCAGACTTTCATTGCGAAGATCGGTTTCGTTGTCGAAGAAGCCGACGAAAGCGTCTTTTGGCTCCAGTTGATCCAAGCAGCAGAGATCGCCAAAGGCGCCCAACTCGATTGGCGGTTGGATGAGTCTGCGCAACTGTCGAGAATCTTCAACCAATCACAATTGACCGCCACGAGTAATGCTGATGGGCGTCGTACCAAATGACCCGAAGCCTTGGCAAATTCGTCAATTCGTCAATTCGTAAATCCGTCAATTAGACTAGGTCAAGTGTCGATCGAAGCCCCCTTGGAGTTCATCCGCCCGCGAGAACCCAAACCCGCCTGGCTGAAAGTTCGAGCCCCCGGGTCGGAGAACTACCTGCGGCTGAAGGGGCTGATGAAGGAGCTGAAGCTCCACACCGTCTGCGAGGAGGCGCGCTGCCCGAACATCGGCGAGTGCTGGCACCACGGGACGGCGACCTTCATGATCCTCGGCGACGTCTGCACCCGCGCGTGCGCCTATTGCGCGGTGGCGCATGGCCGGCCTGGCGAGCTCGACGTGGCGGAGCCGGCGCGGGTCGCGCACGCAATCGAGACGATGGGGCTGCGGCACGCTGTGATCACGTCGGTGGATCGGGATGATCTCCCCGACGGCGGCGCGTCGGTGTTCGTCAACACGATTCTCGAGACGCGCGCCCGGATTCCCGACTGCCGGATCGAGGTCCTGATCCCGGACTTCCAGGGCGAGGAAACGCCGCTGCGCGCGGTGCTCGACGCCGGCCCGGACGTTCTCAACCACAACATCGAAACCGTGCCGAGGCTGTATCGGATGGCGAGATCGGGCGGCCGCTACCCGCGCTCGCTGGATGTGCTCGACCGGTCGCGCCGCTACAGGCCGGCGATCCCGACCAAGACTGGAATCATGGTGGGACTGGGCGAGGACTTCGACGAGATCGTCTCGGTCTTCGACGACCTGCGCCGCGTCGGGGTGTCGATCCTCACCATCGGACAGTATCTGCGTCCCACGCCGCAGCACGCGCCGATGGCGCGCTACTACCATCCCGCCGAATTCGCAGAGCTGAAGACGATCGCGCTGGACCGGGGCCTTCAGCATGTCGAATCGGGCCCGCTCGTCCGCAGCTCCTACCACGCACACGAACAAGCCGACGCCGTCCTGACGCCGCGTCTCTAGCAACTGCAGTTGCGGCGAAGGCGTGAGCGCAACGCCTCTCGGCCAGTGCTGGCTGATCGGTCCGCATTCGCGGACCGACCCGGTGGTCCGCCATAGCTTCAGCGAAGGCGGAAGCCGGCCCCCCCACGTATGAAAAAAGACGCGGACGCCCCGGCGGGTCCGCTGCGCGGAAGCCGCCCTACATACCCCCAACAGGTTTCCCGACCTCGGTGCCTCTGTGCCTCGGCTTGCCCGACGAAGCCGCAGGCGAAGTCGGGTGGCCCCGTGATCGCCGCGGTCGGTGGAACGCCTTCCTACCGGAACATCCGCAGCAGCCGCGTAACGGGATCGTAGTAGCGGCTGACGACGCGCTCCTTCAGCGGGATGATGGCGTTGTCGGTGATGTGGATGTGTTCGGGGCAGACGTTCGTGCAGCACTTCGTGATGTTGCAGTAGCCGATCCCCTTGTCTTCCTTGAGCGCGGGGATGCGGTCGGCGGTGTCGAGCGGGTGCATCTCGAGCGCGGCGGCGTAGACGAAGAACCGCGGCCCGATGAACTCGTCGTGCTTGTTGTGCTCGCGCAGCACGTGGCAGACGTCCTGGCACAGGAAGCACTCGATGCACTTGCGGAACTCCTGGACGCGGTCGACGTCGCGCTGCGCCATCCGCCACGTGCCGTCCGGCGCGTCGGCCGGCCGCGACTGGAACTGCTGGATCCCCTTCTTGACGCGGTAGTTCCACGAGACGTCGGTGACCAGGTCCTTGATCGGCGGAAACGCCCGCATCGGCTCCACCGTCACCGGCTCCCACAGGTTCAATTCGCTCACGCGCGTCATGCACATCAGCCGCGGATTGCCGTTGATTTCCGCCGAGCACGAGCCGCACTTGCCCGCCTTGCAGTTCCAGCGGACCGCCAGGTCGGGCGCCTGCTCCGCCTGAATGCGGTGCACGACGTCGAGGACAACCATCCCTTCCGACACCTTCGCGCGGAACGTCTGGAATGTCCCGCCGCCATCCGGGTGGGTACGCCAGATCTTGAACGTGGCGTCGGCAATCACGACTTCTGCTCCTCGATCACGCGCCTGAGCGCCTCGGGCATCGGCGGAATCGGCACGTGCGAGACCTGCATGGCGCCCCCCGCCTGCCTGACCATGATGTTGATACCGGCGAACTCGGCATGCTTCTCCGGATGGTCCTCCCGGAAGTGCCCGCCCCGGCTCTCGCGCCGCTCGATCGCCGACCGGGCGATCGCCTCGGACACGGTAAGGAGATTCCGCAGGTCGAGGCACGTATGCCAGCCGGCGTGGTAGTCCCGGTTCCCCGTGACGCCGACGCGCGTGGAGCGCGCCTTGTACCCCTCGAGCGCGTCGATCGCCTGCCGCATCTCGCTCTCGATGCGGACGATGCCGACGAGCGACTGCATGGTGTCCTGGAGATCGCTCTGCACCTTGTACGGGTTTTCGCCCCGATCGCCGCGCTCGAATGGCGCAAGCGCTGCGTCCTCCACGCGGGCCAGCGCCGCCTCGTCCAGGCGCGCCTGGCCGTGCTCGCGCGCAAACGCCGCCGCGTACTCGCCCGCGCGCTTTCCGAACACGATCAGGTCCGACAGCGAATTGCCGCCGAGGCGGTTGGCACCATTGATGCCTGACGCGCATTCCCCCGCTGCGAACAGCCCGGGAATCGTCGACATCTGCGAATCGGCGTCAACCTTGATGCCGCCCATGATGTAGTGCGTCGTCGGGCCGACTTCCATCGGCTCCTTCGTGATGTCGAGGTCGGCGAGCTGCTTGAACTGGTGGTACATGCTCGGGAGCTTGCGCCTGATGTGCGCCTCCGAGTCGGGCATCTTCTCCCTGATCCAGGCGATGTCGAGGAAGACGCCACCGTGCGGGGAGCCGCGCCCCGCCTTGACCTCGTGGTTGATGCAGCGCGCCACATGGTCGCGCGTCAGCAGCTCCGGCGGACGCCTGGCGCCCTTGTCGTGCTGCACATAGCGCCATCCCTCATCGGGATCCGACGCCGTCTGCGGCTTGTAGTTGTCGGGGATGTCGTCGAACATGAACCGGCGCCCCTCGCTGTTCTTGAGGATGCCGCCTTCCCCGCGCACGCCCTCCGTCACCAGGAGGCCCTGGACGCTCGGCGGCCAGACCATGCCGGTCGGATGGAACTGGATGAACTCCATGTCGATCAGCTCGGCGCCGGCGCGATATGCCAGCGCGTGGCCGTCGCCCGTGCCTTCCCAGCTGTTGCTCGTGATCTTGTAGGCGCGCCCGACGCCGCCGGTGGCCAGGATGATGGCCTTCGCCGAGAATACGTGGAACGCGCCCTTGTGGCGGTCGTAGGCGAGGACGCCTGCGGCGCGTCCCGAGTCGAGCACCAGGTCGATGACCGTGTGCTCCATGTGGACCTGCACGCCCAGGTAGGTCGTATGGTCCTGCAGCGCGCGAATCAGCTCGAGGCCCGTGCGGTCCCCGACGTGCGCCAGGCGGGGATACCGGTGGCCGCCGAAGTTGCGCTGGTTGATCCGGCCGTCCTTCGTCCGATCGAAGACGGCGCCCCAGGCTTCGAGCTCGCGCACGCGGTCGGGGGCTTCCTTCGCGTGAATCTCCGCCATGCGCCAGTTGTTCACGTACTGCCCGCCGCGCATCGTGTCGGCGAAGTGGACCCGCCAGTTGTCGCGGTCGTCGTTGTTCCCCATGGCGGCCGCCATGCCGCCTTCGGCCATCACCGTATGGGCCTTGCCGAGCAGCGACTTGCAGATCAGGCCCACCGAGACGCCGGCGCTGGCCGCTTCGATCGCGGCGCGCAGGCCGGCACCACCCGCCCCGATGATCAGGACGTCGTAGGAGTAGGTCGCGTGCGACATCAGAGGATCCTCAGGTCGGACCAGATCCCCATCGAGCAGAGACGGACGTACATGTCCGCGAACGCCACCGAGAAGAGGCTGAGCCAGGCGAATAACTGGTGCTTGTAGTTGAGCGCCGTCGAGCACGCATAGGCGCGATCGCAGATCGGATGCTTCGACACTTCGTCGTGTGTCCCGCCCGACACGTGGCGCATGACGTGGCACCCGAGCGTGTAGCAGCTCAGGAGCACGACGTTGACCGCCAGAATGAGGGTGCCGAGGCCGATGCCAAAGCGGGCCGCGCCCGTGGCGTCGTCCCTGAACCAGAGCGCGAGCCAGACGTCGTAGGACAGCAGGAAGAGGAACGCGACGGCGATCCACATGAAGTAGCGGTGGACGTTCTGGAAGACCAGCGGAAACCTCTGCTCGCCCCAGTACGACCCGCGCGGCTCGCCCACCGCGCACGCGGGCGGGTCGCCCCAGAACGCCTTGTAGTAGGCGCCGCGATAGTAGTAGCAGGTAAAGCGGAAGAGGCCGGGAAACGGCAGGATCAGGAGCGCCGGCGAGAACGGCACCCAGGCGGGAATCCACGCCGGCTTGGGGCCGAACCACGCGTGGGGGGAATCGCCCCAGATTTCCGGCGCGTAGAACGGCGAGAGGTACGGCCCGGAGGTGTAATGCGCGTTCTGAAACGCCGCCCAGGTGGCGTACACGACAAACGCCGAGAGCCCGATGAAGATCGCTATCGGCGTCGACCACCAGACATCACGGCGCGTCGTCTCGCCAAACCCGCGCGGTACCAGCCGTACCGGTATTACTTCCATCCACACTTCTCCGAAGGCGCCGTCACCAGGGGGATTCCGGGCGAGCCGCCTTACGGCGTGAGGGCGACGATCTGAATCGTTTTCAGCGGGTCCGCGCTGGCCGCGAGCTCCGTAGAGCCGGCAGGATACTTCGAATCGCTCAGCATGTGAGCCACGACATCGGCCACCTGATCGGGCTTCATCGAGCCCGGATCCAGCGCCGGCATCGTGGTCGCGATCTTCTCGTAGAGTTCGCCGACCGATTTGCCGGTCCAGTTCTTCATGAATAGATCGCCCGTCAGCGCCGGGAACAGATCGGCCACGCCTTCCATCTTTTCGCCATGGCATGACGCGCACTGCTCGCCATACACCGTGGCGCCGCGCTTGGCCTGCTCCGCGGTGTACACGCCGTCGGCCACCGACTTGGCCTGGGCGCGCAGGGTGGCTTTCAAGCCTGCCGCCAGGGCCAGCAGGGCACACGTCGCAATCGCAATGGTAATTTTCTTGGTCATGGGATTTACTGGCGCGTTCCTTCCCCGATTCCGCCGGCCGCTCCGCTCCACTCCACCGCGCACCATCCGCGCGGCAGGGATCCCGGGTTGTCGCGGCCGGAAACCCTCGGTTTGAGGCTCGTTGTACCCCGCAGCTCCTTCTGTTGAACCGGTTCCGTTAGTTTACCTTTTTCCGCCTGGGTTTGAATACGTGGGTACTCTGGCCGAAGAAGACTTCGGCGCTCTCCATCAGCGTTTCCGACCGCGTGGGATGCGGATGGATGGTGAGTTTCAAGTCGTCGGCGGTGGCCCCCATTTCCACGGCCAGGACGCCCTCGGCAATCAGCTCACCCGCGCCCGAGCCGGCGATGCCCACGCCGAGCACACGCCCCGACGTCGGCTCCAGCACCAGCTTGGTCAGCCCTTCGGGGCGATCGATCGTGATCGCGCGGCTGGCAGCGGCCCACGGGAACTTCGCGACCTCGATCTCGAGGCCCTGCTCTGCCGCCTGGGCCTCGGTGAGCCCGCACCACGCGATCTCCGGATCGGTGAACACGACCGCGGGGATGGCGAGCGGCTCGAACACCGCCTTGTGGCCGGCGATCGCGTCGATCGCCACGCGCGCCTCGTGCGACGCCTTGTGGGCGAGCATCGGCTCACCCGCCACGTCGCCAATCGCGAAGATCGACGGTTCAGCCGTCCGCCGCTGCCCGTCGGTTTCGATGAAGCCCTTGGCCTCGACCTTCACGTGCGTGGAGTCGAGACCGGGAATCTTCGAGTTCGGCTGCCGGCCCACGGCGACGAGCACGCGGTCGAACACCTGTTCCGGCGGACCCAGCGGCCCGCCGCTCCCGGCGCCTTCAAAGGTCACCCGGATCCCCTTCGTGTCCTCCGCCACTTTCGTGACCTTCGTGTTCAGCATGATGGCGGCAAACAGCTTCTCGAGCCGCTTGTGGAGCACGTTCACGAGGTCGCGATCGGCGCCCGGCAGCAGTCCCGGCGTCATCTCGACGAGGGAGACCTTGCTGCCGAGCGTGGCGTAGACGCTCCCCAGTTCGAGGCCGATGTAGCCGCCGCCGATGACCAGGAGCGACTTCGGCACGTCAGGCACGTCGAGCGCCGAGGTGGAATCCATCATCCGCGGACTCTCGAGCGCCAGCGAGGGAATGCGCGTCGGGTGGGATCCGGTGGCGAGCACGCAGTGCTCGAACTGGAGCTCGGTCTGGCCGGCGTTGCCGGCGATCGTCATGGAATGCGGGCCCGTGAGCGTCGCGCGCCCCTGCAGGAACTTGACCTTCCGCAGCTTCGCCACCTGGCCGACGCCGCTGGTGAGCTTGTCGACGACGCCCTGCTTGAACGAGCGTAGCTTGTCGACGTCCACCGTCGGCTCGCCAAACGCCACGCCCCACGCGCTCGCGTGCCGCGCCTCGTCCATCACCTGGGCGACGTGCAGCAGCGCTTTCGACGGGATGCAGCCGCGATAGAGGCAGACGCCGCCGGGGTTGGGCGCCTCGTCGATGAGCGCGACCTGCATGCCGAGATCGGCGGCGTAGAAGGCGGCCGCATAGCCGCCCGGTCCCGCGCCCAGGACCGCAAGCTGTGTGGATTCGCGCGCCATCAGCCGGGGAGGGACAACCTGTCCATCAGCCGGAGAGAGACAGCAGGAAAGGCTGCTCGATCGCCTCGATGACCCAGCGGAGGAAGCGCATGGCGTCGGCGCCGTCAATGACCCGGTGGTCGTAGGAGAGCGAGAGCGGCAGGAGCTGCCGCGGCTCGAACGTGTCGTGCCTCCACACCGACTCGACGATGCCGCGCGAGACGCCAAGAATCGCCACCTCGGGCCAGTTCACAATCGGCGTGAAGTAGGTGCCGCCGATGCCGCCCAGGTTGGAAATCGTGATGCCGCCGCCGCTCATCTCCTCGAGCGTCAGCTTGCGGTTCCGCGCCTTCTCGGCAAGCTGGTGCACGCCGATGGCGATGTCCGTGATGTTCTTCTGGTCGGCGTTGCGGACCACCGGGACGAGCAGCCCGCGGTCGGTGTCGACCGCGACGCCCACGTTGACGTACTTCTTGTAGATGATGTCGTTGGACTGGGTATCGAGCGATGCGTTGAACTGCGGGAACTGCTTCACGGCGGTTGCGATCACCTTCACGAGCATCGCGGTGACCGTGAGGTTGCCGCCCGCGGCGCTCACCTGCTCGCGGTACTTCTTGCGCAGCTCCTCCAGGCCGGTGATGTCCGCCTTGTCGAACTGCGTGACGTGCGGAATGGTCGTCCAGGCATGGCTCAGGCGTTCCGACGTGGTGCGCCGGATGCTGCTCATCGGCTGCCGCTCGATCTCGCCCCACCGCGAGAAGTCAGGCAGCGGCATGACCGGCCGCTCGGGCGCGGCGCGTCCCGTCCCTGGCGCGAGCGGTGTCGAGGGCATGCTGCTCAGCATCCGCCGCGCGTGCTCCTTGACGTCCTCCTCGGAGATGCGCCCCTGCGGTCCGGAGCCCTGGACCTCGTCGATGTTGACGCCGATCTCGCGCGCCAGGCGCCTCACGCTCGGCGCGGCGGGTGCCGCAACGCCCTCGTTTTTGGGCTTTGGGCTTTGGGATCTGGGCTTTGGCTGGGCTTCAGCCGCTTCCGCCCGCGGCGAAGGTTTCTTGGACTCGGGAGCCTGCCGGGCCGGCATCGACACGACTTTCTCCGGCTTCTTACCCTTCGGCTCCTCGCCCTTCGGCTCTTCGGCTTCGGATTCCTCGGCTCCCGATTCCGCGGGTTCGGATTCCTTGGCTTTGGGCTCTGGACTTTCGGCCTTTGCGTCTTGTTGTGCCTTGGGATTTGAGCTTTGTGCTTTGGGACTCGATTCGCCGGAAGCCCGTTCCTCAACCACCAGCACGACCGAGCCCACCTGCACCTTGTCGCCCGGCTTGACCTTGATGTCGGTCACGCGCCCGGCGACCGAGGAGGGCACTTCGACGGTGGCCTTGTCGGTTTCGAGCTCGAGGACGTTCTGGTCGACCGCGATCGTATCGCCGACCTTGACGAGGACGCTCGTGACGTCGCCGCCGGCGACGTTCTCTCCCAGCTCAGGGACCTTGAATTCGGCCAACGCGGCTCCTACGACATCGCGGGATTCGGCTTATCCGGATTGATGCCGAGATCCGTGATGGCCTTGGTGACCACCGCCGGCTCGATGGCGCCGTCTCTGGCGAGCGCCGCCAGCGCCGCGTAGGCGATGGACCTGGCATCGACCTCGAAGAAGTCGCGCAGCGCCGCGCGGCTTTCGCTGCGGCCGAACCCGTCGGTGCCGAGCGACGTCAACGGCCGCGGCAGCCACCGGTCGATGGCGTCGGGCAGTGCCTTCACATAATCGGAGGCGGCGACGATGACGCCTTCGGTCCCGGCGAGGCACTGGGCGACGTACGGGACGCGCGGCTTCTCGCCGGGGTGGAGGCGGTTCCACCGCTCCGCCGCGTGCCCGTCGCGATAGAGCTCCTGGTAGCTCGTCACGCTCCAGACGTCGGCAGCCACGTTGTACTGCTCGGCCAGGATCTGCTGCGCCTTGATCGCTTCATTGAGGATGGCGCCGCTGCCCAGCAGCTGGGCCCGCGGCTGCCCCTGCTTTTTCTCCGCCGTGCGCACCCGGTACATCCCCTTGAGGATTCCTTCCTTCGCGCCCTCGGGCATCGGCGGCATCTCGTACTGCTCGTTCATGACGGTGATGTAGTAGAAGATGCTCTCGCCTTCCACGTACATCCGGCGGATGCCGTCCTCGATGATCACGGCGATCTCGTAGGCGAAGGCCGGGTCGTAGGAAATCAGGTTCGGAACCGCCAGCGACAACAGGTGGCTGTGCCCGTCCTGGTGCTGCAGCCCTTCCCCGGCCAGCGTGGTCCGGCCGGCCGTGCCGCCGAGCAGGAACCCGCGCGTGCGCGTGTCGGCCGCGGCCCACACCAGGTCGCCCACGCGCTGCATGCCGAACATCGAGTAGTAGATGAAAAACGGGATCGTGTTGATGCCGTGCGTCGCGTAGGCACTGCCGGCGGCGATGAAGGAGGAGATCGATCCGGCCTCCGTGATCCCCTCTTCCAGGATCTGTCCGTCGGTGGCCTCCTTGTAGTACAGGAGCACGTCCATGTCGACCGGCTCGTAGAGCTGCCCGACGTGGGAATAGATGCCCACCTGCCGGAAGAGCGCCTCCATGCCGAACGTGCGCGCCTCGTCCGGCACGATTGGGACGACCAGCTCGCCGATGCCCTTGTCCTTCAGCAGCTTCGACAGCATCCGCACGAACGCCATCGTCGTCGACGCCTTCCGGCCGTCAGATCCCTTGTGGAATTCCGCAAAGAGCTCCGGGAGCGAGTCGGTCTGCAGCGGCTCGGTCTGCACCACGCGCCGCGGGACGAATCCTCCAAGCTGCTTGCGTCGCTCCTGGATGTACCTAATCTCCGGACTGTTGTCGGACGGCCGATAGAACGGGGCTTTCGCGACCTCCTCGTCGCCGATCGGCACGCCGAAGCGGGTGCGGAACGCGCGAAGCTCGTCTTCGTTGAGCTTCTTCTGCTGGTGGGTGATGTTCCTGCCCTCGCCTGATTCGCCGATGCCGTATCCCTTGATCGTGCGGGCGAGAATGACGGTGGGCTGTCCGTCGTGCTCGACGGCGGCCTTGTAGGCGGCGTAGACCTTGATCGGATCGTGCCCGCCGAGCGTCAGCTTCTTCAGCTGCTCGTCAGACAGGTGCTTGACCATGTCGAGCAGCCGCGGATCGGCGCCCCAGAAATGCTGGCGGACGTACGCGCCTGATTCGACCGCATATTTCTGATACTCGCCGTCGACGACCTCCCCCATCCGCTTCACCAGCAGGCCGTCCTCGTCTTTCTCGAGCAACGCATCCCATTCGCTGCCCCAGATGACCTTCAGGACGTTCCAGCCGGCCCCGCGGAAAATCGCTTCGAGCTCCTGGATGATCTGGCCGTTGCCGCGGACCGGCCCGTCGAGGCGCTGGAGGTTGCAGTTGATGACAAAGATGAGATTGTCGAGCTTTTCGCGGGAGGCGAGGGTGATGGCGCCAAGGGATTCGGGTTCGTCGGTCTCGCCGTCGCCGATGAACGCCCAGACCTTCGAATCCGACCGTTTCTTCAGGCCGCGATCCTCGAGGTAACGCATGAAGCGCGCCTGGTAGATGGCGCAGATCGGCCCGAGACCCATCGAGACGGTCGGGAATTCCCAGAAGTCGGGCATCAGCCACGGGTGCGGGTAGGACGAGAGCCCGCCGCCAGGCTTCAGCTCGCGGCGGAAGTTCTCGAGCTGCTCGACGCCGATGCGCCCTTCGAGAAAGGCGCGCGCGTAGATCCCGGGGGCGGCGTGACCCTGGAAGTAGATGATGTCGCCGTCGTTGTCGTCGCCCTTCCCCTTGAAGAAGTGATTCAGGCCGACTTCATAGAGCGTGGCGGCCGACGCGTAGGTGGAGATGTGCCCGCCGATCCCCTCTTCGATCTTGTTGGCCTTGACGACCATCGCCAGCGCATTCCACCGCACGAGGCTCTTGATGCGGCGCTCGATTTCGCGGCTGCCGGGAAACGGCGGCTGTTCGGCTGCGGGGATTGTGTTGATGTAAGGCGTGTTGGCCGTGAACTGTGGCTTGACGCCGCTGCGCCGGGCATGATCCGCCAGCAGCGCCAGCAGCCGCGCGACTCGCGCGGGGCCTCCGGACTGCAGCACATAATCGAGCGACTCGACCCATTCGCGGGTCTCGAGTGCTTCCAGCTCGGCGGCGTCCTTCGGGGCTGTGCTACGCATGATCTCCTGGTTGGTGGGAAACCACTAACCATCTTACTATCTGATCTTCTCATGCCTCGAATGGCACAGTCCGACATTCCTGTAACACTCGCCGACGTCTACTCATCCATTGTTTCGTGTGAGCGCTGTCCGCGCTTGAGGGTGTACTGCCGCCGCGTGGCGGAAGAGAAGAAGCCCGCGCACCGGCTCGACACGTACTGGGGACGTCCCGTGCCCGGCTTCGGCGATCCATCCGCGCGGCTGCTGCTGATCGGCCTCGCGCCGGCGGCGCACGGCGCGAATCGCACGGGACGTATGTTCACGGGCGACGGAACAGGCGGCTCAGGCGATTTCCTGATGGCGGCTCTTCACAAGACCGGGTTCGCCAATATGGCGACCTCGAGGCATCGAGACGATGGATTGGCGTTGCGGGACGCGTACATCCTCTCAGCGGTGCGCTGTGCGCCACCCGAGAACAAACCGCTGCCCGAGGAGATCGCGCGCTGCTCGGATCACCTGGACGCGGAGCTCGCGCAGCTGCCGCGCGTACGCGTGGTGGTGGCGCTGGGGAAGATTGGCTTCGACGCCTGGCTGCAGCGGCTGCGCAGGCAGGGCGCAGCCGTCTCACCGAAACCGCAATTCGGCCACGGCGTGATCGTTCGCTCGTGCGGCGCGGACCCTTGCGGTCCGCGAATGCCTGTTCTAATCGGCTGTTATCACCCGAGCCGGCAGAACACCAACACGGGCAAGCTCACGCCCCGGATGATGGAAAGCGTCTTCAGAAGAGCCAGGGGGATGCTCGTTAGAACAGCCCCGGTCTGAACCGGAATCCCGTCTGGTTGTCGCCTTCGCGATTCATCTTGTGGCACGCGCCGCAGGTGCCCTGCACTTCCTTGGCTGCCGCCATGGCTGCCTGCTGATCGGGGGCCGGCGCCGAGAGCAGCGTGTCCAGGGAGTCGATCTTCGCCAACCCATCCTTGACGATGGCGACCGTAGCGTCGTTCTTCCGTTCAGTCCAGAAGGTCTGAAGGGTCATGAAGTTCTGGCGCAGGGTGGTGAGCTGCGTCCGGGCATCCGCAAACGCGCCCGAGCCGATGGCCTTGTTCATGGCGCCATTGGTCTGTGCATTCGATTTCATGAGCTTTGCGTACTCTTCCAGGGTCGTGACTTTCGTCTGCGCGAACGCGAAGGTCCCAAGCCACGCGATGGTCAACGCGGTTGCACACGTGACAAAACGCCGCATATGCCCTCCCTTCAGAGTGGTGAATGGCCTGACGAAGCGGTCGAATGCTAACACACGACGCTCCGCAGCGTTGCGGCGTCGATGTTGCCGCCGGTCATCACACACACGACCTTCTTGCCCGCCAGCATGGCGCGCGACTTGTAGGCCGCCGCCAGCGGTGACGCCCCGGCCGCTTCCGCCAGGTTGTGCGTGAGCCGAAGCGCAGCGCGCACGCCCTCTCGCAGCTCTTCCTCCTCGAGCAGGACGACGTCGTCCAGTTCGGGTTTGAGGATGTCGAATGTGAGGTCGTAGGACGTCCGCGTGGCGATCCCGTCCGCGAAGGTCAGCGCCTGCTCGGTTGTCACGCGCGAGGGGCCGCGGAACGAACGCGCGAATGCAGGAGCACCGGCCGCCTGGACGCCGATCACTTTCGCTCTCGACCCGCGGCCGGTGCGCGCGATGCAGCACCCGGCCGCACCGCTGCCGCCGCCGACCGGCGTGAAGATGTAGTCCACGTCGGGCAGCTCGTCGAAGATCTCGAGCGCCAGCGTGCCCACGCCGGCAATCAGCTGCGGCTCGTTTGCCGAATGCACGTAGCGCCATCCCTCGCGCGGCGCCACGGCCTCGACATGCTCACGGGCCTCGTCGAAGTCGCGGCCATGCTCGACCACGATCGCTCCCAGCGCGCGCATCGAGGCGGTCTTGTCGGGGTTGTTTCCGACGGGGACAAAGATGCGACACGGCACAGGTCGGGCTGCGAAGCGGCCCGACGAGCCAGCACCGGCCGGGCGGTCCGCGTCCGCGGGCCGCCCCTGGACTCTGCACGCAAACGCCATCGACTGGCCGTGATTGCCGGTGCTGGCGCTCACTATCCCGCGGTTCCGTTCGTCTTCGGTCAGCTGCGCGATGAGATTCACGCCGCCACGGACCTTGAACGATCCGGTGGGTTGATGGTTTTCGTGCTTCACCCACGCGGCGCATCCCAGCCACTCGTCGAGCAGCGGATGCCGCATGAGCGGCGTCGGCTTCAGGCGGGCATGAACACGTGGGCGCGCTGCCTCGATGTCCCCGAGCGACGGCGGCGTCATGGACAGCATGCGTCTCTCACTCTCACGGCGAGGTCCGGCCGGTTGGTGATCAGGCCATCGACGCCCCACGCGAGCAACCGGCGCATGTCGGCCTCCTCGTCAATCGTCCAGGGCTGTACCTTCAGCCCCGCTTCATGGGCGTCGCGGATGAATCGCGGCGACACGATCCTGATGAGCCCGTTGCGCTCCGGCACCTGGTAGCAGCCGTAGTCCGCGTCGCGAACGGGCCAGCCCGCGAGCCCGCGATACACGGCCACCCGGACTTCCGAGTGGGTGGCGCTGCGCGCGATCCCCGGGATGGCCGCCCGCACGGCGGCGGCGCTCCGGGCGCCGTAGCCGGCCACGCAGACGCGGTCGACCGCGTCCGCCAGCCGCACGTCCCGCGCCACCGCCTCGCCCATCTGCGCCGAATTGACCTTCATTTCGATGACGATGGGGATGTCGCGGTACCGCTGGAGGACCTCGCGCAGCGACGGAATTCCCGCGCCCTGCTTACGAAACGGAAACGCCCCGTCGCGGGCGAAACGGTAGGCGGCGTCCACCTGCGCGAGCTCGGCGGCCGTGCGCGCCGCCAGCGGCCCCGACTGCGACGTCGTCCGGTCGAGCGTGGCGTCGTGATGCACCACCGGGACGCCATCTGCAGAAAGGTGCACATCGAGTTCGAGTCCGTCAGCGCCGGCCGCCCGCCCGAGGTCGAAGGCGGCGAAGGTATTTTCGGGACCCAGCGCGCACCCGCCCCGGTGCGCGAAGATCTGCGGGCGGCGGGTCTCAAAAAAAGGCACAAGGCACAATGGGTTCCAATGCTGTCTATTGTGCCTTGTGACTTGAGTAGAATGCCTGTATGCCGAATCCCAAGGTGAACACGGTCGGCGAGCTGCGCCGGGCCATCGAGAAAGGCGAGGTGCCGCGGCGCAGCGTCCATGAAGAAGTGCGGCAGAACCTCATTGCCAAGCTTCGCGCCGGCCAGACGCTCTTCCCCGGCATCGTCGGCTACGACGATACGGTGGTGCCGCAGCTGGTGAACGCGCTCCTCTCGCGCCACAACTTCATCCTGCTCGGCCTGCGCGGCCAGGCGAAGACGCGGCTGCTGCGCGCGCTCGCCACGCTGCTCGACGAGACCATCCCGGTGATGCCGGGATGCGAGATCAACGACGACCCGTTGGCGCCCATCTGCGCGGAGTGCATCACGCGGCTCGCCACCGAAGGCGACCACACGCCGATCGCCTGGCTGGGGCGCGACTCCCGGTACGTCGAAAAGCTGGCGACCCCCGACGTCACGATTGCCGACATGGTCGGCGACATCGATCCGATCAAGGCGGCGAAATCCGGACTGCACCTGTCGAACGAGATGACGATGCATTACGGGCTGCTGCCGCGGGCGAACCGCGGCATCTTTGCGATCAACGAGCTGCCGGATCTGGCCGGCAAGATCCAGGTGGGCCTCTTCAACATCCTGCAGGAAGGCGACGTCCAGATAAAGGGGTACCCGGTGCGGCTGCCGCTCGACGTACTGATGGCCTTCACCGCCAATCCCGAGGACTACACGGCGCGCGGCAAGATCATCACGCCGCTCAAGGACCGCATCGGTTCCGAGATCCGCACGCACTATCCGGCCGGACGCGCCGAGGGCATGACGATCACCGCCCAGGAGGCCTGGCTCACCCGCGACGCCGCGTCCCTGCCGGCCGAGGTGCCGAGGTTCGTGGCCGAAGTGGTCGAAGAAATCGCGTTCCAGGCGCGCCAGGATCGCCGCATCGACAAGCGGTCGGGCGTCAGCCAGCGGCTGCCCATCTCCGCCATCGAGAACGTCGTGTCCAACGCCGAGCGGCGCGCGCTGGTGAACCGCGAGCCGGTCGCCGTTCCGCGCGTGACCGACATCTACGCGGCGCTGCCGTCGATTACGGGCAAGTTCGAGATGGAATACGAGGGAGAGCTCAAAGGCGCGGAGACGATTGCGCGCGAACTGATCCGCGCGGCCGTGGCCAGCGTGGCCGACGGCTACCTGGCGCATCTCGAGACGCGGCAGATTGTCGAGTGGTTCGACCTGGGCGGCAGCCTGCAACTGGCCGATTCGACGAGCGCGGAGGACCTCCTCGCGCGCGCGCGCGAGGTGCAGGGTCTTCTGGAGCTGGCGCATGCGGCCGGGATTCCGCAGAAGGCCCCGGCGCCGCTGCTGGCGTCCGGCGTGGATTTCGTGCTCGAAGGGCTCTACGCGATGAAGAAGATCGGCCGCAGCGACGAACGCGGCTATCAGGCGACGGAGACGCCGGTGAGGCGGCCGACGCGCGAAGCGACGATGCGTGACGAGATCCCGATGCCGACTGGCGGCGGGAAGAAGAAGTATTACAACTGACCGGAGGCCTGAAGGCCTCCGGCTACCGACCCGGCTGAATCGCCTGATAACGTGCCTGGCAGCCGGAGACCTTGAGGCCTCCGGGAACGACGATGAAATATCGCTACACGAAATACACGGGCGACCTGCTCGACGAGATCGATCTCGAGGATCTCGTGTCGAAGCTGTCCGACATGCTGCTCTCGAGCGGCTTCAGCAACCCGTGGGGCGATCCGTCGGCGGGCGACGAGGACCGCACCATGCAGGCGCTGCACGACGCCATCCTCGAGGCGCTGTTCAGCGGCGGCGTGCTGTCGGAAGAAGCGCTCCAGCAGTTGCTGGGCGAGCCGGCCGACGGCGATCAGGAAGCGGCACGCCAGCAGCTCGAGGATCTCATCCAGCAGATCATCGACCGGATGATGGAGCAGGGGTTCATCACGGGCGCGCCCGATCTCGAAGGCGAGCGCGAGCAGCGGCGCGGCACGGGCGGCGGCATCGGCGAGGACGCCGGCCCGGTGAAGTTCGAGGTGACCGACAAGGCGCTCGACTTTCTCGGCTATCGCGCGCTCCGCGATCTCCTCGGTTCAGTGGGCCGCAGCAGCGCCGGCCGGCACGACACCCGGCACCTGGCGACCGGCGTCGAGGCGATCGCCGCCTCCAAGCCGTACGAATTCGGCGACACGATGAACCTGGATCCGAGCGGCACGATCCTGAATGCGGTGCAGCGACTTCACGCCTCGGCGCCGGGTTCCGTCGGCGCCGGCATGGTCGGGGGCATCGAGGTCGAATACTGCGATCTCATGGTGGCGCAAAGCGAATATCAGAGCTCGTGCGCCACCGTCATCATGCTCGACTGCAGCCACAGCATGATCCTGTACGGCGAGGACCGCTTTACGCCGGCCAAGCGCGTCGCGCTGGCGCTCGCCCACCTGATTCGCACGCAGTATCCGGGCGATTCGCTCCACGCCGTCCTCTTCCACGACTCCGCCGAGGAAATCCCGCTCAAGCAGCTGGGGCGCGTGCGCGTCGGCCCGTACTACACGAACACGCGCGAAGGGCTCCGCCTCGCGCGCCGCATCCTCGAGCGCCAGAAGAAGGACATGCGGCAGATTGTGATGGTGACCGACGGGAAGCCGTCGGCGCTCACGCGGCCCGACGGCCAGATCTACAAGAACGCCTTTGGCCTCGATCCCTACATCGTGGCCGAGACGTTTGCCGAGGTGAACGCGTGCCAGAAGGCGGGCATCATGATCAACACGTTCATGCTCGCGCGCGACCACGATCTGGTGGCGTTCGTGCGGCGCGTCGCCTCAATCTGCCGCGGCAAGGCGTACTTCACGACGCCCTACACGCTCGGCCAGTACGTGCTGATGGACTACATGGACAGGAAGACGAAGACGATCCACTAGGACCGTTCAGCGGACGTCACGAAGCATCGCGCTGAGAATAGCCGTGAGCGCGGCGAGCTGAGCGACCCAGAACAAAAAGTTCCACTTCAGGAGATCGAACTTCAGCGTCGCCATATCCAGACGCAGCTCTGACTTCAACTCGGCGAGCTTCCGATCGAAGCTTGCCGAGGCTTCCGCCATGCGGCGGTCAAGCTGCTCTGTGCCGATCCGGTGTGCCTCCGCAAACATCATCACGAGACCGTCAGACTCTTCCTCGCCGAGTTTTTCCCGCACTGGTCCTGGGACCAGAAGCGTATCCATATGCCACCCTTTTTTAAGTGGCACCCGACCTCGCTCGGACGACGATGCCATCGTCCGGCGGCGGTGTCAAACGGCCTGTGGTAGTAACGGCCTGTGGTAGTAATCTAGAAGACCAGGCGGACGGATGCTTCCTCCGACGATCCCCATCTTCCCGCTTCCCAACGCCGTCCTCTTCCCCAACGTCTTTCTCCCCCTGCACATCTTCGAGCCGCGCTACCGGGCCATGGTGAACGACGCCCTCAGCGGCGACCGGATCATCGGCATGGTGCTGCTGCGGCCCGGGCATGAGGCGGAGTACGAGGGGCGCCCGCCGATCTTCCCGGTCGGCTGCGCGGGCGTGATGACGCACGCCGAGCGGCTCGACGACGGGCGGTTCAATATCGTGCTGCGCGGCATGGAGCGCTTCCGCGTCGCCGGCGAAGACGACTGCAAGCCCTATCGCATCGCGCACGTCAACGGCCTGCCCGAAGCGGTGCCCGAAGCGGACAAGGCCGAGCTTCGGCGCCATCGGCATCGCCTCGAGGCGCTGCTTGCCGCGGCGATGGAACGCAGCGGCTCGGAGCCGCGATTTCCACCGGCCGTGCCGGATGAGGATCTGGTGAACGCGCTGGCGCAGTACCTGGAACTCGATCCGCTCGAGCGCCAGGCGCTGCTCGAGCGTGAAGGAGTATTGGCGCGGTGCCGGGCCCTGATCGAACTGCTCGAGATCAAGACCCTCGCACCGCACACGTCCTGGAAGGGACGGTCAGTGCACTAGACGTTCGAATCGTTCGAGCCGTTCGGCACGTTCGAATCGTTCGCGTTCGGCCCTTTCGGAGAACGATCCGAACGATCCGAACGCAGGCACTCCAGGACCATTACGTCGGCGTTCCCTGGGCCAGCCGCTGAGACAGGACGCGGACGATGCGCTCCCCGTGGAAGCGCCCGTTCTCGATGAAAATCGAGCCCGTGTTCCGACCTGCGATCGCGCCGCCCGCGATGAACAGGTTGGGGACGTTGGTTTCGAATGTTTCTGGATCAAGCTCCGGGGCGAGCGTCTCATTGTCGCACCTGATGCCGGCCCTCCGCATCAGGTCCACATCCGGCTTGTAGCCGGTGAGCAGGAACACGCCGTCCGCCGGGATCTCCCGGCGTCCCGTCTCGCCCTCGACGATGACGGCGCTGCGCGTGATCTCCCTGACGCGCGTGTTGAAGCGGGCGGTAATGGAGCCTTCCTTGATCCGATTCTCGATGTCGGGCCTCACCCAGTACTTGATGGTGTCTGCCAGCGCAGCCCCTCTGTGCACCAGCGTCACGTGCGCGCCGGCGCGAAACAGTTCCAGTGACGCTTCTGCCGCCGAATTCCTGCCGCCGACGACGACCACGCGCTGGCGATAGTACGGGTGCGCGTCCGTGTAGTAATGCGAGACGTGCGGAAAAGCCTCGCCAGGAACGCCGAGGTAGTTCGGATGGTCGTAGTAGCCAATCGCGAGGACCATGGCGCGCGCCTCCCGCGCCCGCGTCGTGCCCCCGGCATCGCGGCTCGTGACGATAAACACCTCACTTTCGCGCTCGATCTCGATCACTTCCTCGTGAAACGAAATCTGGAGGTCGAAGGTGTCGACCACGCGGCGGTAGTAGCGCAGCCCTTCCAGCCGCGTCGGCTTGTCGTACGGTGTGACCAGTGGCAGGCCGCCGATTTCGAGCAGCTCCGGCGTCGTGAAGAACACCATGTAGGTAGGGAAATGGAAAATGGCGTCGACGAGCACGCCTTTCTCGACAATCACGTAATCGAGCCCCTGTTGCTTGGCGGCGATCGCCGTGGCCAGCCCCGACGGGCCGGCCCCCACGATGAGGACATCTCGAACCGCCATATCTACTGGACGGTGCCGACAGGTGCACTACGAATCACGACAGCCCCTCCGACGCGGATTTCTCCGGCCGCGCCGGCCCGGGGCCCCACCGCGCGGCTTGTGCGCGGCGGGGTGGAGCGGTGCGGCGCGGCCAGTACTGTCCCTTCGAAATACATACCCGTAAGTCTACGGTTTAAACTAACGCGCCATGAATACTCAGCGACTTCTTGCCTCCTGCTTCTCGTTTTCAACGGTACATCGTGTGGCCCGGCCAGGCGTGCGCGTACATGATCGGCCAGCTGCGGATCGTGGAATTGCGCGAGAAGGCGCGTGCCGCCCTCGGCGATCGTTTTTCGATCAAGGCGTTCCACAACCTCGTGCTCGAGACCGGCAGCGTGCCCCTCGAGGTCCTGGGTCAGGAAGTGGACGCGTGGATCGCGGCTCAGCGCCCGTAAAGCAGACTAAATAGCCGGAGACGGGAGGTAAAGGTTCGTCTGCGCCGGCCAATGTATCGGCCAGTTCGACGTGCTAAGTCTCCACAATTGCGCGCCAGGGGCAGCATTTTGCCCCTGGCAGGCACCTTGCTCCTTCCCGCGCGGAGGAACCCCCGAATGGAGCCGCTGCAGCGCATCGTGGTCGTGTCGGAGCCGGCGCTTGGGAATGACCTGCTCACGTGGCTCCCTGCGGAAACGTACCGGGTCACGACTGTCAGCACGTTCGCCGCCGCGAAGGCGCAACTGCGAAGCCAGCCGAACCTTGTCATTACTCAACTCAAGCTGGGTGAACACAACGGGCTCCACCTCGCCCTGCGGGCGCGGTGTCAGGGCATTCCCGCGGTCGTCATCGGCGAGCCTGACGCGGTGTTCGAGCGCGACGCCGTGCACCTCGGTGCCAGGTACGTCACAACGGAGGAACTCGGACGCGAGCAGATGCTCTCGCTGACCCAACATCTGATTCCCTGGACCGACCCCGACGCGCGCTCGGACGACCGCGTGCGAATCAGGCGCTCCGCGCCCGCCGGCAGCCTGTAGGGCCGGGGCGCTGGGTCATAAGTGGCCATTTGGATACGGCGCCTGATCGGCCCCCGCGAGTTGCGGGCAGCTCAGGGGACCGCCGACCCGAGCCAGAAGACGCTCGCGTCCCCTCACGCCGACATCTACTTCACCTCCCTGCCAGAGGTTGTCTTCGACGACGGGGAGGCAGAGCCGGCGTTCGGCGGCAGTCAGGAAGACGGGGATACGCCGGCGCCGTATGTCTCGTCGTTGACGCAGTGGGAGCGGCGTCTGGCGCACATCGCGCGCCTGAATCTGCTGCTCATTGCGACTGACGTCGATCCAAGGGAAGTCCTGGATGCGCTCCGCTCGGATTGTCACCAACCGATTACGACCTGGACCCCGGGCGAGGTGCTCGTATTGCCCGCGACCGCGCAGGCCGGAACGTTGCTTCTCGAAGACATCAGTGCTCTGGCGCTCGAGGACCAGCGCCGTCTGTACGGTTGGCTCGACGCAAGCACTGGCTGGATGCAGGTGGTCAGCATTACGTCGAGGTCTCTGCTGCCGTCCATCCGGGCGGGAGCCTTCCTCGAGGTGCTCTACTATCGTCTGAATATCGTCTGTGGCGAGGTCGCCCGGGTTGCCGAGCCTCCTCACGTCCGGCCATAAAGCCCTGGGCGCCGAAGCCTTGGCGAAGGCGGCCGGCCCACGGGGCGTCACGAAAGCGGTGCGGGTAACTTCGAATCGCCCATGAGGTACTGATCGACGCCGCGCGCGGCGGAGCGGCCCTCGGCGATCGCCCAGACGATGAGCGACTGGCCGCGCTGCATGTCGCCGGCGGTGAAGACGCCAGGCACGTTCGTCATCCACCGCTCGTCGCGCCACACGTTGCCGCGATCGGTCAGCTTCAGGCCCAGGTCGTTGACGAGCGGACCGCGCTCCGGCCCCACGAACCCCATCGCGAGGAGCACGAGATCGGCGGGTATCTCGAACTCGCTGCCCGGGACCGGGTCGAATGAGACGCGGCCGTCCTTCCGCACCATCTCCACCTTCACGGCGTGCAACACGCGCACTCGGCCCGCAGTGTCGCCGGTAAAGCGCTGCGTTGAGACGGCATACAGACGCTCGCCGCCCTCCTCGTGAGCGGTGGAGATGCGGAAAATGTTGGGCCACTGCGGCCACGGATTATCCGGCGCGCGCTCGGCGGGCGGCCGCGGCAGGAGCTCCAGCTGCGTGACGGTCTTCGCGCCCTGGCGATGCGCCGTCCCCAGGCAGTCGGCGCCCGTGTCGCCGCCGCCGATGATGATCACGTGCCTGCCCCGCGCGGTGATGAACGCCTCATCCGGAATCGCGTCGCCTTCGCACCGCTTGTTCTGCAGCGTCAGGTACTCCATCGCGAAGTGCACGCCCTCGAGCTCGCGCCCCGGCACCGGCAGGTCGCGCGGGTGTCCCGCGCCCGCGGCCAGCACGGACGCGTCGAACTCCGAGCGCAGACGCGCGGCGGGCATGTCGGCGCCGCCGACGTTCACGCCACCCTTGAACGCGACGCCCTCCGCCTCCATGATCGCCAGCCGGCGGTCGAGGACGCGCTTCTCCATCTTGAATTCCGGGATGCCGTAGCGCAGCAGGCCGCCGATCCGGTCGGATTTCTCGAACACGATCACGGAGTGCCCGGCGCGATTGAGCTGATCGGCCGCGGCCAGTCCCGCGGGTCCCGATCCGACCACCGCCACTTTCTTTGACGTGCGCGTGGCCGGCGGCCTCGGCGTGACCCAGCCTTCGGCGTAGGCGCGGTCGATGATCGACACCTCGATCGCCTTGATCGTGACCGGATCGGCGTTGATGTTGAGGACGCACGAGCCCTCGCACGGCGCGGGGCACAGCCGTCCTGTGAACTCGGGAAAGTTGTTCGTCGCGTGGAGGCGCTCGATGGCCGCCTGCCACCGATCGCGGTAGACGAGGTCGTTCCAGTCCGGAATCAGGTTCCCGAGCGGGCAGCCCTGGTGACAGAACGGGATGCCGCAGTCCATGCACCGCGCGCCCTGGTCGCGCAGGTCGGGTGTCGGATACGGCAGGTACACCTCGCGCCAGTCGTGGATCCGCTCCTCGACGGGACGCGTCGGATGCTTCTTCCGCTTGATCTCGATGAACCCCGTGACTTTGCCCATGAATGATGTCGCCGGGTCCGCTGCGCGGAACCCGGCCTACGTACACCTCGCGAAACCCGGCCTACGTACACCTCGCGGAACCCGGCCAACGTACTCGTATGCAGGGCGGGTTCCGCGCAGCGGACCCGCCTAACGTGCTGCTGGAACTTTAACGACCGCGACCGGCTTGTCCGCCGAAGCCTCGGCGAAGGCGGAGTCGGCGACCAGCTCGGCGGCCAGGCGGCTGGCCTCGGCCGCCAGCGCCTTCTTGAATTCCCGCGGCATGACCTTCACGATGCGCCCCTGCAGCGTGTCCCACTCCTCGAGCAGCCGCGCAGCGTAGCGGCTGCCCGTGAACGTGACGTGCTTCATCAGCGCCACCTGGACGAAATCGACGTCCTCGGGCTCGACGAGCGCCTCGAGATCGACCATCTCCAGGTTGCAGCGGCGCTCGAACCGGCCGAGCGCGTCGAGGACGTAGGCGATGCCGCCGCTCATCCCGGCCGCGAAGTTGCGGCCCGTGCGGCCCAGCACCAGCACGCGGCCGCCGGTCATGTACTCGCAGCCGTGGTCCCCCACGCCTTCCACCACCACGGTGGCGCCGCTGTTGCGCACGCAGAACCGCTCGCCGGCGACGCCGCTGACGAACGCCTCGCCGCCGGTGGCGCCGTAGAAGGCGACGTTGCCGATGATGATGTTCTCCTCGGTCCTGAACGTGGACCGGAGCGGTGGATACGCGATCAGGCGGCCGCCGGACAGCCCCTTGCCGAAGCCGTCGTTGGCGTCGCCGACGAGCGTCATCGTAATCCCGCGCGGCAGGAAGGCGCCGAAGCTCTGCCCCGCGGATCCCGTAAAGCTCATCTTGATCGTGTCGTCGGGCAGCCCGCCGCCGCCGAACCGCTTCGTCACCTCGTACCCGAGCATCGTCCCCACGGTGCGGTCGGAGTTGCGGATGAACGAGCTGAACTCCACCCGCGCGCCATGGTCGAGCGCCGGCCGGCAGCGCTCGATGAGCTCGTTGTCGAACGCGCGGTTGAGGCCGTGATCCTGCTCGCGCATCCTGTAGCGCCCGACCGAGGCGGGCAGCGCCGGGACGTGCAGGAGCGGCGCGAGGTCGAGGCCGCTCGCCTTCCAGTGATCGACCGCCGGTTCGATGTCGAGGCAGTCGGCGCGGCCGATCATCTCGTTGATCGTCCTGAAGCCGAGGTCCGCCATCAGCTCGCGCACGTCCTGCGCGATGAACCGGAAGAAGTTCTCGACGAACTCCGGCTTGCCCGTGAACTTCTTGCGCAGCTCCGGGTCCTGCGTGGCCACCCCCACCGGGCAGGTATTGAGGTGGCAGACGCGCATCATCACGCAGCCCATGACGACCAGCGGCGCCGTGGCGAAGCCGTACTCCTCGGCGCCCAGCAGCGCGCCAATGACCACGTCGCGTCCCGTCTTCAGCTGGCCGTCCACCTGCACGACGATCCGGTCGCGCAGCTTGTTCAGGACGAGCACCTGCTGCGTCTCGGCGAGCCCGAGCTCCCAGGGCAGGCCCGCGTGCTTGAGGCTCGTCAGCGGCGAGGCGCCGGTGCCGCCGTCGTGGCCTGAGATCAGCACGACGTCCGAATGCGCCTTCGCGACGCCGGCCGCGACGGTGCCGACGCCCCCTTCGGCCACCAGCTTCACGTGGATGCGCGCTCTCGGGTTCGAGTTCTTCAGGTCGTAAATGAGCTGCGCCAGGTCCTCGATCGAATAGATGTCGTGGTGCGGCGGCGGCGAAATCAGCCCTACGTACGGCGTGGCGTATCGCGTCTTCGCAATCCACGGGTAGACCTTCGCCCCCGGGAGCTGGCCGCCCTCGCCAGGCTTGGCGCCCTGCGCCATCTTGATCTGCAGGTCGTCCGCGTTGACGAGGTACTCGCTCGTGACGCCGAACCGGGCGGAGGCCACCTGCTTGATCGCGCTGCGGCGCGAGTCGCCGTTGGCGTCAGGCACATACCGGGCCGGGTCTTCGCCCCCCTCGCCGGTGTTCGAACGGCCGCCGAGCCGGTTCATCGCGATCGCGAGCGTCTCGTGCGCTTCCTGGCTGATCGAGCCGTACGACATCGCGCCCGTGGAGAACCGTTTCAGGATCGATTCGACCGGCTCGACCTCGTCGATCGACACGGGCGGTCCGGCCGCCTTCAGGCGGAACAGGCCGCGCAGCGTCGCGCGGTGCCGGTTCTGCTGGTCGACCAGCCGCGTGTAGTCCTTGAAGATGGAGTACTGGCCGCTCTGCGTGGCGTGCTGCAGCTTGAACACCGTCTCCGGGTTGAACAGGTGGTATTCGCCGTCACGCCGCCACTGGTACTCGCCGCCGCCGTCGAGTTCCTCCGGGCCGGCCGGCCGCGGTCCGAACGCGCGTTCGTGACGCCGCCGCACCTCTTCGGCAATCATCTCGATGCCGACGCCGCTCACGCGCGAGGTCGTGTGCGTGAAGTAGCGATCGATGAACGCCTGGCTCAGGCCGATCGCCTCGAAGATCTGCGCGCCGCAGTAGCTCTGCAGCGTGGAGATCCCCATCTTCGACATCACCTTGAGGATGCCTTTGTTGAGCGCCTTGATGTAGTGCGCGATCGCCTCGTCGCGGTCGATCCCCGGCAGCATGCCCTGGAGGATCATGTCGTCGATCGTCTCGAAGGCCACGTAGGGATTGACGACGCCGGCGCCGTACCCCATCAACAGCGATACGTGGTGCACTTCGCGCGCGTCGCCGCACTCCACGACGAGAGCGCAGCGCGTGCGCGTTCCCTCCCGGACGAGGTGATGGTGCACGCCCGCCGTCGCCAGCAGGCTCGGGATGGGCGCCTGCCGGGGGCCGACGCCGCGATCCGACAGGATCAGGATGTCGTAGCCCTCCTTCACCGCCGCGCTGGCCCGGCGGCACAGCTCGTCCATCGCCTGCTCGAGCCCGGCCCCGTCCTTGTCAGGATCAAACAGCAGCGAGAGCGTCGTCGACTTGAACGCCGAGCCGGCCGGCAGGTGGCGGAGCTTTGCCACGTGCTCGTTGTGGATGATCGGGTACTTGATCTTGATCTGGCGGCACGACTCCGGTTCGGGCTTCAGCAGGTTCCGCTCGGGCCCGATCGTCGAGCCCATGTCCGTCACCAGCTGCTCGCGGATGGCGTCGAGCGGCGGGTTGGTGACCTGCGCGAAGAGCTGCTTGAAGTAGTCGAACAGGATGCGCGGCCGCTGCGAGAGCACGGCCAGCGACGTGTCGGTGCCCATCGATCCGACCGGTTCCTCGCCGTTGACCGCCATCGGGCCGATGAGCACGCGCAGGTCTTCCTGCGTGTAGCCGAAGGCGTGCTGCCGCTTCAGCACGTCCTCGTGATCGGGCTCCTCCGCGGCGGCGTCGGGCAGGTCGTCGATGTCGATGATGTGGCGGTCGAGCCACTCGCGATAGGGGTGCTCCGCCGCCAGCTCGCTCTTGATTTCCTCGTCGTCAACGATGCGACCCCGGGCGGTGTCGACCAGGAAGATCCGGCCCGGATGCAGCCGCTCCTTCACCACGACGTCCTCCGGGGCGATATCCAGCACGCCGACTTCCGACGCCATGATGACGAGGTCGTCCTTGGTGACGATATACCGCGACGGACGCAGGCCATTGCGATCCAGCACGGCGCCGATCACGGTGCCGTCGGTAAAGGCGATCGAGGCGGGGCCGTCCCACGGCTCCATGAGCGACGCGTGGTACTCGTAGAAGGCCCGCCGCTCGGGGCTCATCTCAGGGTCGCCGCTCCACGGCTCGGGAATCATCATCAGGATGGCGTGCGGCAGCGACCGCCCCGTCATGACGAGCATCTCGAGCACGTTGTCGAACGTAGCGGTATCGCTGCCGCCTTCGCGGATCACCGGCAGGATCTTCTTCAGGTCGTCGCCGAGGACGTCGGAGGCGAGCAGTCCTTCACGCGCACGCATCCAGTTGATATTGCCGCGCAGCGTGTTGATCTCACCGTTGTGCGCGATATAGCGGTACGGGTGAGCCAGCGGCCATGACGGAAACGTGTTGGTGCTGAACCGCTGATGCACGAGCGCCAGCGATGACTCCAGGTCTTCGTCGGAGAGGTCGGGGAACATCGGCTGCAGCTGTTGCGCCGTCAGCATGCCCTTGTAGATCAGCGTCTTCGCCGACAGGCCGACGATATAGAAGAAGCGGCGCGAGATCGCGTTGAGGTCGAGGTCGTCGACCGCGCGCTCGACCCGCTTGCGGATGACGTAGAGCTTCCGCTCGAAGGCCATTCCGTCGACGCCCTTCTTCGCGCCGATGAACACCTGCTCGAAATTCGGCTGCGTCGCCTTCGCGCTGTCGCCCAGGAGGCTGTTGTCGGACGGGACCTCGCGCCATCCGAGCAGCCGCTGTCCTTCTTCCTTGACGATCCGCTTGATCAGTTCCTTGATCGCGGTGCGGTCGCGACGGTCGCGCGGCAGGAAGACGAGGCCGGCGCCGTACGTGCCTTCCGGCGGCAGCCTGAAGTCGATGACCTTGCGGAGGAACTTGTCCGGCGTCTGGACGAGGATGCCGGCGCCGTCGCCGGTGTTGGCCTCGCACCCGCACGCCCCCCGATGCTCCAGGTTGATCAGGACGCGCATCGCCTTGCGCACGATCTCGTGCGAGCGGCGGCCCTTCATGTGCACGACGAAGCCGACGCCGCAGGCGTCGTGCTCGGCGCGCGGATCGTACAGACCCTGACCCTCAGGAGGTGTCAACGGGGCTTGGGGGGCGTACATGGATGGACCGTTATACGATCCCCTGACTCATAAGGGAAATACAATGTTCTTGGCTATTCAATCTCTTTAAATCATATATGCCGGGTCCGCTGCCCGCCTTCGCCTTTGGCTTCGGCGGGCAGGCTGCGGAACCCGGCCTACGAACCCGGTAGGGCGGGGTCGGCAACGCGAAAACCCAGCCTACGGACCCGGTAGGGCGGGTTCCGCGAAGCGGACCCGCCGCCCCGGCCGCCCCCCTGCCCGCCCACCCCCGCACAGTGCCAATTGGCTGGAAATCGGGCAAATTTCAGGGATCTTCCCCCTAGAATGTGCGGATTACCTGGAGATAACGGAGGAGAGCTCGATGCACGCACCGATGAAATACGTGGAAAAGGGGATGGCCGTCGCCGCCAACGGCGTCTGGCAGGTGTTCTCGGCCGCGAACCGAATCAAGCAGAACCCCTCGTTCACGCCCCGGTGGTCCGACAAGCCGCTCCTGAAGTCGCACCAGAAAACGAAGCCGCCGCTCGGCTGGCCGCGCGAAACCGACTCGCTCTGCCCCACCTGCACGCGCGAGGCGCGCCAGGAGATCCTCGACGGCAAGAAAGATGTGTCGGTACTCCTCAACGAAAAAGTCGGCGAGATCAAAGCGACGATCATCGAGCGCGACGGCAAGATCCTGATGGTGAAGGACTGCCCCCTCCACGGCCACTTCGAGGACGTCATGGCGATGGACCCGGCGTTCTTCAAGCACCTCGAGGAGGTGTTCCCCGGCCGCGACATCCGCGCGCACAACGACGAGAAGCTGCACAACCACGGCAGCTCCACCGTCAAGCATGGCCGCGGCTCCGTCCTCACGGTCGATCTGACCAACCGCTGCAACATGATGTGCGACCCGTGCTTCATGGACGCGAACCAGGTCGGGTTCGTCCACGAGCTCTCGTGGGAAGACATCAAGCAGGTGCTCGACAACGCGATCACCATCAAGCCGCGGCGCCAGATGTCGGTCCAGTTCTCGGGCGGCGAGCCGACGATGTCGCCGTATTTCCTGGATGCGGTGCGCTACGCGCGGAAGGTCGGCTACAACAGCGTGCAGGCGGCCACCAACGGCATCGAGTTCGCCAAGAGCCCGGAATTCGCCAAGGCCGCGGCGGAAGCGGGCCTGCGCTACGCCTACCTGCAGTTCGACGGCATCGGCAACGCCGCCAACTCGCATCGCCGCGTGGGCAACCTCTTCGACGTCAAGCTCCGTGCGATCGAAAACCTCTACCAGGCCGGCGTCGACATCGTGCCGGTCATCACCATCGTCAACGGCGTGAACAACGAACAGGTCGGCCGGGTCATCGAGTTTGCGCTCGACAATCCCAAGCGGATCAATTTCCTCTCGTTTCAGCCGGTCTCGTTTACCGGCCGCGACGAAGAGATCACGCCGGAGCGGCGCGCCGCGCAGCGCTACACGCTGTCGCACCTCGCGCACGACGTGAAGAACCAGGTCGGCATCGGCGAGCCGACCCGCGACTGGTTCCCGATCTCGTTCATGTCCACCTTCACCGACTGGGCGGACGTCGTCCATGGCCCCGACCGCGAGTGGGGCCAGCTGACGTGCGGCTGCCACCCGAACTGCGGCATCGGCATGGCGGTGATGATCGACAAGGAAACCAAGGAAGCGGTGCCGGTGACCGCGTTCCTCAAAGCCGATCAGCTGGCCAGGGACCTGGCCAAGGTGAACGACGCGGCGCGCGGCAAGTTCCTGTCGGTGGCGGGCATGGCGCTCGCGCTGATGCGCAACTACGACCCGTTCAAGGCGCCCACCCACTTCCGCATCGCCGACCTGATGAAGAAGTTCGACAAGACGTTCGGCGCCACCGGCAGGGATTACGGCAAGGTGAGCGGCGACCGCACGAGGTCGGACATCGAGAAGCGCCGGGCCGATCGCTGGAATTTCCTGTTCATCGCGGGCATGTGGTTCCAGGACCTGTTCAACTACGACTTCCGCCGCACCGAGATGTGCATCATTCCGTATGCCACGCAGCAGGGCGAGATCTCCTTCTGCGCGTACAACACCGGCATCGGCTGGCGCAACATCATCGAGAAGATGCACATGACGGCCACGCTCACCAAGTGGTACGAGGAGCACGGCCGGCACGAGATCTTCGCGGGCGGCAAGGAAGTGCAGATGGCGAGCAGGGACCATTCGCTGGTGCTGAACGCCGAAGCGGTGGCCAAGGGCAGGCAGACCGACCTCGATGCGCTCGGCATTGCGAAGAACGCGCGCGAGGAGAAGCTGCAGGCGCGGAAGAAGCAGCCGACGCCCGAGGAACTGCGCCAGCACCAGGAGATGGAAGCGCTGTATCGCAAGGAAGTGTTGAAGGAGCAGCCGACGCTGCAGATCCAGGGGCTGGGCGGCGCGCGCAAGAAGCAGTACGTGGCGGAAGTGGTGCACAAGCCGACGGTGTAATCACAAATCGCAACTCACAAATCGCAAATAGGAAGGCTGGCGGTCTTCGATCGCCGGCCCTTTCTTTTGAGTCGCGGGGGCCGGCTTTATCGGCTCAGGTGTAACATCTGGCCAATCGTGCGGCGATACTTCCGGTCCACGTCGTATTGGCCTCGATTCCCGCCACGACGCACTCCCAGTCACATTCCAGCTTCGAAGGCATGTGGAGCGATCCACCGGCGACAACAGAGGACTGGTTCTGCTCGGGCTGGTGCACCGACACGGGGCTCGAGCGGCTGAATGCGCTGCTGGACGATCCGGCCAACGACACCCGACCGTACGACACCCTGTCGGCTGAAGCCAACACCTTTCAGCTGGAGCGATACATCAGCCCGCGACTGTCGCCGGAGACACTGAAAACATACCCGCTCGACAACGCCACCGATCCCGGATTTCTCCGCTGCGAGCCGTGGGGCGTTGTGCGCAATGTGGTCGCGCGGCATGATGATCCGGTGATGCTGCGTGAGCCGATCGTGCTCAGGAAGGTTTGGAGCTGGGCGCCGACGGCAATCATTGCTCCGTACACCGGCTGCGTGCGACCGACTGAATTCTCCACGGGGAAGTAGCCATGAGCCTGCGTCCCGCGTTGGCCGCCCTCGTCATCACGCTGGCAGCGCCGGCGGCCGTGACGAACGCGCGCCATGCTTTTGCTCCCGTCTACGACGCGCAGCGAATGGTCGCCGTCCAGGGCATCGTCACGGAGTTCAGGTTCATCAACCCCCACGCCATGATCGATCGACGTCACCGACGACACGGGCAAGATCGTGAAATGGACCGTCGAGTTTGACGGGGTCCTGAATCTGACCGAAGGCGGCTGGACCGAGGGCTCGATCGTGGTGGGCGAGCGGCTGACGGTGAGCGGCAACCCCACGCACGCCAATTCCTCGCGTATGTTTTTCCGGCGTCTGGTGCGAGCCGACGGCACCGAGGTCATGCGCCACCAGGACACTCGTGGCACCACGATCGACGAACAGCGCCGCGAGCGCGCCCGCCAACGAACGCAGCAGAGATAGCTGCCGGCTGATCGGGAACGCCCTTCACTGACTGCACTGATCACGGGAACACCGAGGCACCGAGGCACCGAACGCCGGTGAGGCCGGCCCTTCGGGCCGATCCATGCGGCGCGAAGCGCCGTCACCGGCGTTCGCTGACTGCGCCGCACATCACTGGCGTGTGCTTGCCGTCGAGACTGGCAGGACGGTCCAACGACGACCTCCGTGCCTCGGTGTTCCCGTGACAAGTGCAGTCAGCAGCGGACGCCACGATCACGGATGGAAAGAGCTGGCGCAACTGTAGAATCTACGGATGCGCCTCGAAGGCCGCACTCTCGTCATCACCGGAGGCGCATCAGGCCTTGGCGGCGCCACCGTTGATATGGTCGTCGCCGCCGGCGGCCGTGCGCTCATCGCGGACATCAACGAGCAGGCCGGCGCGGAGGCCGCGGCCCGTCACGGCAGGAGCGCTCAGTTCGTGAGAACCGACGTCACCAGTGACGTCGAGATGCAACGCGCCGTCGATGCCGCCGTGAAGACGTTTGGCGGGATCCACGGGCTGGTCTGCGCGGCTGGGATCGCGGTGGCCGAGCGTGTCCTGCCGAAAGGAGGCGTCCAGCCGCTCGAGCATTTCACGACGACGATCAGGGTCAACCTGATCGGCACGTTCAACGCGATCCGGCTCGCCGCGGCCGCCATGGCGCAGAATGAACCGAACGAGGGCGGCGAGCGGGGCGTGATCGTCTCGACAGCGTCTGTGGCAGCCTATGACGGCCAGATCGGCCAGGCGGCCTACTCCGCCTCAAAAGGCGGCATCGTCAGCATGACGCTGCCGATCGCGCGCGAGTTTGCGCGCATGGGCGTGCGCGTCATGGCCATCGCGCCCGGAACCTTCGAGACCCCGCTCCTCGCCGGGCTCCCGCAAGCGGCGCGCGAGTCGCTCGCCCAGCAGGTGCCCTTCCCGTCACGACTCGGCCGGCCCGAGGAATATGCCGCGCTCGTGCGGCATATCTTCGAGAATGAGATGCTGAACGGCGAAGTCATCCGACTCGACGGCGCCATCCGAATGGCACCAAAATAGGGCGCCAATCTGTGATTTGTGATTTGCGATTCGTGATTTTGCGAACTGGGCATTGGGGTGTGATGTGTTAACAGCGCTCACCGGCGCACTGGCAGGCTTGTTTCACGTCCTCGCGGGTCCGGATCATCTGGCCGCGGTCGGCCC
>Ga0214472_10000823_pt1 | contig 37221 bp, 30 predicted proteins | sample RVTome_6_FD_207662 | JGI IMG/M metagenome (GOLD analysis project Ga0214472, IMG submission 207662) | Soil microbial communities from uranium-contaminated site in the Upper Colorado River Basin, Wyoming, United States - RVT140D175 | ecosystem: Environmental > Terrestrial > Soil > Contaminated >...
CGCCGGCAACGTCCATCATCTGTGCCAGGTACTTGCGGACCACCCGCCCGCCGTCGATCGGGATCTTGCGCAGGACGAGGTCGATGGCCTGGATCCCGTTGGTGCCCTCGTAGATCGGTGCGATTCGTGAGTCCCGAAACAGCTGGGCCGCCCCGGTCTCCTCGACGTAGCCCATGCCGCCGTGCACCTGGATCCCGATGGAGGTCATCTCGACGCCGATGTCGGTGCCCCATCCCTTGGCGACAGGGGTGAGCAGAGCGGCGAGTGCGGCGGCGTCCGAGCGGTCCTGCTCGGTCTGTGCGTGTGCGGACATGTCGATCGCCCTGGCGGTGTCGTACATGAGGGCACGCATCGCCTCGGCGTTCGCCCGCATCGTGAGGAGCATCCTGCGGACGTCGGGGTGCTCGATGATCGGCGAAGCCTCGCCTGGACCCGCCGAGACGGCTTGCCCTTGGCGTCGCTCCGTCGCGAATGTGAGGGCCTTCTGATAGGCGCGCTCGGTGACGCCGAGTCCCTCGAGCCCCACGTGGAGCCGGGCGTCGTTCATCATCGTGAACATCGAGCGCATCCCGGAGTTCACCTCGCCGACGAGGTACCCGGTTGCTCCCTCGAAGGCCATCACGCACGTCGGGCTGCCGTGGATCCCGAGCTTGTGCTCGATGGAAACGCAATGTGCCTCGTTGCGGGCTGCGAGCGCTCCGTCCGCGCCGACGAGGTACTTCGGGACGATGAACAGGCTGATTCCCCTCGTACCAGGCGGGGCGCCGGGCGTCCGGGCGAGGACCAGGTGCACGATGTTCTCGGCCATGTCGTGCTCGCCCCACGTGATGAAGATCTTCGTGCCCGTGATGCTCCAGGATCCGTCGTCGTTCGGCACGGCTTTCGTGCGCAGCGCGCCGACGTCCGATCCGGCCTCCGGCTCGGTGAGGACCATCGTGCCGGTCCACTCGCCTGAGATGAGCTTCTCGAGGTAGGTCGCCTTCTGCTCGTCGGTGCCGTGCTCCTGCAGGGCGAGGATGGCGCTCGAGGTGAGCATCGGGCACAGCGAGAACGCCATGTTGGCCGTCGTGAGCATCTCCAGCACGGCGATGCCGACGATGAGCGGGAACCCGTGGCCGCCGTACTCGACGGGGGCCTTCACTGCGTTCCACCCGGCGGCAACGTATTGCTCGTAAGCCTTCTTGAACTCTTCGGGGGTCGTCACGCTGCCGTCGGCGTTGCGAACCGAGCCCTGTGTGTCACCCGCCCGGTTCGTCGGGGCGACGACCTCGGCGAAGAACCTCGCCGCCTCCCTGAGCGCTCCGAACGCCAGCTCTGGCTCGACGTGCCGGAAGTCATCGAGGGCGCACATCTGCTCGATCCCTGCGATGTGCTCGAGCACGAACTCGATCTCGCCGATCGGCGGCCGGTAGTCGCTCATGCGTTTCGAGCATAGGTGAGGGGCGCGCCGTCGGGCGCGGTGGATGAGGCATGAGCCGTCCGACACCGGTCGGCTAGCTTGGCAAACAGGTGTCGAATGGGCGCCGCCTCGTTCGTCGTCATGACGTCGCAGCCGAGAAGACAGGAGCACGCGATGCGATACGCCTTGCTGATCTACACGGACGATGCGAGCGTCCCTTCCGACCCCGAGTCGCAACAGCAGAGCTACGCCGATTACGCCGAGTTCACGAAGAACCTCACCGAGTCGGGACGCAACCTCGGCGGTGAGGCGCTCCTCGGAGTCGAGACCGCCACCACCGTGCGGGTACGCGACGGCGAGACGGTCACGACCGACGGTCCGTTCGCAGAGACGAAGGAGACCCTCGGCGGCTTCTACCTCATCGAGGCGGGCGATCTCGACGAGGCTATTGCGGTGGCCGCAGACTTGCCGGGGTCGAAGTACGGCTCGGTCGAGATCCGGCCGCTGTGGGAGTGGGCAGACGAGTCCTGATCGGGCGGCCGCGGCACGCGCCGTCGAGCGCGTCTTCCGTGAGGAGTACGGGCGCGTCCTGGCCACGCTGATCCGCGACTCGGGCGACTTCGAGGTCGCAGAGGAGGCGGTCCAGGATGCGCTGGCGACGGCGCTCGTGGCCTGGCAGGTCGAGCAGCCCGCCAATCCGGCGGCGTGGATCACCACGACGGCTCGTCGCAAGGCGATCGACCGCATGCGTCGGGCGACCAATTACACCAGGAAGCAGGAGGAGCTGGCCCACCTCGTCGAGTTGGATCGGAGTGACGACGTGGCTGAGGCGATAGGCGAAACGGCTGTCGAGGACGATCGGCTTCGCCTCATCTTCACCTGCTGCCATCCGGCGCTGTCGATGGAGGCCAGGGTGGCGCTCACCCTGAAGACCCTCGGCGGCCTCACGACGGGTGAGATCGCAAGGGCGTTCCTCCTCGGGGAGCCCACCATGGCGCAGCGACTGGTGCGCGCCAAGCGCAAGATCCGCGACGCGGCGATTCCCTATCGGGTTCCTCCGGCGGCCGACCTCCCGGCTCGACTCGAGTCCGTGCTCGCAGTGGTGTACCTCATCTTCAACGAGGGTTACTCGGCGACGTCCGGCAACCAGATGGTGAGGAGAGACCTCTGCAGCGAGGCGATCAGGCTCGGGAGGATGCTGGCCTCGCTGATGCCGGGCGAGCCGGAGACCCTCGGCCTCACCGCCCTCATGATGTTCCACGATTCGCGCCATGCGGCGAGGGTCGAGCACGGGACACTGGTGCTGCTCGAGGACCAGGATCGCTCGCGTTGGGACCGCCTCGAGATCGCAGCCGCATCCGATCTGCTCGATCGGGCGCTCGAGGCGGGCAGGGCGGGTCCCTACCAGGTGCAGGCGGCGATCGCGTCGCTCCACGCCACCGCGCCTCGGCCGGACGCCACCGACTGGCAGCAGATCGTGATGCTCTACGACTCGCTCCATCGCCTGCAGCCGGGCCCGGTCGTGGCTCTCAACCGGGCCGTGGCGGTGGCGATGGCGGCAGGGCCGTCGGCAGGGCTCAGCGAGATGGAGCCTCTCGCCGCCGACCTCGACGGTTACCACCTCTTCCATGCGGCGCGCGCCGATCTGCTGCGCAGGCACGGCGACGACGACTCGGCACTGCGCGCCTACCAGAAGGCCCTTGTCCTCGCGTCGAACGAGGTGGAGCGTGAGTTCCTGCAGCGCCGGATCGTCGAGGTCGGAGGTCGACTCACGTGATCCGGTGGTTGGCACCGCAAACCGGAACGTTGCCCGGCCACGTAGGCTCCGCCGATGCCGTACTCGGAAGCCGATCGACCAAACCCGCCCCTGGCGGCGGACGAGCAGGCGACGCTCGCCTCGTTCCTCGACTTCCACCGGGCGACGGTGTTGTGGAAGTACTCCGGGCTCGATCACGAGCAGGCGCTCAGGACCGTGGCGGCCTCCTCGCTCACGGCGTCCGGGATCGTGAAGCACCTCGCCCTCGTCGAGGACAACTGGTTCCAGTCCGTCCTCCTGGGAGCGGAGCTCCCGGAACCGTGGGCGAGTGCCCCGTTCGAGGAGGACGAGGACTGGGACTTCCACTCGGCGGTCGACGACGAGCCGGCCGACCTCGTCTCGCTGTACGAGGAGTCGTGCGCCCGCAGTCGTGCCGCTGCCGCCGGCCTACCCCTCGAACAGCTGTCCGTGAAGCGGAGTCGCGCCACCGGGGAGCCGTTCAGCCTGCGGTGGATCCTCGTTCACATGATCGAGGAGACGGCGAGACACAACGGCCACCTCGACCTCATCAGGGAAGCCGTCGACGGGCTCACCGGCGAGTGACGCCGCCCGATCCGTCGTCGACCGCGGTCAGCGCCGGTCCCGCTCCGATGGAGCAGGCGTGAGAGCGGTGTACGCCAGGGCCGCCGCGACCAACATCAGCGACCACACAGCGTCGATGATCCGGGCGTTGCTCTTGGCGAGGCCACCAGCCACGTGACCGTGGCGATGGCGAGCGTGACGGCGAGGCCCACAAGCCACGCCTGCACATCGAACATGCGGCCACGGTCCGGGCGGGCAGGGCGATGCGGGCTCGGTTCCCGGAAATGCCTGGTAGGAAGGGCGCCACTTCGTTAGGAACACCGAGAGTGCCTCTTAACACGCTCCTTGTGGCGGACCTCGCATCATCGCCCGGAGTCGGCGCGAGGTCGTCCTCCACCGGCGGGAAGAATCGGTAAGGGACCACCCGACTGGGCCGATAGACCCCCAGAAGAGGTCACGGAGCGTGGTTTCCGGCATTGCCGCCGGTCCTCCTCCGAATCGACCGACAGAGGTTCAGGAAGAAGGGACCGGAACCGCCATGTCGTTTCTCTTTCGTCACCGGTTCAGCGCGGCGGCGCTCGTCCTGGCGGCGGCGCTCGCCGTTGCCATTCCGGCTGCCCTCTCTGCCGAGACCCCCCACCTGACGGTTTCGGGCTCCGGCACCCACGTCGTTGCATCCGGAACGGGGGTCGGCTCGGGAGATATCGAGATCGTGTTCTACGCAGCCGCCGACGACTGGTCATCCCCGCAGCGCCAGGTCATCCTGTCGCAATGGCCCGGTTCTGCAGTGGCCAACACGATCAAGCTCCAGGTGGCCCCTCAAGGTGACCTGCAGCTCATCATCCACGATGCCGCCGGCAGGGACCACGCATTCTCGGCGTACGCCAGGCGGCTCGGCCTCAGCGATGGCAAAGGTGCCTGGCTTCGGCTGCAGTTCGACGCCAAGAGCAAGAAGGGCGCGAAGCTCACCGTGTGGAAGTCGAGCGCCCCCGCCGACGCATACATCCCGAACATCGGATGGGGCGATCCAATCGCCTCCCACGAGCGGAAGGCGGCGGTTTCGCTGAATCGCGGGGTGCACGCGCCATGGGTGATAGGAGCGCGCGGCGAGGGGCGTGAGGCGTTCCGAGGCGACCTGTACTACGTGCATCTGTACACGAGCGGCACGGCGGCCACGGGCGATCCCGTGATCATGGTCAACTTTCGCAACCCGAAGAACGGGTACGAGACCCGTCGCCCATACGACACGTGGGCCAACGGAGCGATCAAGATGCCATGGCGCGTGTCCGGCTCGGCCTGGAAGTACGTCGGAGGCGTGAACCCGGAGCCGCCGGTGACGACCACGACGGAACCACCGGGAACGACGACCACGACGAAGCCGCCGGGAACGACGACCACGACGGAGCCGCCGCCCACGACGACCACGACGGAGCCGCCGCCCACGACGACCACGACGGAGCCGCCGCCCACGACGACCACGACCGAGCCGCCGGCCGACCCCCCTGACGATCCGCCCGGCGCATCGCCGGTCCTGCTCGACACCCCGAACACGGCAGGAGCCATGGACATATCGAGCGACGGTTCGACGATCGTCGTGCAACAGACGTCGGCGGGGGACCACCGGGCGAGCCTGTTCCATCGGCTGGGGAGCGCCTCGAGGTGGTCCGACCGGATCTCATCCGATCCGCAACCCGACCTCTCCGAGGTGATCGAGTCGCACGACGGCGAGAACGTCGCGCTGTCTGCGGACGGCAGGACCGTGTACGTCGCCGGCGAGGGGAGCGCCGGGTCGTCCGCCAGCTCGGTGTACAGCTACGACCTCGCATACGGTCCGGGGAGGAGCGTCTCGACGAACGACGGGAGGAGGTCGCAGTTCGAGTACAACGCCGCCAGCCTCGCCGGGGCACGCGACGGCCTCTCGGGCATGTTCGTGTCGCGCAGAAATCCGGGCATCCACTGGTTCATCATCGACCACGACTCCCAGCACCCGGACGGCTTCATGCTGTTCGCCATCGACAGCGTGAACGATCGCCTGGCGTGGCGGGGCAAGTTCGAGGAATCTGGCGCGGCGGGTGCGGTGTCATCCTGGGCCGACGTCGAGGACCTCTCCGCCTACCGGAGCGGCTCGGGCACGTGGTACCTCGAGATCTGGGACAACGGCCACGACGAGGTCTACCGCTTCGCCGAGCCTTCCGTGTCCGTCGGACAGGCCCTCGTGACCCAGACGGGACTACGACCGAGCCGTATCGTTGAGGTGTCGGGCGGTGCCGTCGGCTCGGGCAACATCGAGGCGATGGCATACAACGCCGCCGAGGACGCCATGTACTGGATCGGGCCGCGCGGCGGCATCACGAGCATGGACGACGACATGCGGGAGGTGCGCCGGGTGACGAACTGGTCGTCCCGTTCCGCGGGAGCGCACGCGTCGGAACTCGTCGGCGTGGTCGTCAACCGGCCCGGCTGACCGACGCTCGAGGGGGGCCACGGCGCCTGCCCTCGGCGCGTCGGAGGCTCTGCAGATTTCGGCATGGGCAGATTTCGGCCGGATGGGCAGATTTCGACCGGATGGACTCAACTTTCCGCCTGCCGATGCCGATCTTCTCTGCGGAGGATGTTCCCACGCTCTAGCGATCGGGGCCGGCTCACGATTTGGAGTGACGGCCCGGCGGGAGCCGGACCGTCCCCGGCACGACACGGGAGTGGTTGTACCAATACGCACTGTGCGCAGTGGTGATCCAACTGCCGCTCCCGAACTGTCTCAGAGCCCGCTCTCATGGGAGCGGGCTCTGTCGGTTCCGACCCTAATCTCTCCGCTTCCATGGCAACGCTCGTCACCTTCCACGCCCACCCGGACGACGAGGCGATCGGGGTCGGCGGCACGGTCCTCAGGGCCGTCGCGGCGGGTCACCGTGTCGTGCTCGTCGTGGCGACCTCCGGCGAGGAGGGCGAGGTGGAGGATGGCTTCCTGACGTCGGGGGAGAGTCTCGGTGACCGCCGCAGAGAGGAGACGCTGCGAGCCGCCTCGCTCCTCGGGGTCGCCAGGGTCGAGTTCCTCGGATATCGGGACTCGGGCATGATGGGAGCCGAGTCGAACGCTCATCCGGATGCCTTCTGGCAGGCGGAAGTGGAACAGGCGGCGCACCGGTTGGCCGCCATCCTCATGGAGGAGACGGCAGACGTCGTCACCTTCTACGACGCCAATGGTGGTTACGGTCACCCCGACCACATCCAGGTCCACCGGGTCGGAGCCCGCGCCGCAGAGGTCGCCGGCACGCCGCGGGTGTACGAGTCGACGATCAACCGTGACAGGGTCGCCGCCCTCGCCGAGGCAGCCGTCGCCGCCGGCCTGGAAGGCTGGGACGAGGATGAAGAGGGTTCGTTCGACGACCTCGGGCTGCCTGAGGACGAGCTGACGACGGTGGTCGACGTTTCGGGACATGTGGAGCGCAAGCGCCAGGCCATGGCGGCGCACGCCAGCCAGATCGCCGAGGGCTCCTGGTGGCTCCAGCTCCCCGATGACGTGTTCCGTGTGGCCTTCGGTGAGGAGTGGTTCGCGAGGCGCAAGCCTGTCTTCGAGGGCGGCGACCTGGAGAGGTCGCTCTTCGCCGACGGCTCATAGGGCAGGTCTAGGAGGGGGTCCTCGCTCTCACCGAGAAGCGCTGCGCCGAGTCGCAGACGAATCGGGCGATCTCCTCGGAACGACGAGAACCGGGGAATCGGTACGTCGGACCGTGAACCGTGATCGCCCCGGCGATCCTCCCGAGTTGGTCGAAGACGGGCGCGGCCACCGAGCTGATCCCTTCGGCGAACTCCTCGTGCTGCCACGCCCAACCGGCCTGGCGGATGCCTTCCAGCCGGCGCCTGATGTGGGCCGGCCTGGTCTCCGTCTTGGCGGTGTATGCCTCGAGTGGCCGAGCGAGGTAACGCTCCAGCTCCTCGTTCGGCCAGTGGGCCATGACGCACAACCCGGCCGGGACGACGTGGAGCGGTGACAGCAGCCCGGTGTAGTCGCGCACCTGCACGGGGCTCGGGCTCTCGACCTGGATGAGATAGCGGATGAGGTATCCCTCCGGCACGCTGAACTCGGCCGCCTCGCCGATCTCGGAGGCGAGCTTGTCGAGCACCGGCCGCACGGCGACCACCATTGTGGCCGCGGCGCTCGAGACGCCTGCCAGGCCCGCCAGGCTCTGGCCGATCTGGAAGTCCGTCGACTGGTCGACGCGCTCGACGGCTCCCAGGTCTGCGAGGGTGCCGAGGATCCTCGCCACGGTCGACTTGGGGAGAGCGATGAGCTCGGCGAGCTCGGTGACGCCCGCCGGGCCGGCGGCGAGTGCTTCGAGGATGGCGAATGCCCGCTCGATGCTCTGCACGCCGCTCACGGGACGTCCCGGCGTCCGCGCCTGCCCCGACCGCGGGGAGCGGCTGCCGCCGGCTCCGGCAGCTCGACCCTCGCCGAGAGCATCGGGTACGGCACGACCGAGTTCGGGAACCCCATCGCCGCGACGAAGTGCTCCTGGAACCGCGGTTCGGTGGCCGTCTCGATCTTCTCGATGGAGCGAGCCACCAGCTCGATCTCGGCCCTGGCAGCACGTGACGTGAGTGCCATCAACGCCCCGACGCCGGCCGCGTTCCCGGCGGCTCGCACCTTGTCGAGGTCGCAGTCGGGGATCATGCCGAGCACCATGGCGTGCATCGGGTCGATGTGCGCCCCGAACGCCCCGGCGAGCCGCACCTCGTCCACGCCGTCGACCCCTGCGTGCTCCATGAGCAGGCGGCACCCCGCCTGGAGCGCCGCCTTGGCGAGCTGGATCGCCCTGACGTCGTTCTGGGTCACCTCGATGAGCGGGTCTTCGAGGAGCCGATAGGAGTACGTTCGCCCGGTTGGCACGATCCGTGGGTGGTCCAAGCCGGCGACGACGCCGTCGCGCGACACGATCCCAGCCAGGTACATCTCGGCGACGGCTTCGATGATCCCCGAGCCGCAGATCCCCGTCACTCCGGTGGCGCCGACGGCGTCGGCGAAGCCGGGATGGTCCGACCACAGCTCGGAGCCGATGACGCTGAAGCGGGGCTGCAGCGTCTCCCTGTCGATCCTGACCCGCTCGATGGCGCCCGGGGCCGCTCGTTGACCCGCCGAGATCTGGGCCCCCTCGAAGGCAGGTCCGGTCGGTGAGGAGGCGGCGAGGAGCCGGTCCCGGTTCCCGAGCACGATCTCGGCGTTCGTGCCGACGTCGATGAGCAGCTGCAGCTCGTCACCGCGGTGCGGGCCCTCGGCGAGGGTGGCGGCCGCCGCGTCCGCCCCGACGTGACCGGCGATGCATGGGAGCGCATAGACCCTGGCACCAGGGTGGGTGCTCAGCTCGTTCGATCGAGTCGTCGTCGTCAAGGCGGCGGTCGTCGCCAGAGCGAACGGCGCCGTGCCGAGCTGGGTCGGGTCGATTCCGTGGAAGAGATGGTGCATGATCGGGTTGCCGACGACGGTCACCTCGAGGATCTCGTCACGCTCGATCCCCGCGCGCTCCGTCAACTCGCCGAGGAGCCCGTCGACGGCTTCCCTGACGACCTTCGTCAGCAGCCGGTCGCCTCCGGGATTCATCTGGACGTAGCTCACCCGGCTCATGAGGTCCTCGCCGAAGGCGATTTGCGGATTCATCACCCCGGCGGAGGCGAGCACTGCGCCGGTCGCCAGGTCGCACACGTGTCCTGCGATGGTGGTGGAGCCGATGTCGAAGGCGGCGCCGTAGACCGTGTCCCGATATCCGGGCCAGACCCCTACGAGGCGGCTCTCCTCTCGGACGGCCAGCGTCACCGACCATGCCGGCCCCGGCACCGTGGCGCGCAGCGCCCCTTGGAGGATCTTCAGCACGTGATCGTCCGTCTCGGAGACGGTCATGCCCCACTCCCGAGTCAGCGCGGCGAGGACACGTTCCAGGTCGCCGGACGGGCTCTCGAGCGCCGGGGGCTCGACCTCGACGTAGTGGAGCCGCACGACGGGGTCGACGGGGAGAGCGTCGACGCCTGCCTCTTTGCGCACGACCTGGCGGTGCACCTGGCTCTCGGAGGGCACGTCGATCACGACGTCACCGAGCAGATGGGCGGCGCACCCGAGCCGCCTGCCGTCGGCGAGAGGCCGCCTTCCCCGGTACTCGGTCTCGGTCGGGCCCGGTGGGCTCAGCCTGCCGTGGACGCCGGAGGCGCCGGGAGCCGCTCCGATCGCCACCTGGCATCGGCCGCAGATGCCCCGGCCGCCGCACACCGAATCGAGGTCGACGCCGATCTCCCTGGCGGCATCGAGAACGGTCGTCCCCGCTGCGAAGCTGCCTCGTCTCCCGGAGGGCGTGAAGGTGACGCGCACATCCTTGGGGGCCGGACCTCGAATGACGTCGGCCTGATCGCTCATCCTGAGCTGCGGCGCCTGTTCTGCCGCCTGCCGCCCTGCTCATCTGCGGCGGGCGGTCGGTGCGCCAGGATCCAGGCCTCGCAGTTCCTGTCGTGCCCTGTGAGGACGTCGGCCGCCAGGATCGCCTGGCGAATCTCGCTCTCCATCGGGTTCGTGATCGCCGAAGTCAGCCCGGCCCCGATGGCCATCGTGAGGAAGGCGGCGTTGATGCCGACCCGATGGGGCAGGCCGAAGCTGATGTTCGACGCACCGCACGTCGTGTTGACCCGGAGTTCGTCGTGGAGCCTTCGCACGAGGTGGAGCACCTGGCGCCCGGCCGTCCCGATCGCCCCGATCGGCATCACGAGGGGGTCGACGACGATGTCCGACAGCGGGATCCCGTGGTCGGCGGCCCGGCCGACGATCTTCCTGGCAACCTCGAATCGGACGTCGGGGTCCTCGGCGATCCCTGTCTCGTCGTTCGTGATGGCGACCACCGCGGCGCCGTGCTTGGCGACGAGCGGCAGCACGGATTCGAGGCGCTCGTCCTCTCCCGTGACCGAGTTGACGAGCGCCTTGCCGTCGTATGCCTCGAGACCCGCCTGAAGGGCGGCGACGATGGAGGAGTCGATGGAGAGGGGCACGTCGACGAGCGACTGCACGAGCTTGATCGTCTCGGCGAGGATCGCAGGCTCGTTGGCCAGCGGGATGCCGGCGTTAACGTCGAGCATATGCGCCCCGGCGTCCACCTGAGCGATGGCGTCTGCGACGACCCTGCTGTAGTCGCCGTTCCTCATCTCCTCGGCGAGGAGCTTGCGACCGGTCGGGTTGATCCGCTCGCCGATGAGGACGAAGGGCCGGTCGAGGCCGATCACCACCTCCTTGACGGCGGAGGAGACGACCGTGTCTGTCACGGCTGCTCCTCGTATCCGAGGTTGCCGGCCACCCGCGCCAGGCGGGTCGCCGGGTAGGTCTCTTCGAGGTCGGCGGCAACCGCGTCCACTGCCGTCTGGAGGTCCTCGTCGCACGGTGTGGTGACCTTGCGCCACTCGTCGAGGTAGGCGTCCGTGCCGATGAGGCCGGCGTGCATCGCGGCCCTGTCGATGGCCACCTGGAACTGAGGGGAGAGCTCCCTCCTGACGACGTGCTCGCCTCTGCGGGCGGTCACCTGCGCTGGGATGTCGCGCCACCAGATCACCGTGAGCATCGCTCCGTCGGACCGCCTGCTCATGCGGCACCGAGGCCGCGGATCGCCGGCTCGAGCAGTCCGAGCCCGACGTGACGGTGCTCGAAGGCGAGGCCGAGCTTGGCGGCGGCCCGCGTCGCTTTTGCGAGCGTTGCCTCGTCTCGCGTCTGGGAGAGGTACACCAGGCGGTGGTAGTTGCCGAAATAGGAGTCGCGCAGCTGCGGCCACCGATCGATGCCGAGGCCGGCCCACACCAGCCTCTCGAAGTTCCGCGCCAGGTAGTCGGTCAGATAGAACGTGCCGGGCTCTGCGGCGTGGAGCTCGGCAAACAGCGCGTGTCCCGCGAAGAACTCGTAGCAATGGGCACCCGGGAGACGGGTGGCGCCATGCCTCGCCACAACCGGGTCGAGAAGGCCTCCCGTGCCGCAGTCGGCATAGGCGACGAAGAGCGACTCGTGGGTGGCGGCCGCTCTGGCGAGACGCTCGTCGACCAGCGCCGGTATCCGGTCGGGTGTGTTGTGGAGCCCAGCCGGGAGGTACTCGACCGTGATCCCGGCCAACCGTGAGGCGGAGATGACGCTTCCGAGCTCGCGGGCGAGGGCGCCGCAGGCGATGACGTATGCGCCCACCGGGTCAGTCCTCTCCGGACATGAGGCGCTTGGCGAGCACCAGCGCCTCGGCCGTCTCGGCGGCGACGGCTGCGTCGCGGCAGTACGCATCGGCGCCGACGGCTCGTCCGAACTCCTCGTTGAGCGGAGCGCCTCCGACGAGGACGATGTAGTCGTCCCGCATGCCGCGCTCGACGAGGGCGTCGATCACGACCTTCATGTAGGGCATCGTCGTCGTGAGCAGGGCGGACATGCCGAGGATCTCCGGCCTGTGCTCCTCGAGCGCTGCGATGAACTCCTCGGCGTCCGTGTTGATGCCGAGGTCGATCACCTCGAAACCGGAGCCCTCGAGCATCATCGCCACCAGGTTCTTGCCGATGTCGTGGATGTCACCCTTGACGGTGCCGACGACGACCTTCCCGATCGTCTCCGCTCCGGTCTCGGCGAGGAGCGGGCGGAGTATGGCCATTCCGGCCTTCATGGCGTTGGCGGCGAGGAGCACCTCCGGGACGAAGAGGATCCCGTCGCGAAAGTCGATGCCGACGATGCGCATGCCCTCGACGAGCGCCTTGTTGAGCACCTCCTGGGCTTCCCACCCTCGCGAGAGGAGGATGTTCGTGCCCTCGACGATCTCCGGGGCGAGGCCGTCGTAGAGGTCGTCGTGCATCTGCTCGACCAGCTCGGTGTCGTCGAGAGTCGACAGATCGAGTTCGTCATCTGCCACCGTGGGTCTCCTGGCTCGGGGGCACTTGTTCCACGATGCGGGATCGTTTTACGATGCGGAACAGTAGCGGTCGCGGCGTCGTGTGTCGATGGGCCACGACCCTGTGGCGTGTCATAGTGCAGGAGGGACCCTTGAGCGAGCTTCCCAGCCGGGCGAACGTCGTCGTCATCGGTGCCGGCATCGTCGGCAACTGCCTCGTGGGGCAGCTCGCCGAGCTGGGCTGGACCGACATCGTGCAGGTCGACAAGGGCCCTCTTCCCAACCCGGGAGGTTCGACGGGCCACGCCTCGAACTTCATCTTCCCGGTGGATCACAACAAGGAGATGACGTACCTGACGCTCGAATCGCAGCGCCAGTACGAGGAGGCGGGCCTCAACACGACGAGCGGCGGCATCGAGGTCGCCCGCACCGAGGAGCGGATGGAGGAGCTGCGGCGTCGTATGACGTCCGCCAAGGCCTACGGCATCGAGGCACAGCTGTTGTCGCCGGCGCGGGTCAAGGAGCTCGTCCCGTTCATCGACGAGAACGTGATCCTCGGCGGGTTCCATTCGCCGACGGTCTCGGTCGTCGACTCGCTGGGATTCGGCACGCTCATGCGTGACACCGCCCAGGCCAAGGGTGCTCTGCGCTCGTTGGCGAACACCGAGGTGACGGCGATCGAGACGGAGTCGCAGCCCTTCGGCAGGCCCAGGGTCTCCGCGGTGGTCACGACTCGGGGCAGGATCGAGACCGACAACGTCGTCATCGCCTGTGGCGTCTGGAGCCCCCGAATCGCCGCCATGGCCGGGGCGACGATCCCGCTCACTCCGGCCGTACACCAGATGGTCGACGTGGGGCCCATCGAGATCCTCCAGGCGACCAACAACGAGATCGGATACCCGATCGTCCGCGACATGGACACCTTCATGTACGAGCGCCAGTCGGCCGGCTCGATGGAGGTCGGCTCGTACGCCCATCGCCCGATGTTCCACGACCCGGACCGGATCCCTGCGATCGAGGACGCCGCCCTGTCGCCGACCGAGCTGCCGTTCACGCAGGAGGACTTCGATCCGCAGCTCGAAGACGCCCTCGAGCTGATGGGAGGCATCCTCGGCACCGCAGAGATCCGCTACGCCGTCAACGGCCTCCTCTCTCTCACGCCGGACGCCATGCCGGTGCTCGGAGAGACGGTCGAGGTCGAGAACCTGTGGTCGGCCGCCGCGGTGTGGATCAAGGAGGGACCCGGGATCGCCAAGATGGTCGCCGAGTGGATGACCCACGGGTACCCGCACATGTGCGACCCTCACGGTTCGGACATCGCCCGGTTCTACCCCCACGAGAGAACCGTCCACCACATCGAGGCGAGGTGCGCCGAGCACTTCAACAAGACGTACGGCATCGTCCACCCGAGGGAGCAGTGGGCATCCGAGCGCGGCATGAACTACTCGCCGTTCTACCCGAGGGAAGAGGCGCTCGGAGCGGTGTTCTTCGACGCCCGCGGCTGGGAGCGGCCGCAGTGGTACGAGTCGAACGAGGACCTCGTCGAACGCCACGGTGCCGAGGATCGCCCCAATGAGTGGGACCGCCGCTGGTGGTCGCCGATCATCACCGGCGAGCACCTCCACCTCCGTGAGAAGGTCGGGCTCGTCGACCTGACGGCATTCCAGATCTTCGAGGTGACCGGCCCGGGCGCAGTCGATCTCATGGAGTGGCTGACCGTCAACAAGGTCGACCGGCCGGTCGGCACGGCGATCTACACCCCACTCCTCACGGAGGGCGGCGGGTTCCGCTCCGACCTCACGGTCATGCGCATCGCGCGTGATCGCTATCGGATCGTCACCGGCGCATTCGACGGGGGCCGGGACGAGTACTGGTTTCGGCGAAACCTGCCGAGGGACGGCTCCGTCCACTTCGAGAACCGCACCGCGGCGCTGTGCACCATCGGAGTGTGGGGCCCGAATGCCGAAGCGCTCGTCTCCAAGGTGGCGTCGTCCCCCGTGTCGCAGGCCGACTTCCCGTACGGGACCGTTCAGGAGATGCTCGTCGACGGGATACCGGTGTCGATGCTTCGCATCTCGTACGTCGGCGAGAGCGGCTGGGAGATCTACACCGAGGTGCAGCACGGCATCCGCCTGTGGGACACGCTCTGGCATGCTGGTGAGGACCTCGACGTCCGCCCGGTCGGCATCGGCGTCTACGCCTTCACGGGCCGCATCGAGAAGGGATACCGCCTCATGGGAGCCGAGCTCGAGTCCGAGTACTCGCCGGTGGAGGCGGGCCTCGCCCGCCGGCGCGTCAAGGATGCAGAATTCGTCGGTAAGGCTGCCTACCTGGCGGCGAGGGAGGAGGGCCCGGCGGCCATCATGTGCACCCTCACGATGGAGGACCACAGCGACTCGTCGGGGACCGCCAGGTACCCGACGGGCGGCAACGAGCCGATCCTCACGGTCGAAGGCGAGCGCATCGTCGATGCCAAGGGGCGGATCTCGAGGGTCACGTCCGCCGCCATGGGGCCATCCGTCGGCAAGTACCTGCTGATGGCCTACCTCCCGCCCGCGCTCGGCGTCGCAGGCACCGAGCTGCGGGTCATGTACATGAACGAGCTGTTCCCTGTGAGGGTCGCGGTCGCCGGATCGACGCCGCTGTTCGATCCCGACGACTCGAGGATGAAGCGCTGATGCGGGTCCTCGTGTGCGTGAAGCGAGTCCCCGCCCCCGGGGCGAGGATCAACCTGACCGACGACGGCATGGCCATCGACACCGCCCAGCTCGGCTTCACGATGAGCCCGCACGAGGAGTGCGCCGTCGAGGAGGCCATCCGGGTCGCCGAGGCGAGCGGCGGGGCGGCGACCGTGATGACGCTCGGACCGCCCCAGGCCGAAGAGCAGCTGCGCTACGCGCTGAGCCTCGGAGTGGCCGAGGCGGCGCTCGTGGAGACCGACGGGTCCGACTGGGACCCGCAGCGAACCGCGGCGGCGCTCACAGACGCCATCGTGTCCATCGAGGATCGTGCCGGCACGTTCGACCTGGTTCTCTTCGGCAACGAGTCGGCCGACTCCGGCGGCTTCCAGGTGGGCATCCGGGTCGCCACCGCGCTCGGAAGGCCGATGGTGAACGGGATCAAGGGCATCGCGTTGGGTGACGGCGTCGTGACCGCTCGCCGCGAGGCCGGCAACGGGGTCGAGGTCTACGAGCTCCCGCTTCCCGCCGTCGTCGGCGTCAAGGAGGGGATCAACCTTCCCCGCTATCCGACCCTGACGGGGAGGCTGGCATCGAAGAAGGCGCAGGTCGGAATGCTGGTGACTGCAGCCGCTCGAGGTGGCCTGGGACTCGCCGGGCTGCGCCGGCCGGTCGAAGAGGTGAGCGACACGGTGATCCTCGGGGAGGGAGCGGCGGCGGCGCCTGCCGTCGTCGACCTGTTCGAGGAGCTCGGTGTTCTGTGACCGTCCTGGCGTTCGTCGAGATGGAAGGAGCGGCGCCGAGCCAGTCGGGCCTCGAGGCGCTGGCGGCAGCGCGCCGTCTGGCCGGGCGCATGGGCCAGGAGGCTCATGCTCTCGTGATCGGCTCGGCACCGGACGACCCGGCGGCGCTCGGCGTCGACGTCGTCAACGTCGCCGAGCATGAGCTGCTGTCCGACTACGGGCCGGAGGCGTGGGGTGAGACTCTCGCCCAGGGGGTGACGTCGATCGCCCCGACCGCGGTCGTCGCCACCGGTTCGGAGCGCGGCAACGAGGTGCTCGCCCAGGCTGCGGCGCGGCTCGGTCTGCCGTTCGCAGCCAACTGCCTCTCGGTCGATCCGGGTCCGCCCTGGAAGATCGCCCGGGTCCGCTGGGGAGGCTCGCTGATCGAAGATGCCGAGCTCGCGTCGACTTCGACCGCCATCGTGTCCTTCGCCGAGCGCGCCGTCGCGCCCGACGGGGTGACCCGCGGCGCCGAGCTGCGGATGCTGGCGCCCCGGCTCGACCCGTCGCTGGCCAGGACCATCGTGAGATCGCGGGAGATCCGGTCGGAGGGAGTGACGCTGGCGACCGCCCGCGTCGTCGTCGGTGGCGGCCGCGGCGTCGGGTCGGCCGAGGGCTTCGCCGACCTCGAGAAGCTGGCGGGATTGCTCGGGGGCGTCGTCGGCTGCTCCAGGGTGGCCACCAACAACGGCTGGCGCCCGCACTCCGACCAGGTCGGTCAGACGGGTACCAGGATCGCCCCGCAGCTCTACATGGCGTGCGGCATCTCGGGCGCTATCCAGCATTGGGTCGGCGCCATGGGAGCGAAGCACATCCTCGCCATCAACACCGACCGCCAGGCGAACATGGTCGCCAAGGCCGACTACGCCGTCATCGGCGACCTCCACGACGTGCTGCCCGCCATCGTCGCCGAGGTGGAGCGCCGCAGATCCTGAAGGGCGTGGGCTTCGTCCTGGACATCCCGGCGTGCCTCGGATACGCTGCCGGTAGCGCCGATTTGATGTCAGCTTGCGGGCGCTCGAGAAATGCGGCTAAAGCGACGGGCGACCGAACCGCCCGGCGTTTGCTGAGGCGGTTCTCTCGTCTCCTGGCCCCCAGGGACAGACCGCCAACACGACGATTGGAGGTCGCCCTGGAAACGAACCCCTTGCAGGATCTGCTCGACGACCGCGGCGTCCTCGTCGCCGACGGCGCCATGGGTACCACGCTCTTCGCTCTGGGGCTCGAGGGAGGCGGCTCCCCCGAGCTCTTGAACGTGTCCGACCCGCAGCTCGTCGATCGGGTGCACGCCGGTTTCGTGGAGGCGGGCGCCGACGTCATCCTCACGAACACCTTCGGCGCCAACGGGCGGCGGCTGCGCCTCCACGGCCTCCAGCATCGGGTCGCCGAGTTGAACGCCGCGGCGGTCGCCATCGCCCGCCGCGTGGCGGACGCCGCCGGCCGCCAGGTGATCGTTGCCGGCAGCATCGGGCCGACCGGCGACCTGTTCGAACCACTCGGGCCGCTGAGTCACGACGAGGGCGTGGCGGCCTTCTCCGAGCAAGCGGCCGCCCTGGCGGCGGCCGGCGTCGACGTTCTCTGGATCGAGACCATCTCGTCGTGGGAGGAGCTCGCCGCCGCCGTCGAAGCGGCGGTTGCCACCGGCATCCCCTACGTGGCGACCCTCAGCTTCGACACTGCGGGCAGGACCATGATGGGCATCGCGCCGTCGGCCGTCGGCGAGTGGTACGCGTCGCTTCCCGTGAAGCCCGTAGCGTTCGGGGCGAACTGCGGGATCGGCCCGGGTGACGCCGTCGCCGCGGCGTTCGATATCACAGACGCCGTCCCGGGCGCACCCGTCGTCACCAAGGCGAACTGCGGGATCCCCCTCTACGAGACGGATCGTCTTGTGTACCCGGTGGCGCCCGACGGGATGGCCGGCTACGTCGACCTGGCGATTCGCTCGGGCGCCCGCATCATCGGCACCTGCTGCGGCTCCGTTCCGGAGCACACGGCGGCCGTGCGCGCCGCCGTCGATGCCCACCGGCACGGAGAGCGCCCGTCCCGGGCCGAGATCGAGGAGCGCCTCGAGGCGCACGTGCCCGTCGCCGCAGTCGGCCGGGAACGCAGGAGCAGGCGGCGCAGCTAGCCGGGGTGCCGGTACCAGTCGGTGTGCTCGGGCGGCAGGGGCGTGTTCCCGAGGATGAGGTCGGCTGCCCTCTCGGCCAGCATCATGACCGGCGCGTAGATGTTCCCGTTCGTCACGTAGCGCATCGCAGACGCGTCGACGACGCGGATGCCCTCGAGCCCGTGCACCCGCATCGTCGCCGGGTCGACGACCGACATGTCGTCCGTCCCCATCCGGCACGTGCACGATGGGTGGAGCGCCGTCTCGGCATCGCGGGCCACCCAATCGAGGATCTCGTCGTCGGTCGCCACCGCGGCCCCCGGCGAGACCTCGCCGCCGTTGTACGGCGCCATGGCGGGCTGGTTCAGGATGGCGCGCGCCACCCTGATCGCCTCGACCCACTCCCTCCTGTCCTGGTCGGTCGACAGGTAGTTGAAGCGCAGCGCCGGGTGGCGCCGCGGGTCGGAAGACGTGATCTTCACGGAGCCGCGGGCGTCCGAGTACATCGGCCCCACGTGGACCTGGTAGCCGTGCCCACCGGCCGGGGACGATCCGTCGTAGCGGATGGCGAGCGGCAGGAAGTGGAACATGAGATTCGGGTAGGCCACATCCTGGTTCGACCGCACGAACCCGCCTCCCTCGAAGTGGTTCGTGGCGCCGGGGCCTTTGCGGAACAGCCACATCAGCCCGACGATCGGCTTGCGCCACCAGGCCGTCCACGGCTGCATCGAGACCGGTTGGCGGGAGGCGTACTGCACGTACACCTCGAGGTGATCCTGGAGGTTCGCCCCCACGCCTGGCAGGTGGTGCACGACCTCGATGCCGAGGGATCCGAGGTGCTCGGCGTCACCTACTCCGGAGAGCTGGAGGAGCTGCGGCGAGTTGAACGCCCCGCCGCACAGGATCACCTCGCCCGCCGTCGCCGAGCGCCTCGACCCGTGCGTGACGTACTCGACTCCGCCGGCGCGCTTGCCGGTGAATGCGACCCTCGTGACGAGCGCCCGGGTGACGACGTCGAGGTTGTCACGGGACTCGACCGGGTGGAGGTATGCCTTGGAAGCACTGAGCCGCCGGCCGCGATGGATGTTCCTGTCGAACGAGGCGAAACCCTCCTGGCGGTGGCCGTTGACGTCTTCGGTTCGGGCGTACCCGGCTTCGGTGGCAGCCGTGAAGAATGCCTCGAACAGCGGGTTGTCTGCCGGTCCCCGCTCCAGCACGAGCGGGCCATCCCCACCGCGGTACTCGTCCGGGCCGGCGACGGACGACTCCATCTTCTTGAAGTAGGGGAGGCAGTGGGCGTAGTTCCACGTCTCCATCCCGGGATCGGCCGCCCAGCGCTCGTAGTCCATCGGGTTGCCGCGTTGGAAGATCATGCCATTGATCGAGGAGGAGCCTCCGAGGATCCTGCCCCTGGCGTGGTAGATCCGCCTCCCGTTCATGTGCGGCTCCGGCTCGGACTGGTACTTCCAGTCGTAGAGGCGGTTCCCGATCGGGTAGGTGAGCGCAGCCGGCATGTGGACGAAGACGTCCCACCTGCGGTCGCGCCTGCCTGCCTCGAGGACGAGGACCCGGTTCGACGGATCGGCCGAGAGGCGATTGGCGAGGACGCTGCCCGCCGAACCGCCGCCGACGATCACGAAGTCGTAGTGTCCCTGCGCCATGAGCAACGTCGGAAGCTATCACCTGGCGCGGCGGGGAGCCTCGTGACGGGCGGGAGCCGGTGGCTGACTGCGGGTTGGGCCGCCTTCGCGCTGAGCGGCGTGCTCTACCTCGTGTCGGCGCTGCGGTCCAAGGACTGGTGGAGCGGTGCGGGTGCCGTCGTGTGGATCTTCGGGGTCGGCGCCTTCGTGGCCGGCGCTCGACGATGAGTCGGCGCTCGACGATGAGTCGGGCTCAGGTCTCGGCGGGGGGCTGCAGCCGCTCGGCGGCGGCCTGCGTTGAGCGATCCAGGACCATGGCGATGAGCACGATGGCGAGCCCGACCTCTACGCCGTGGCCGAACTGTGACCTCGTCAGGGCGACGACGGTCTCGAAGCCGAGCGCGCCTCCTCCGACGAGCCCGGCGATGATGACCATGGCGAGCACCATCATGATCACCTGATTCACGCCGACCATGATGACGGGTGCGGCCAGCGGAAGGCGCACGCCGAACAGGGTCTGGCGCGGTGTTGCGCCGAACGTCTTGGATGCCTCGATGCTCTCGTCGGGGACGTTCCGGATCCCGAGGGCGGTGATCCGGACGCCCGGCACCATGGCGTAGAGCACCGAGGCGATCACGCCGGGCACGATGCCGACCGTGAAGAGGATGACGACCGGGATGATGTACACCAGGGAAGGGATCGTCTGCAGGGCGTCGAGGATCGGGCCGAGCGCCGACTCGACCCGCGGGCGCAACCCGGCCCAGACGCCGATCGGGACGGCGACGGCGACGGCGATGACCGTGGCGATCATCACCTGGACGAGGGTGTCGATCGACAGCTCCCACATCCCGACGAGCCCGATCATCGCGATGGCGGCGCCCGTGAACAATGCCAGCCGCCATCCCTTCACGCGCCACGACGCATACGCCGCCACCAGCACGAGCACCGGCCAGGAGACCGTGTCAGTCATGAAGTCCCGCAAGGGGATGTAGACGTCGGCGACGATGAAATCGTTGACCGGCCGGGTGAGCCACGTCAAGTTGTCCCGAGACCAGCGAACCGCCCCGTCGATCGGATCGAACACGGTCGTGTCGAACACGTGCGGGAAGGCGACCCAGCCGAGCGCCCGGCCTGCGATCACGGCGGCGGCGACGCCGAGTGCCGCGTACCGGATCGTCCTCCAGCTCACCCGCCTGCCGGGGTCGAGGGTGGCGATCGAGCGCCACACCCGGTCGAGCACCATCGCAACCGCCACGATGGCCAGGCCGGCCGCGATGCCTCGGCCGGTGCGTCTCTGGTTGAGGCTCTGCAGGACGGGCGAGCCCAGTCCGCTGGCGCCGATGAGCGTCGCCAGCACGACGATGCCGAGCGCCATCATGATGGTCTGCGACAAGCCCGTGAGGATGGTCGGGAGCGCCATCGGGAGCTGCACCTTGAGCATCGTCTGGCGGGGCGTCGATCCGAAGACCCGCGACGCCTCGACGGCCTGCGAAGGCACCTGCTTGATGCCCAGGGTCGTCAGCCGGACGACGGGAGGCAGCGCGTAGATCACGGTGGCGACCGCGGCGGGAACGTTGCCGATGCCGAGGAGGAAGAACAGAGGGAGGAAGTAGACGAAGGCCGGAACCGTCTGCATGGCGTCGAGCACCGGGCGCATCAAGTGCTCGGCTCTCCTGGAGAGCGCTCCCCACACACCGAGCGGGACCCCGATGACCACGGCGATGAGGACCGAGGCGGACATGAGGGCCAGTGTCTGCATGGTGGGAACCCAGAGACCGATGATCCCGGTGTAGAGCAGCACGGCCGAGGCGACGAGGCCCTGCTTCCACATCTTCACCCGTGCCGGAAGCATGAACGCAAGCGCCACGACCACGAACCAGGGGAGCCAGAGGAGGAAGCTCCCCAGCCCGCTGATGATCCCGTCGACGACTCCGGTCACCGGGTTGAGGAAACCGGTGAAGAGGGCGTGGCTGCGCCGGTTGGCCCTGATCCAGTTACCGGCGGACTCGACGGGGTTCGAGAGGGTCGTGTCGAGCCACGCCGGGAACGTCTCGGCGGTCGCAAACGCCACTTGGAGGGCGACGACGCCGGTCCCGAGTGCCAGCCACGACCAGAGGCTCCGCAGGCGATCGCTGAGCGCCCATCCGAAGGTGGTCGCAGACGTCGTCACGTGACCTCGCCGAGCATCGATGCCACCGCCGCCCTGTCCACCTGTCCGACGGCTTGGTTGAGCGCATCGACGACGGTGAGCGGGCGCGGGTCCTGAAGGAGCGATGGCAGTAGCGCCTCGACCGTCGTGTCGACCGAGACGGTTCGCGACCCGTCGACACCGTTGGCTTCGTGCATCACGTCCCCCGCCGTCAGCACCTTTGCCTTCGGGATGTCCCTCGTGAACTCCCGCACGTAGTCGGTCGCCGGACGGGTGATAAGCTCGGCAGCCGTCCCGACCTGGTCGAACGCCCCGTCCTTCATGATGGCGATGCGGTCCCCGAGCTTGATCGCCTCGGCGAAGTCGTGCGTGATGAACACCAGCGTCCTGCGCATGTCTTGCTGCAGTCGGATGAGCTCGTCCTGCATGTCGCGCCGGATGAGCGGGTCGAGGGCCGAGAACGGCTCGTCGAAGAAGAGGATCTCGGGCTCGACCGCAAGCGCCCTGGCAAGGCCGACGCGCTGCTGCATCCCACCCGAGAGCTGTTGCGGGTAGTGCTGGTCCCAGCCGCCGAGTCCCACCATGTCGAGCACTGCGAGCGCCTTCTCGTGCCGCTCATCCCGTTTCATGCCCTGTACCTCGAGGCCGTACGCGGCGTTGTCGATGACCCGCCTGTGGGGGAACAGACCGAAGTGCTGGAACACCATCGACAGCTTGCGGCGGCGTAGGTCGCGGAGCGCGGCGTCATTCATGGCGGTGACGTCTTCGCCGTCGATGAGAACGGTCCCGCTGGAAACGTTCGTGAGCCGTGAGACGCACCGGATGAGCGTCGACTTGCCGGAGCCGGACAACCCCATGACCACGAAGGTCTCACCGCGGTTCACGTCGAACGACACGTCGCGCACACCGATCGTGCATCCCGTCGCGGCCAGGACGTCGGCGCGGCTCGAGCCGTCGCGGGACATCTCGAGGGCTCGCTCTTGGCGTGCCCCGAACACCTTCCACACGTTGCGCACCTTGATGGGCATGGGGCCGGTCTCGGGCATCCGGGTAATGTAGTTGGCCAGTCACCCGGCGGTCGGGTGACCCGGAGGAGTACCAATGAAAAGAACCCTGTTGTTGATCGCGGTGCTGGCGTTGCTGGCTGCCGCGTGCGGAGATGATGGCGGAGGTACCACCGCGGCCCCCAGCGGCGATACCACCGCGGCCCCCAGCGGCGATACCACCGCGGCCCCCAGCGGCGATACCACCGCGGCGCCGGCCGGCGACAAGCCGACCATCACGCTGATAGTCAATCCATGGTCTGCATCCCGGCTCAATGTCGAGGTCGCAAAGAACATCATCGAGAGCGAGTTGGGGTATCCGGTCGAGATCACCGAGGTGAACGAGAACGACGCCATGTTCACCGGGATGGCCGACGGCACGCTCGACGCCGTCCTCGAGATCTGGCCGTCCGGTGTCACCGACGCCGAGACGGCTTACTTCGACGACGGGTCGGTCGTCGACATGGGCGAGCTCGGGGCGATCGGAAAGATCGGCTGGTTCGTCCCCAGCTTCGTGATCGACGAGCATCCCGACCTGGCGACCTGGGAGGGCTACGCCGATCCGGCCAATGCCGCCCTGTTCGCCACGGCGGAGACTGGAGATCAGGGCCGTTTCCTCGGAACCGACCCTTCGTACTCACAGTACGACGAGCAGATCATCGAGAACCTCGGGCTTCCGTTCGAGGTGCAGTTCTCCGGGTCCGAGCCTGCGACGGTCGCCGAGCTCGATGCCCGGTTCGCCGCCAACGAGCCGATTGTGATGTACTGGTGGACGCCGACGGCGGCGGTCGCCAAGTACGACCTCGTCAACGTGGCACTGCCCGAGTACACGGAGGAGTGCGGTGCAAGCGCCGCTGCCGGTGACGGGGGCGTGGACTGCGACTACCCGGAGGACGCTCTGTTCAAGGCGGCCTCGGCGATGCTCGAGGAGAAGGCTCCCGACGTCTTCGCCTTCCTGCAGGCGTTCACGATCACGACGGACGATCAGCTCGAGATGCTGCCCTCGTTCGAGATCGACGGGGACGATCCAGCAGCGGTCGCCGCCGAGTGGGTCGCCAACCACGAGGACGTGTGGAGCGCCTGGCTCCAGTAGCAGGCCCGTCCCGCGGGCGGAGTGAGATGGGTGAGGGGCCCCGCCGGGCTCCTCACTCGCGTTCTGGCGCTGACCACTTGGCGACTGCTCGTGCGATTCACTTCGTGTGGCGATGGTCCAGCGACACGTGAGTGACCCGGTTGTCCGGGCGGCTCGGGACTTCGGGCAGTTCTATCGCTCCGAGTACCGGGCGGTGCTCGGGCTGGCCTTCGCCCTGTGCCGTGACCGGGGCGTCGCCGAGGAGCTCGTCCAAGAGGGGTTCACCGCGGCGTTCCGGCGGTGGGACGAGGTCGGCCGCATGGATCACCCGGGCGCCTGGGTGCGCAGGGTCGTGACGAACCATGCCGTGTCGCGGTTTCGCAGGCTCGGGGCCGAGGCCCGCGCCCTCGTGCGGGCGCGCCGCGCCCAGTCGGCGCCGGCGCTGTCGCCGGACGCGGTCGCCGTGTGGGACGCCATCCGGGCGTTGCCCGCCAGGCAGGCCGAGGTGGTGGTGCTGGCGTACTTCGCAGATCTGTCGCACGGCGACATCGCAGACGTCCTCGGTTGCGCCGTCGAGACGGTCAGGAGCCATTTGAAGCGGGGCCGTGCTCGGCTCGGAGCGCTGCTCGGGGAGGAGTCGTGATGCTCGACGAACGGATCCGGCGCAGCCTCGCAGAAGCTGACTCGCTGTTCCCGGACGAGGCGCCCGAGCTCGACGACCGGCGGCGTTCACCTCTGGTCGTCGCTCTCGGCGCGGCCGCCTTCGCCGTGGTGGTCGTGGTGCTGGCGACGGGGCTGTTCCGCGGCTCCGAGGAGCCGGATCCCGTCGTGACCGTCCCGACCACCGCCGGCACCACGGTCACGACGACGGTGCCTACGACGACGGTGCCGTCGACGACGGTGCTGGCCGGTCCTTCGCCCGAGTCCACTGTCTCCGGCCGCCTGCCCGACGGCACGCAGTTCCGGGCGCTCTTCGAGCCGGCGATCGAGATGACCCGCCTGCCGGCGGGCATCTCGGCGGCCATCGCCGTCGACCTCGCCGACGGTACGTCGCCGGTCGTCGGCATCACCACCTTTTCGCACGGGCGGATCGACGCGGGGTCCTTCGAGAACGACAGATATCTCGTTCCGACGGGCGACTGGACCATGCGCATCGAGGTGTACCCGCACGTGCTGGCGGCGCTCGGTTCGGGTCCCCTCGGATGGCAGGCCTTGCAGGCCGGGATCGAGGGCTCGCCTGCCGGCGGCTTGCCGGCCCCGCAGCTCCACCCGCCGTTCCGGTGGACGTCCGACGACGAGGTCCCCCTCCAGATGTCGCTGGACTTCGGTCCGTTCGTGGTGCAGCGGGGCTGCGGCGAACTGGCCGTGGCTTGCAATGAGACCCGGGCCGTGCAGGTGATTCCGGCCGACCGCGTCTTCGCTCCGGCGCCCGAGTGGCCCGACGTCGACGTGTGGGTCGAGTCACCGGAGCCGCGACCTGAGACCGACGAGTACTACCTCCCTCCGGGCCTTTTCGCCCCGCGCGGCGGCCACGACGTTCTTTGGACCGGGTCCGAGATGGTCGTCTGGGGCGGCGCCGAGGGCGACCGACCACCCGATCTCGTCGACGGCGCCGCATTCGATCCGGAGACGTCGGCGTGGCGGATCCTGCCCCGTGCGCCGCTCGAGCCGTCGACACTCACTCGCGCCGTCTGGGCAGGCGACGAGATGGTGGTGATCTCGGAGGAGGCGACCGCCGCCTACGACCCGGTCTCCGACGGTTGGCGGATCGTCGCCGAGGGTCTGGCGCCGCCACATGCTCCCGGTCTGGTCGTCTGGACCGGCGACGCCGTCGCCCTGTGGAACGACGTCGGCATCCACGTCCTTCCTCAGGGTTCCGACGCCTGGGTCCAACTCCCCGACGTCGGCTTCGGTGAGGGAGGCGACACCTACCAGGGCGCCCTGCGCGTTCTCGATGGCGTCCTGTACGCCATCGGCAACGCCAGCGGGATCTGTGAAGGGAGGGAGGCGGCGGCCTGGACCTCCGACGGGTGGTTCACGGTGCCTGCCGTGTCACTACGCACCGCGGAGCTCGCCGACTGCTCCTTCCCGAATCAGACGGCCGTCGTGGGCGGCCGAATGATCGTGTGGGAAGACGAGACGCACCCGACCATGGCGTACGACCCAGCCACCGACTCTTGGTCCGAGATCGCCACGATCACGCTTCCCGGGACGGAAGGCGCCCAGGGTCCCGTCGCCATCGGCGACCGAATTCTCGTCCCACAGTGGGGAATCGCAGCTGTCTACGACCCGGTCACGGGCGAGTGGACCCAGGTACGGCTCCCCGGTTCGGGCCTCTCCACCGACATGGTGTGGACGGGCGACGAGGTTCTGATGTGGGGCGCGGCCTGCTGTTACGGAGACGGATCCGGCGGGTTTCGCAGCGTCGATGCGTGGCGTTGGCGTCCGGGGGACTGACCCGCCCCCCGCACCGCTGGCAGGTTCACGGGTCGTCGAATTCCGGCGGGAGGACCCGGCGGCGTTGTAGCGGGCTCGACGGGTCGATCGTGTAGCCGCGCAAGTGAACAACGACGTGGTGGTGATACCAGCACAGTGTGGTGAGGTTGTCGACATCGTGGCTGCCGCCGTGCGCGAACGGGACCACGTGGTGCGGCTGTAGCCGGTAGCGCGACGAGCACCCTTCGATCGCGCACCCGCCGTCACGGTGCAGCACGAAATCCCGGATGGCTCGCGGGATTGCCCGACTCCTGGGCGTTGCCCACACCGGTTTGCCGTCGCGGACCCCCACGACGCCGATCGTACCGCCGCACAGGATCGCCTCGAGGGCGGCCGGGCCGAGTCTGAGGCCGTTGCCAGCGATCTCGGCACCGGCCTGGCCGCCTGTCGCTGCCGCGAGCTCGGCGTCGACGAAGACCGTCACCGACGGTTGCGACGCATCGTTCGGCGGGTCGCGATCGAGCGAATCCTGGACGATCGACACCAGCGCATCGGCGAAACGCGCCGCGAGCGCCTGGCCTGCTCCGTCGGGAGGCCGCGGTAGCTCATCGGCGCGCTGGTGTAGGCCTTTCTCGAACACACTCCAACCGACCGCGTCGAGCTCGAGCCAGGCGGCGCCGCCCAGGCCATCCAGAGCAGGCTGCAGATGCACGTGTCGCTCCTCGGCGACTTCTCGCTCCCTGCGAGGTTGCAGGCGCCGGTGGCGCGAAGTGAGGCGACGGACACCGGCGATGTCGAAGCCGGCCGACGCCTTCACCAGGTCGTCTTCGCCGCCGGCCTCCACGAGCTTGGCTGTGGTGACTGCTCGATCGAACGAGATCTCGCCTTCCGACAGCTGCGCCTCGAGGTTCGGATGGTTGGCGAGGAGGGAGGCGGCCCGGGTGAGCTCTCCGGCCACGTCGGTCGACATGTCGAGCTTCGCAGCCACCCATTCTCTGAGTGATCGGGCGCCGTCCATCTGCGGAACGGAAGCTGCCGCGATCCAACGGAAGTCTGCGAGCTGGTCGGCGACGAGCTGGCGCATCAGACGCTCCCTCGCCTCGAGGCGTTGCTCGACCGCGTCCACGGTCTGCAAACCGTTCGATCGTTCGAGCAACGTTTCCATAACCACACCGTACGACCCAGGTATGACAGAAACCGGCTGCCGTGCCTCAGCCTTACCGGCGTCCAAATGCGCGGCGGCGAGCACGCATGGCTGGGGCCCCCTCGGCTCGGCCTGCGGCGCTCGCCGATCCCCCTGAGGACAGGGGGATTGCGTTTTTGGGGGTGACGTCTCTCTCGGTTCCAGTGCGACGCTCACGGGTTCTGGGCGCCCCGATGCTGCGGCCACGCGCAAAGGCTGTGCGCCGAAGCCGACGACCCTGGTCGTCGATGCCCTTCGAACGTACGGAAGGGGCCGCCCGGCCCGGACGTGTGCGACCGGCCGCTGGGCCGCCGGCTTCCATTCTTCGGTGCCTTCGAACATACGGATAGCGCCGCCCCGGCCCGGACGTGTGCGACCGGCCGCCGAGCCGCCGGCTTCCATTCTTCGATGTCCTTCGAACGTACGGAAGGCGCCGCCCTGCCCGGACGTGTGCGACCGGCCGCCGAGCCGCTGGCTTCCATTCTTCGATGTCCTTCGAATGTACGGAAGGCGCCGCCCCGCCCGGACGTGTGCGACCCTCCTCGAGCGCGCCCGACGCTTTCCTTCGATGCCCCCGAACATACGGATAGCGCCGCCCCGCCCGAACGTGTGCGACCGGCAACTGATGCCGCCCGACTCGGGGCGGCCGTTGCCAGCGCCTCAGCCAACGAACTCGGCGTTGTAGTCGGCGATGGAGGCGTTGACGACCTCGTATGCCTCGTCGCGTCCGTAGCTCGACTCGATCGTCACGACGACCTCCTGGCCGGGCATCTGCTTGTACGTCAGCAGATAGTGCTCGAGCCGCTCGACGAGCGGAACCGGCATGTCGCTGAGGTCGTCGACGGCGGCGTAGATCGGGTCGTTGGCGAGCACGGCGACGATCTTGTCGTCCGCCTCGCCGTTGTCGATCATGCGCATCCCGCCGACGACCCTGGCCGGCAGGATGATGTTCGAGTGGCTGATCGGACGCTCGGAGAAGACGCAGATGTCGAGCGGGTCACCATCGGCGAGATTGGCGACGCTACTGAGGGCGGCGACGCGGTCGCCGCACAGCGTCCGCGGGACGAGGCCGTAGAGCATCGGGGGCGAGCTGCTGCGAGCCTGTGGTCGATCGACCTTCAGCAGCCCGCTCGGCTTGTCGAGCTCGTACTTGATCACGTCGAACGGCGTGATCTCGATGTAGGCGGTGACGAGCGCAGGTGGCTCGGGTCCCGGCTCGAGTCCGTGCCAGGGATGGACCCGGTAGAGGGGCGCCTCGGCCACTTCACCCCGCCATCGACTGGCGCAGCGCCGCCAGGACGTGGTGCGGCGTGATCAGGGCGTGGCGCTCGATGGCGAACTGCGGCCACGGGGCGTCGGTGGCGGTGACGCGGCGGATCGGGCTCAGTAGCGAATAGCCGGCGCGCTCGGCCACCTCGGCGGCGATCTCGGCGGCGATCCCCCCCGTCCGCTGCGGCTCTTGGACGAGGACGAGCCTGCCCGTCCGCTCGACGGAGTCGACGACGGTCTCGACGTCCCACGGGTAGACGGTCCTCAAGTCGATCACCTCCGTCGAGATGCCTTCCGCAGAGGCGGCCTCCGCCGCGGCGAGCGAGACGGGGACCATCCCCCCATACGTGACGAGCGTGACGTCGTCGCCCGGACGGCGCAGGCGCGCCCTGCCGATCGAGATCGTGTAGTGGTCCGTGGGGACCTCCTCCTTCATCGCCCGGTAGAGGACCTTCGGCTCGAGGAAGAGCACGGGGTCGTCAGCCTCGAGCGCCGCCGCCAACAGGCCCTTGGCATCGAACGGAGTGGAGGGAACGATGACCGTCTGTCCGGGGGCGTGGGCGAAATACGCCTCGGGGCTGTCGCAATGCTGCTCGTGAGCGCCGATGCCCGCTCCGTTCGGCCAGCGGATCACGAGCGGGAGGCTCACGTGGCCCTGGCTGCGGAACCGGATGCGGCCGACGTGGTTCACTATCTGGTCGAACGCCGGGTACACGAACCCGTCGAACTGGATCTCGGCGATGACCCTCGTGCCCGAGACCGCCATCCCTATGGCGGTGCCGACGATCCCGGACTCGTTGAGCGGCGTGTCGATGACCCGCTCCTCGCCGAACTTCGCTTGGAGACCCTCGGTGATCCTGAAGACGCCGCCGGTGAGGCCGACGTCCTCGCCCATGACCACCAGATGCGGGTCGCGTTCCATCGCATCCGCCATCGCCATGTTGATGGCGTCCGCCATCGTCATCGTCACCGTCGGGCCGGAAGGCTCCGGGTCGTCATCGAGCTGCCACACGTCGGATGGGTCGAATCGGGTGGGCTCCTCTCCGACACCCCGCTCCAGGGCGTTGATCTGATCGACGAGCAGCCGTGGGATCCGCGAGTACGCGTGGCGGACGATGTCGCCCCTCGGCGGGATCGCCGTCTCGTCGAGCGAATCCATCGCCGCCGAGAAGTCGGCCGCGGCGGCGGCGAGCAGCGCCTGCTCGTCGTCTTGGCGCCACAGACCGCGCGACTCGAGGAACCGCCGGTAGCGGACGAGCGGGTCGCGCGGCCGCCACATGTCCTCCTCGTCGGCGTCGCGGTAACGGCGGGCATCGTCCGCCGTGGCGTGGGCGCCGAAGCGATAGCAGAGGGCTTCGATGAGGGTCGGCCCCCCGCCGGAGCGAGCCACGTCGGCGGCCTGCTTCGTGGCGGCGTACATGGCGAGCACGTCCATGCCGTCCACCCGGACGCCCCGGATCCCGTAGGCGATCGCCTTCTGGGCGATAGTGGCTGCTGCGGACTGTTTCCGGTACGGGACCGAGATGGCGTATAGGTTGTTCTCGCAGATCATCACCGTCGGCGCGTTCATGACGCCTGCGAAGTTGAGCCCGGCGTGGAAATCCGTCTCCGAGGTCGCCCCGTCTCCGAAGTACGTCGCGGTGACGATCGGCTCGCCTCGGAGCCTGGCGGCGTAGGCGTGGCCGACAGCGTGCGGGATCTGGCTGGCGATCGGGACCGCGATCGTCATCATCTTGAGAGCGTGCACGTCCCACTGCTTCGTGGGTAGCCCCCGCCAGTACGACAGGATGACGTCGAGCGACATGCCCCGGGCGATCTCGACGGCGCGCTCGCGGTAGCCGGGGTAGATGAAGTCGTCCGGTTCGAACGCCGTGGCCGATCCGACCTGGGCGGCCTCGTGGCCCTCCAGCATCGGGTACGTCCCGATCCGGCCCTGGCGTTGCGCACCGGTCGCTCGGCGGTCGAAGTCGCGGCTGCGCGCCATGAGCCGGTACATCTCGACGAGGCGGTCGTCCGCCAAGTCGGGGAGCTCGCCGACCACCGCCCCGGTCTCGTCGATCACCTGGAGCGGATCGAGGGATACGAGGTCCTCCATCGTCATCCGGCACTCCCTCCGGCCCGCCACTCGTCGATCGCAGCCAGCATGCGTTCGTTCTCGGCGGGCAACCCGACCGAGATACGGACGATGTCGCCGAGGGCTCTGATGATGACCCCGGTCGCTTGGAGCGCCGCGGCGATGGCGCCGCTCTGCTCGTGCCGGAAGGCGACGAAGTTCGTCTGCGACTCGAACACCTCGAATCCCCTGTCACGCAATTCGGCGGCGAGCATCTCCCTGCCGATCTCGTTGTCCTCCACCCGTTCGATGAGGCGCTCCTCGTGGCGGAGCGCCTCGAGGGCCGCCGCCTGTGCCACGACGGAGACCGCGAACGGGAGCTGCGCCGAGCTGAGCCGCAGGAGCGTCTCCGGTGTACCTATGGCGTAGCCGATGCGGAGCCCGGCGAGACCGTAGACCTTCGAGAAGGTCCTCAGCACGACGACGTCGTCGTTCGAGAGGGCCAGCGGGATGGCGCTCGCGTAGTCCGGCGCCGTTGCGAAGTCGGCGTACGCCTCGTCGACGAGAACGAGGGTTCCCGCCGGCAACGAGGCGACGAAATCGGAGACGGACTCGCCGGAGAGATGGGTGCTCGTCGGGTTGTTCGGGTTGCACAGGAACACGACGGTCGTGTCGCCGCGAACCGCGGCCCGCATCGCGTCGAGGTCGAGCCGCCCGGCGGCGTCGGTGGCCACGGTGATGCCCTCCCCGCGGGCGATGGTCGTGGCGATGTCGTACATGACGAACGACGGGTCGGCATACACCGACGATGTGCCCGGGCCGAGGACCGTGAGGGCGACCGTGCCGATGATCGAGGCTCCCCCCGGAGCAACCCAGACGTTGTCGGGCGTCGTGTCGTGACGGGCGGCGACGGCTTGACGGACTCGCGGGCTGGTGGTCTCCGGGTAGCGGTTTCCGGCGGCGGCCGCAGCCGCGATCGCCGCGACGACCTCGGGAAACGGCGGCAGCGGCGACTCGTTCGACGCCAGCTTGATGATGTCCGTGATTCCCATCTCCCTGGCCAGCTCCTCGATCGGCTTGCCGGGCCGGTACACCTTGATGTGGTCGAGGTCCTCGCGAAACTTCGGCACGCCCGACGGTACCTCCAAAATCTCGTCAACCGGCTCGTCAACTGGCTCGTCCGCTGGCAAGCCTATCGGGCTTCGATCTCGCGTTCCGGCGTCCCGGTGTCGCACATGTGCGATGGAGGTACGCAAGAGCGGAAGGTGCAGGACCCGTTCTCGTTCCGGCGTCCCGGTGTCGCACATATGCGATGGAGGTACGCAAGAGCGGAAGGTGCAGGACCCGTTCTCGTTCCGGCGTCCCGGTGTCGCACATATGCGATGGAGGTACGCAAGAGCGGAGGGGTGGGATATCGTCTGGGCGAGGAGGGAGCCTCGTGGGAGACGTGACGATCGAGAGAGTCGACGATGCGGCCGGGTTCGCCGTCGTCGCCCAGCTCATGACCGAGTACGTGGCGTGGCTGCCGTTCGAGCTGTGCTTCCAGGACTTCGACGCAGAGGTTGCCCGCCTCCCCGAGATGTTCGGGCCGCCCGGTGGAGCCGCGTACGTGGCCAGGCTCGAAGGCATCCAAGCCGGCGTCGTCGGCTACCGGGCACTCGACGAGGGAATCGCCGAGCTGAAGCGCATGTGGGTGCGACCCGTGGCCCGCGGCCACCGCATCGGCAGGCTCCTGGCGGAGCGAGCGATCGGAGACGCTGCCGCGACCGGCTTCCGGGCGATGCGGCTCGACACCGTCGCCCCCGCGATGGGAGGCGCCATCGACCTCTACGAGTCCCTTGGTTTCGTCGATATCGAGCCCTACTACGGAAACCCGCTCGACGGAGCCCGTTTCATGGAGCTGTCGCTGGCGACGTGGCGCGCCGCGGCGCCCTCGCAATAGTCTGAAGCCCTATGGCCGACCCACCCCTTCCCGTCGTCAGCATCTCTCTCACGGGATCCGCCCTCGTGAAGGATCCCCTCCTCAACAAGGGGACTGCGTTCTCGCGCGAGGAGCGAGAGACGTTCGGATTGCTCGGAATGCTGCCGGATCACGTCAGCACGATGCAAGAGCAGATGCTCCGGGTACGCGATCAGTTCGACCGCAAGCCGTCGGACATGGAGAGGAACATCTATCTGAACAGCCTCCTCGACCGGAACGAGACGCTGTTCCACCGGTTCGCACTCGAGAATCTCGAGGTGATCGTCCCGATCATGTACACGCCGACCGTGGCGTACGCCTGTCGACACTGGTCGCGGATCTATCGGAGGGCCCGCGGTGTCTACCTGACACCGCGGGACCGTGGTCGCATGGTGGACGTGCTCAGCGCCCACCCGACCGGGGATCGCCCTGTGATCGTCGTCACAGACAACGAGAGGATCCTGGGCATCGGCGACCAGGGCGCCGGAGGCATGGGCATCCCGATCGGCAAGCTGGCGCTCTACACCGCCGGGGCGGGCATCCACCCGTCTCGTTGCCTCCCGATATCACTCGACGTCGGAACGAACAACGCCGAGTTGCTGGCCGATCCGCTGTATCTCGGGTACCGCGAGCCCCGCATCCGAGGCGAGGACTACGACTCCCTCGTCGATGAGTTCGTCGAAGCGGTCAGGCTCGTGTACCCGAGGGCGCTCGTGCAATGGGAGGACTTCGCCAATCTCAACAGCTTCGACATCCTGCAGCGCTACCGCGAGTCGATCCTGTCGTTCAACGACGACATCCAGGGCACGGCGGCGATCGTCACGGGTGGCCTGCAGGCGGTCGAGGCCCACACGGGTGTTCGCCTGCGTGATCACCGCATCGTCATCGTCGGCGCAGGATCCGCCGGCGTCGGGATCAGGGACCTGCTCGCCCTCGGCATGAAGGCCCAGGGGGCGACCGACGAGGACGTCGCCGCCCGCCTCTGGGTCCTCGACAGTCGCGGCCTGCTCGTGGACGGCCGAGGTTCCCTCACGCCGATGAAGCAGCGGGTGGCGGCGCCGCGCGCCGCCGTCGAGGCATGGCCCGTCGCCGATGAGCCGATCGGGCTCGTCGACGTCGTGCGCAACACCGAGGCGACGGTCATCATCGGTGTGTCGGGCGTTCCGGGCGTTTTCAGTGAAGACGCCATCCGGATGATGGCCAAGGCAACCGACCGGCCGATCGTGCTCCCGCTGTCGAACCCGACGAGCCACTCGGAGGCGATCCCGTCCGCCGTCGCCGAATGGTCCGATGGAGCCGCCATCGTGGCCACGGGAAGCCCTTTCGCCCCGGTGGCGCGCGGGAGCACGATCCAGGAGATCGGGCAGGCGAACAACGTGTTCGTCTTCCCAGGGATCGGCCTCGGGGCGCTCGCCGTGGGAGCGACCCAGGTGACGGACGCCATGCTGCTCGCGGCGGGCCGGGCGCTCGGGGGCGCCGTCGACCGCGAGGCGTTCGACAGCGGACGAGTCTTCCCGAACATCACCGCGGTGCGCGATGTCTCGAGGGCGGTCGCCCTCGCCGTTGCCCAGCAGGCAATCGCAGACGGTGTCGCAGAGCCGCAGAGCGATCTGGAGCAGCTCATCGAGCGGGACATGTGGTACCCCGTGTACCCGATCTACGAGAAGCGCTGAGGCGACCGGCCGCCACTGGCATGTCGCTCGACGCCGGGGCGTGCCCCAAGAACGCCTCAGGACGGCGCTCCATCACTCCGATACTCGTTCGTGCCAGGCGAAATGCACATGAAACGTATCTCATCCGAACAAGGCTTCACCCTCGTCGAGCTGCTCACCGTGGTGCTCATCATGGCCGTGCTCGTGGCGATCGCCATCCCGACGTTCGTGGGGCACGTGAATCAAGCGAGAGACACGAGCGCCAAGGGCGAGTTGCGCGACCTGCTCCCGGCGGTGAAGTCCGTCATCGCCGATCCCGACCCGTCGCTCGGGCTCGAGTCGAACGTCAAGGCCGTCTCGCCGAGCGCCCCCCTCGACAGCTCGGCGGTCGACGGCATCAAGCTGCAGGCCTCGCCGGACGACGACGTGTGCATGTGGCGGATCTCTGACAGCGGGAAGGTCTACGGCATCTGGGAGCCCGGTAGCGGCGTCGGCCTGGCGACGCTGTACGGCGAGTTCACCACGCTGCCTGCTGGCTGCCCGATCCTCGCCGATGCGCCCGACATCGGCTTCGCCGCCGAGCTCTGGTAGCGCGCCAGCCGATCTGCGGCACCGCCACTACCCTCGCCGCTTGTGATCCCCACCACCGTCGACGAGGTCCAAGCGGCGCTCGACCGCGAGCAGTACGTCGCCGACCGCGCGCTCGCAGTCGTCATCCATTTGGCCCTTCAGCTCGGTAGGCCGATATTCCTGGAGGGCGAGGCGGGTGTCGGAAAGACCGAGGTCGCCAAGGTCCTCTCCAAGGTGCTCGAGGAGGATCTCATCCGCCTGCAGTGCTACGAGGGCCTCGACGTCAGCCACGCTCTGTACGAATGGGACTACGCCAGGCAGATGCTCGCCATCAGACTCGCCGAGGCAGGTTCGCAGGCGACGGATGTCAAGGACATCATGAGCAGGGATTTCATTGTTGCCAGGCCGCTGCTGCAGGCGATCGAGCAGGGTGCGGAAGGCAAGCGCCCGGTGCTCCTGATCGACGAGCTCGACAGGGCGGACGAGGAGTTCGAGGCGTACCTGCTCGAGCTGCTGTCTGACTATCAGGTGACCATCCCCGAGGTCGAGACGGTCAAGGCCAAGCAGCCGCCGGTCGTCGTGATCACGTCGAACCGGACGAGGGAGATCCACGACGCCCTCAAGCGGCGGTGCCTGTACCACTGGATCGACTATCCGGACTTCGCCCGCGAGCTTGCGATACTGCGGCGCAAGGCTCCCGAGGTCCCGTCGCGGCTCGCCGAGCAGATCGCCAAGACGATGCAGCGGCTGCGGGCCATGGACCTGTTCAAGCCTCCAGGGGTTGCCGAGACGCTCGATTGGGCGGCAGCTCTCGGGGTGCTCGGCGCCACGGAGCTGACGCCGCAGGTCGTCACGGACACCCTCGGCGTCGTCCTCAAGTACCAGGAGGACGTCGATCACGTGCGGGCCAGCATCGGGCAGGCGCTCGAGTCGGTGTGAGCGAGACCTTCGCAGCCAACCTGGTCCATTTCGTCAGGTACCTGCGCGGCCGCGGCTTGACGGTGGTCCCGGCGACGGCGAGAGAGCTCGCCGCTGCCATCGACGTCGTCGGCCTCGATAGGAGAGACGACGTTCACGATGCTCTGCGCTCGCTCACCGTGGTTCGTCCCACCGAGCGCGAGGCGTTCGAGGATGCGTTCGCGCTGTTCTTCGGGCGCGGAGGCGCCGAGGTCCGGCCGCCCGAGGAGCTCGAGGTCCCCGTGCGGGTCACCCCGGATGCGCAGCTGCGCGCCTCGCTCCCGATCCTGTCGGCTCGCGCCGCCGGGCGCGACTCGTCCTCCGGTGAGGTCACGGAGATCGCAGGCGGGTCGTACACGGAGAGGCTGTCGCATCGCGATTTTCGCGATCTGGATACGGATGAGCGGGAGGAGGTGCGCAGGCTGATCGCCCGGATGCTGTGGCGAGCGGCCGACGCCCCGTCGCGGCGGTGGGTCTCCGCCAAGCAGGGAACCCGGCCCGACATGCGCCGCACCTTTCGCAACGCCGTGCGGCCCGAGGGCGACCTGATGCGGCTCGCCATGGCACGCCGCAGGCCGCGTCGCCGTCCCCTCGTGGTCATGGCCGACATCAGCGGGTCGATGGAGAGGTACACCGAGATGTTCCTGTACTTCATGCACGCCGCCCAGGGTCGCCTCGGGAGGGTCGAGGCATTCGTGTTCGCCACCAGGCTGAGCAGGATCACCCGGCCGTTGCGCCAGAAGCTTCCCGAGGTGGCCCTGCAGCAGATCTCCAAGTCGGTCAGCGACTGGTCGGGGGGCACCCGCATCGGTGAGGCGCTCGAGGAGTTCAACGACTACTGGAGCAGGCGCGTCACCCGGGGAGGCGCCATCGGCCTGATCATCTCCGACGGTTGGGACACCGGCGACCCGGCGCTGCTCGCCGCCGAGATGGCGCGGTTCTCGCGCACCATGCATCGAGTCGTGTGGCTCAATCCGCTCGCAGGACGGCCCGGGTTCGCCCCGGAGACCCGCGGTCTACAAGCCGCCCTTCCACACGTCGACCACTTCCTGGCAGC
>Ga0214472_10000824_pt1 | contig 37179 bp, 34 predicted proteins | sample RVTome_6_FD_207662 | JGI IMG/M metagenome (GOLD analysis project Ga0214472, IMG submission 207662) | Soil microbial communities from uranium-contaminated site in the Upper Colorado River Basin, Wyoming, United States - RVT140D175 | ecosystem: Environmental > Terrestrial > Soil > Contaminated >...
GTTCGAGACTAGCGGACGCCTACGACAGAATCCAGTGATCCGAAGAGTGCGCGAAAGCACGGGACGAATGGTGTTCGCCCCCGGCTCGTCGATGACGATCGTGGATCAGTGCCGACGCGGTCACTCCTCGGTGCGGCCACACTGGGTGCGATGACGTCACAGAATCCGTTCCTTCCTCCACCCGAGGATCGCGAACCGAACCGTCGTCTCCGAGGTCGGCTGGCGGCACCGGTGACCCTCGTCACCGCCGGGTCCGGGTCGGCGCGTGCCGGGCTCACCGTCTCCTCGCTCTTCGTCAACGAGGGAGATCCCGGCGAGATTCACATGGTGATCGGGCCCGTCACGGATCTGTGGGACGTTCTCGCCGATACCGGACGCTGCGTGGTCCACATCGCCGAGGCGCGTCACCGCGCCTGGTCTGATGTCTTCGCCGGCCTCCGTCCCAATCCGGGTGGCATCTTCGCCGGCATAGACACGAGACCGTCGGAGTGGGGACCTGTGCTGGCCGACCTCCCAAACCGAGCGTATTGCCGGGTGGAGAGGATGGAGGAGCGGGGCTGGTCGGGAGTGGTGATCGCCACCATCGACCGCGTCGAAATCTCTGACCTTGACGAACCCCTCATCCACTTCCGGGGCGCGTACCACCGTCTGGGGTGAAGATACGACTGCGGGCTTCCGAAGAGAGAAAGCCCGGCTTCGACATCGGTGTCAGCCGGGTTCGGGGCCGTCGGCGGGGAACACGGGAGGTCCTTCGCCGAAACGAATGACGATCGCCTCGGCGGTCGCATCGGTGAGATTGCCTTCCCGGTGGATGGCACCCGCAGGTACGGTGAAGAACTCGCCTTCGCCGATGTCGGTGCGGTGCGAACCCTCCGGTCCATGTTCGATGTGGATGTTGCCCTTCAGCACGTATCCGACCGTGGTGTTGTCGCCGTGGTGGTGCCAGCCCGACATGGTGTTGGCGGCGGCCTCGACGTACCCGGACCAGTGCTCTGCACCTTCGAAGGCGGTGTATCGGGCCAGGCCCGGTGTCCCCTGCGCCTCTTGCAGTTCGTCGTGATTTCTGCTCTGCACTCCATCAGCCACGGTGGCAATCCCTCCTTCGTGAGCTCGAGCCGCGTGCACGAGCTGGTACACAGTACGCTCCTCGTCTCGGACGCGAGGAGGGCGATCAGATGAGTGGTGTGCGAGTGCTCGTCGGCACCAGGAAGGGCGCTTTCATCCTGACGGCAGACGGGGGACGTGGCGACTGGGAGGTGTCGGGACCCCACTTTGCCGGGTGGGAGATCTATCACGTGAAGGGCTCGCCGGTGGATCCGTCCCGCATCTGGGCGTCGCAGTCCTCCGGCTGGTTCGGCCAGCTCATCCAACGCTCCGACGACGGTGGCGGCTCCTGGAACCCGGTCGGCAACGAGTTCGCCTATCAGGGTGAACCGGGCCCTCATCAGTGGTACGACGGCACCCCTCACCCGTGGGAGTTCGCCCGCGTGTGGCACCTCGAACCGTCGCCGAATGACCCCGACATCGTGTGGGCGGGAGTCGAGGACGCTGCCCTCTTCCGGTCGACCGACGGCGGCGGTTCCTGGCAGGAGATAGCGGGCATGCGAAACCAGCCGACGGCATCGACCTGGGCGCCCGGTGCTGGGGGGTTGTGCCTGCACACGATCCTCATCGACCGCTCCAACGAGGACCGGATGTTCGGTGCCGTCTCCGCGGCGGGGGTGTTCCGCAGCGACGACCGGGGCGAGTCGTGGCGGCCGGTCAACAAGGGTCTGGTGTCGTCGGCTGAGCTGCCTCAGCCCGAAGCCGAGGTCGGACACTGCGTCCACAATCTCGCCATGCACCCCGACCGGCCCGACGTTCTGTTCATGCAGAAGCATTGGGACGTGAACCGCTCCGACGACGGTGGGGAGACCTGGTACGAGGTGAGCGGTGACCTTCCCACCGACTTCGGTTTCCCGATCGAGGTGAATGCCAACGAGCCCGACACGATCTACGTCGTCCCCATCACCAGCGACTCCGAGCACTTCCCGCCCGAGGGCCGTCTTCGGGTCTATCGCAGCCGGGTCGGTGGCAACGAGTGGGAGCCTCTCACCAAAGGACTTCCCCAGGAGAACTGCTACGTGAACGTCCTGCGGGATGCGATGTGCGTCGATCATCTCGACCCGTGCGGCATCTATTTCGGTACGACCGGCGGACAGGTGTACGGCTCGGCGGACGGCGGCGACTCGTGGGAGGCGATCGTGCGGGATCTGCCGGCGGTGCTGTCGGTCGAGGTCCAGACGCTGCCGTGATTCGCGTTCAGCTTCCGTATCACCTGCGCAACCTGGCGGGGACCGGTCGTGAGGTGGAACTCGAAGTAGATGCTCCGGTGACCCAGCGGGCGATCCTCGACGCACTCGAGCGTCGCTACCCCGTGTTGCGGGGGACGATCCGTGAACACGGCACCGCCGACCGGCGACCGTTCGTGCGGTTCTTCGCATGTCAGGAGGATCTCTCCCACGACGACCCCGACACCGAACTGCCCGCCGCGGTCGCCGCCGGAGAAGAGCCGTTCATGGTCGTCGGTGCGATATCCGGAGGCTGAGCGCACCTGACAACCGGCACAGAGCGGCGGACCCTATGGCGATGTTGGGAGTGATCCCTGGAGGTGAAGGCGTGGACGAGGCAGTCTTCGAATTCACGAGCGAGCTCTGGCTCTACCCGGGTGAGGCAGGCTGGTACTTCGTCACGCTTCCCGCCGAGGTCGCCGACGACATCGATGCGATGGTGGGGGACCGGGCCGGGTTCGGGTCGATTCCGGTCGAGGTGACGGTGGGAGACAGCACCTGGAAGACGTCGGTTTTTCCCGACAAGCACAGCGCCTCGTTCGTTCTCCCGGTCAAGAAGGTGATCCGCCAGCAGGAGCACCTCGAAGCAGACAGCCCCGTGACCATCCGCCTCCGCCACGACTCGACCCGCCGTCGCGATTCTTAGCGAGCCGGCGCGTCGAGGATGACGCGTCTGGAGGGACAACCTCGATGCACGCGACGCGTTGTCTCCTAAGGCAGAGGAAGGTCCTCCCATTCCATCTCTCGGCCACGCCGATAGAGGTCGGCATAGCGGTCCGGTCCGAGCGATTCCTCCGCGGCACGGCGCGACGCATCGATGATCCGAGTATCCGCCTCGAGTCGGGCAAGAGAGGCGGACTCCGCGAGCGCATCCGCGAACCCGGCGAGGATCGCAGCGCTTTCACCATCGCCTCGGCGCTCGGCGACGAGCGACCAGAAGAGAACCACCTCCAGCCGGGTGTAGGCGCTCAGGAGTCGCCCGTCCTCGGTGAACGGTCTCTCGAACGTCTCGATGGCGGCGTCGATGTTGTCTTCCTCGAGATGGAGCATCGCTGTCTCCCAATGCTGCGCTCCGAGCACATCGGACCCGAAGACCTTCATGGCCGCGGCGACCGACGTCGCGGCATCTGAGAATCGACCGAGCGCTCGAGCCGAGTGCGCCTGGAACAGGAGCAGCATTCCTCGCTCCCAGTCGTCGTCCGGCGAGCGGGTTCCAACGAATTCGATGGCCTTTTCGTATTCGCCGGCGATGACGAGGAAGGCGGCTCGCACCACCGCGGGATGAATGGTGACGCCCTCGGCGACCGCCTCATGGGTCAGTCGCAAGATTTCCGCTTCATGTTCGCGGCTGTTCATGAACCAGGCCGTGAGCAGCCGGTTCTGAACGGGTGCTCCCCATCGCGGATTTCCTGCCGCCCTGAGGAGGTCGTGGGCGCTCCTGAATAGCTCGTCCGCCCGAGCCGCCGACTCCGTCATCACAGCTGCGCCCAGCGCGTTGGCGAGCTCGCCACGCTCCGAGTCCGGGAGGTCGGAGTCGAGTAGCGCTTCGATACGGCTTCGGAGACGGTCGATGGTGGCGCTGTCCTCGATGTTCGTGGCGTCGATCAGAGCGAATGCTGCACCGGTCGCGACCAGGGGAGACGTGTCATCGTCGACCACGGCAAGCGAATTCGTGATCCACCGGATCGACTCCCGATACATCACCCGTCCCCAGAAGTACATACGCAGATTGCATGCGATCTGGAGTGCGAGCTCGCCGCGACCAGACTCGATCGCCCACGTCATCGCCGCCCGGAGGTTGCCGAGTTCCTCGCTTGCGACATCAACGAGGGTGTAATCGTTGCGTTCCAAGGCGTCGTTGATGACATGAGAGACCGAACGGAAATGTTCGGCATGGGCAAGGCGCGTCTGCTCAGACTCGCCCGACTCGAAGAGCTTGTCGAGGGCGTACTGGCGAACCGTCTCCAGCAACCGGTAGCGGGGTCTTGGGTCGGACTCGAAGACGACCATGGACGCTTCGACCAGGTGTCCCACGATGTCGAGGACGTCCAAGAGTTCGACCGCTCCGCCCGAACACACCTGTTCCGCGGCCTGGTAGTTGAAGCCGTCGGAGAACACAGCAAGCCGCCGGAGCAGCACCTGCTCCCTTTCGGACAGCAGATCGTGGGACCAGTCCATCATCGCCCGGAGCGTCCGCTGTCTCTCCACCGCCACCCGGCTGCCGCCGGTGAGAAGTCGGAATCGATCACCGAGATGGTCGGCGATCTGTTCGACACTCAGCATCTTCAGCCGGGCCGTCGCCAACTCGATGGCGAGCGGAATGCCGTCGAGCCTGGCACAGATGTTCGCCACCGCCCGTAGGTTGTCGTCGTTGGCGGTGAACGTCGGCAGGACCAGCCGAGCCCGCTCGGCGAACAGCTCCACCGCAGCGGCGTCACCGTCGACTCGAAGGGACGGGACTCTCCACAGCGCTTCCCCGGTGACGCCCAAACCCTCTCGGCTCGTGGCGAGCACATGGACATCGGGGCATGCCCGCAGCAGTGTGTCTACGAAGGTGGCGACGTCGTTGATCAGATGTTCGCAGTTGTCGACGATGATCAGAGCACGGCGCTGTGCGAGGAACCTCAGCACCCGCCGTTCCGCCGTGGCCGTCGAATCCTGGGGTATCGCCAAGGCGTTGGCGACAGTGTCAGGGAGGAGACCCGGCTCGGCGAGCGGTGCGAGTTCGACGAACCAGGCGCCGTCGTCGAACTCTCCCAAGATCTCGGCAGCCACTTGCAGGGCGAGCCGCGTCTTGCCGACGCCACCGATGCCCGTGAGTGTCGTGAGGCGTGAGTGGCTGACGGTGTCGGCGACCTCTTTGATCTGGTCCTCACGACCCACGAAGCTGCTCAATTGCACAGGGAAGTTGTGCGGTGCCCGCTCGAGTGTGCGGAGATCCCTCTCGTCCTGAGCACCGGTGCCCATCAGCCGGCTGATGGCGATCGGTTCGCCCAGATCCTTCAGCCGGTGCTCTCCGGCACCCACGAACGTCATCCCCGGTGGTGCATGGTCACCGACCAAACGACGAGTCGCCTCCGACACGACGATCTGGCCGCCGTTGCCCGCATCCATCAGGCGGGCGGTGCGGGTGACGGTCGGTCCGAAATAGTCGCCATCCCGCGGCTCGGCTTCCCCGGAATGGACTCCGATCCTGCACGAGAGGGGCGGGCCCTCCCACGGCTCGTCCGCCAGTTTGGTGGCGACCTCCGCAGCCGCCGCCAGCCCCGCCGTCACCGAATCGAAGACGGCGCCAAAGCCGTCTCCGGTGTGTTTGAACATGATCCCACCGCGCGCGCCGACGATGTCACGGACCAGTTCGTCGTGACGGGCGAGCGAAACCGCCATACCGCCGGGATCGGTTTCCCACAGGCGCGTGGAGCCTTCGATATCGGAGAACACGAATGTCACCACACCGGCCGGAAGAGTCACATGTGAAGCGTACCGACTCGCACATCCGGCCCCGGGAGCTGCCGGCAGACGTCGTGGGCCCGATCACATCCGCGTAGATCGAGGGGTAGCTTGGGGTGAGGGCGAGAGAAGGAGCACGCCATGCCCAAGTACATGATCGTCTACAAAGGCGACGCCACCGATCCGGCCGACATGCCCGAGGAGCAGCGGAACGAGATCATGGCCGCGTGGGGGGTCTGGATGGAGCGGGTTGGATCCGGACTGACCGACGTGGGGACGCCGCTCATGGCCTTGGCGTCCGTCGTGGACGACGGGTCGGCGGGGACACCGGCTTCCCTGTCCGGCTACTCAGTCGTCGAGGCCGCCGACCTCGACGAGGTGAAGTCGCACGTCAAGGACCATCCGTTCCTCAGCGAGGGCAACGGGAACTTCGCCATCGACGTCTACGAGATGTTGCCCGTCCCGATGTGAACGGAACGCCCACCTCTTCCGAACACCGTTCGTCTCACGGGAGCAGCCCGACGGGCCCGGGCCCCAGAGCGGGCGGGTTCTTGCCACCGGTGGCGATGTAGCTGACACAGTCGCCTTGGTTCTTGAACACGCCGAATGCCCTCCATCCGCCCTGCTTGCAGACGTCCTTCGGATCCGGGGAGTCGGCCGGAGGCGTCACAGCGTCGTCGTCGGTGATGGTGACCGTGGCCGTTGCCGGCGACCCGAGGTCGTAGGCGGCGGTGTCGACCAGGGTGAGGATCACCGTCTCGGTCGGTTCGGACAGGCTGTCGTTCACGGGTGTGATGAGCACCGTTGTCGTGCTGGATCCGGCCGGGATGACGACGGTTCCCGCCGCCGATGAGACGTAGTCGGTTGGGGCGGCCGTACCCGACAGGGTGAAGGTGACCGTCAGGTTGGCGGCGGTCGACCCTGTCCGGGTGATGGTGAACGTACCGGTGTTGGGACCTGCCTCGGCGGCGTTGGCATCCGACGCCGCCACCGTGACGGTCGGGAGGTCGTCGTCGGTGATGGTGACCGTGGCCGTTGCCGGCGACCCGAGGTCGTAGTCGGCAGTGTCGACCAGGGTGAGGATCACCGTCTCATCCCCCTCGAAACTCGAGTCCTGGATCGGCAGGACCGTCACGTTCACACTGCCTTCTCCCGCCGGGATCTCGAAACCGCCGGAGAGCGCCGCGTAGTCGACGCCGGGTGTGGCGGTGCCGGTGACGACATAGCTACCGGTCAACGCGCTGTCGGTCGATCCTGTTCGTGTGAATGTGAACTGACCCGTCGTCGGGCCCGATTCGGTGGCGGTGTCGTCGGAGGCGGTCACGGTGACGGTTGGCGGTTCGATTTGAGCGAGTAGCGGTGCCGATGAGCCGGGCCCCGACCAAGCCATCGGAATCACGAGGAGATTGATCGTCGCGAGCACTGCCACGACTACCAATCCTCGACGAGTCACCCGTGCATGCGCGTGCATGAGAATTCCCCTCTCTGGAGTTCCCCGAACTCGTTTCCTCTGCTGACGATACGCCTCGGTGGAACCGCGTGCCGGTGCCGAACGTCACAACTTCGTCGACGTGTCCGTTCGGGGGGCAACCTCGAAGTCGGGTGGTGAAGGGGTTCTCCACCACCCGACCGCGAGTCACGGACGGCGGGCGTCGCCGGCCGGGTAGTCGCACACACCGGTGGGGAAGATCGTCTCCAACGCGGCCAGCTCTGTGCCGGTGAACACGATGTCGCCGTAGACGCCTTTGGCGATGGCGGCCTCGACCGGTTGCAGTTCGCACTTGAAGACGTCGCCGGTGATCGGGCCCCCCGCCACGATCCGGGACGTCGAATAGACGAGGAAGGTCTCCGCACACGTACCCAGCGTGCCGTCGTCCAGGATCCCCGACCACACGTCGTCGCCGGAGGCGATCACATTCCCGTCGACGTCGAAGCAGGCGTCGGTTGCCATTGCCGGCTTGCTGGCGGCCACCGAGGCGTCGGGGTTGGCGGCGATGTTCGCCATCCACTCGTCGATCACTTCGAATGCCAGCGGTGTCTGGTCGAACTCATCGCCGTTGTCATTGCCGTCTGTGAACCAGATCACCTGGTTGGAGGCGTCCCCGTCGTGGTCCAGCAGGCGTTGGCGGGCGGCGAAGGATTGGTGGGAGTTGTGCATGTTCAACTCCCGCTCCAGGTAGTTCCGCCAGTCGATGATCGGTATCTCCAGGTCTCCGACGAAGACCAGACCCCGCCCGTAGGCCGCTTCGATCGCTCCTTGATCGGCTTCCACCCGGGGTGCGGGTGTGAGACCGCCGTCAGGCGACAGCGCCATGTTGCGCCACGACCAGGGGTCGAGTATCTGCGGCCAGATCTCGGGGAACGGCTCCAGTCCCGCCAGGTCGGCCGGGTCGCCGGGACAGAGAGCGCTGATGAACGGGCATCCTTCCTGCACCATCTCCGGTTCGTTCTTCCACGAGCCGGCGTTGGTGTTGAGGTCGAGGAACTCATCCGTCGTGATGTTGCCGTCGACGAGTGCCTGCAGCCCATACTGGACGCCGACGTTGTCCCACGTCCGGTTGGCGAACCCGTCATCGGGGTTGACACCGTAGATGTTGACGGCATCGCCGTAGTGGGTCCATTCGGTGTTCACCTGCTCGTCCGGTGTGAGCCCCGGCGCGGTGCCGAACCAGGGGTTGAGCGCCAGTGGTGACAGTCCGCGCCAGCCGTTGACGCATTCGGAGCTGCCGGCCGGGAAGCCGGGTGGCATGACGGCGAGGAAGTCGTTGTCGAACCCGTTCATGGCGTTCATGCCCTCCAGCCACGTCCGGTTCTCCCAGTTGGCCCACTTGGGATCGCCGCCGGTGAAGATCTCGACGTCGATCCAGCGTTCCAGCAGCTCGCAGTCACCCACGTGGATCGTCTGGGTGATCATGTCCGGATACGAGTACACGGGGATTGCGGCGTCGATCAAGCCCGCATGGTTCTGGCCGTACACGTACTGCTGGATGGCTCCTCCCGAGGCACCTATGCCCACGGTGTAGTCGGGGAGCCCGTAGCCGGTGACGAAGCGGTCCTTGACCATGATCGCCGTCTCGCCGCCGACCTCGAGGTTGTAGTGCTCACCGGTCTTGGTGCCGGTGGAGTACGCCACCGCGTACCCGTTGGCGAGCCCGTAGTCGTACAGCATGCGGGACCGCGACGGATTCCCCTGGTAATGACCGATGCCGACCCCGCCCTGGAAGTGATAGATCAGTCGCTCGTTCCATGCGGACAGGTCCACCTCGGCGACGTCCTGGCTGTGCGGTGACAGCACCGCCAGCGAATAGATGAAGCGGTTGATGGTGCCTCGCTCCCAGCGGACGATGAAGTCGACTTCTTCGCCGTCGAAGGTGGTGGTCTGAGCGACGTCGCTGTAGGACTCACCGGGGACGTAGTCGGCCCAGTTGCCGGCGGTCGTGCGGTACTTGAAGCTGACGACGGTCTCGACCGAGCAATCCTCGTCGATGGCCGGACCCAACTCGGCGTTGGCCCGATGGCCGGAGGTCGAGCACGCGAACGGCTGTTGCTGGGGTCCGGAGAACATGGGGCCGGTGATGGGGTGGTTGGTCATCGATGTCGACGCCAATGCCCGCCCCTGGCTGTTGCGGTTTCGGACTTCGACGGTGTTCTCGCCTATTGCCAGACCGTCCACAACGCCTTCCAGCACCGTGTCGGTGATGGGGGAGAAGGCGTCGGTGACATCCCGGCCGTCGACGGTGATGGCGATCTTGTCGCTCTGACCGGCCGGCACGGTGATTTGGAGCCGGGCATCACCGCCCGAGACATACTCCGCCGGCGACGAGACCACCTCTATGCCAAAACGTGGGCTCCGATCCGATGGTGCGGCCGCCACAGTGGCGGGAATGAGTGACGCAACCAGGGCCACCGTCGCCAAGAACGACCAATGGCGTGTACGCATGCGCGGACCTCCCTCTCGAGGACTCCCTCCCGCGAACATACCGATACCGCCGGCCCCGATGCGTCCGAGGGAGGTCCTTTCTTCCGACACGTTGAACTTCTCATGAGAGTGTCGCTCCTGATTGCGGGAGCTTCGACATTCGCGACTTCGTCCGCCGGGCCGTGGGGCGGCAGCCACCCATGTTGGCCATCTGCGACGGGTGGCCCGCGAGGAGGGATCTCCGCCAGATGACAAATGGCTGGTGACAGGGCGGACGGATACGTCGGGCTCCTCTCGAGGAAGCTGTCAACACCGCCCGAAATGTGATCCCCGGGCACCGGTTGAGCTGACGAAACGCCAACTCTCTTCTGGCGTTCTGGTCCGATCGGTCATCAGTCCTGGGTGAAACCGGCGACTTCGAGCACGGCGGCCATGCGACGGGCGGCGAGCGCGGGATCGCTCAGAAGTCCCGCCCGGTCGGCGAGAACGAATTGCTCGCTGAGATGAATGACGGAACGAGCGCTCTCCAATCCGTTGACCATCCGGAAGTGACTCTGATGTCCGTTCAGATACGCCATGAAGACGACTCCGGTCTTGTAGTAGAAGGTGGGCTCTCCGAACACATGTCGTGACAATGGGACCGTTGGTGCCAGGATCTCCTCGAACCTGCCGGCGTCGGCGGTGTCAAGAGCCTGTATGGCGGAAGAGGCCGCAGGGGCGATCAGATCGAAGGCACCCAGGAACGCATCGCTGTGATGTGTGCCGTCTCCCAATATCAGCTCGGGGTAGTTGAAGTCGTCCCCTGTGTACATGCGGACGTTCTCGGGGAGACTCTTGCGAAGGTACAACTCACGATCCTTGTCTAGCAAGGAGATCTTCACCCCGTCGATCTTGTTCGAATGGTCGGCGAGCAGACTCAAGAAGTGCTCCTGGGCCAAGTCAAGATCCTCCGAGCCCCAGTAGCCGCGCAGGGCCGGATCGAACATGTCTCCGAGCCAGTGGATGATGACCGGCCGGCGGACCTGAGTCAGGATGCGTCCGTACACGTTGTGATAGTCGTCGGGACCGCTTGCCACGGCGGCCAGGTGGCGACTGGCCATCACCACCGCCTGCCCTCCCTCTCCCTCGATCAGCTCGAGCTGCTCGAGGTATGCCTCCACCACAGCATCGAGATCCAAACGGGCTTCCGGCCGCTGATCGGTGTTGGCTCCACAGGCGAGGTCACCTCCCACAGCACGCGCCTCTTCCAGCGACCGTCTGATGAGCTCTTGTGTGACCGGCCAATCGAGGCCCATGCCACGCTGGGCGGTGTCCATGGCCTCGGCCACCGAGAGACCCCACGACCACAGGTGTCGGCGAAATGCCAAGGTGGCATCCCAGTCGAGGTGGGCTCCTGACATCGAGGTGTTCTCGGCGAGCGGGTTCGCCACGACGTGGGCGGCGGCGAAGGGGCGTCTGCTGGTCAGGGGTTTGGCCGGCTTCGGGTAGGACCCGGGCTCACCTAATTCGTAGTTTTGGGCCCCGCCACTCCGCACGGGGATGCGAACACTGACAGCCACGACCGGCCTCCTCGTGGAAAACGTTATCCACCAAGGATACGTGTGACGACGGAGTGGAGCAAGCCCTCCCTGTTCGACCCGATCACCCCGCTCCCGACCAGGGCAGCCCCGGCTCGGGCGACGGTTTCTGTGTCGTGCGTGGACCCCTGCCTCTGCTGCAACGCTGCCGTGCGCATGGCGGGAAAGTCGGTCGTCATCACCGGGGCAACGGGCATTGCCGCCGCATCGGCGCGTCGTCTGGGAAGCGAGGGAGCGGGTCTGTTCGTCATTTCCCGCCACCAGGCCGAGTTGGAAGATCTGGCGGCCCGGCTCGAACAGGACGGTGTCGACATCGGCTGGTACCCGGCCGACCTGACCGATGAAGGAGAGACCGGGGAGGCCTTCGCCAAGGCGCTGGATCATCTGGGGAACTTTGATGCTCTGTTGGGGGTGGCCGGTGCCTCGGGGCGGCGATATGGGGATGGTCCTGCCGATGAGATGACACTGGAGGCATGGGAGAAAACGGTCTCGATCAATCTGAGCCCCGCCTTCCTGGCCGCCAGAGAGGCGATCCGTGTGATGAGGGGTGGCAGAGGAGGGTCCATCGTGCTGGTCGGCAGTGTCCTCGCCGATCATCCTTCGCCGGACTTGTTCGCCACTCACGCCTACGCCGCGTCGAAGGGCGCGATCTCCGCTTTTGTGACAGCAGCCGCTGCCTACTACGCGCCTGACGGCATCAGGATCAACGGCATCGCACCGGGTCTGGTGTTGACACCGATGGCGCGCCGGGCGGCAACGAATCCGGCGATCGTGGCATACGCCGAGCGAAAGCAGCCGCTGGCCTCCGGTCTGCTCGACCCGAGCGCCGTTGCCGACGCCGCCCTATTCCTCCTCTCAGACGAGGCGAGTCAGATCACCGGTCAGATCCTCGCAGTCGACGGCGGCTGGAGCGTCACCGAGGCCCACACCTGAAGGTCGAGTGACGAGCCAGGATTCTCGGTTCACTCACTCGATGAGTTGGGCTCGAGTACGGAGCGTCGCTTGGCCGCGCCCGGGATCTCGCCCCTGAGGAAGTCGCCGTCCCCGATTGGGGAGCCGAGCGCCGACACCGCTGCGCCGATGGCACCGGCGAAGGCGCCCAGCTGCGCGGGGACGATCTCGATTGCTTCCGGCGGGACCAGCGTCACTCTTCGCCGCACCGCCTCTCGTATCGGATCGAAGACGACGTCGCCGGCGTTGGCCACTCCGCCACCGATGACGATTCGGTCCGGCCCGATCACGTGTATCACATTGCCGAGTCCCATGCCTATGTAGTCGGCGGCCGTGGCCAGAGCCTGTGCACAGCTCGGATCGCCTTCGGCCAAACCATCCAGCACTTCTTCGAAGGTCTCCTTGCCTGCTGCCTCGGCGATCACGGGCGGTCGGGCCATGGCCTCGAGGCACCCCCGGTTCCCGCACCCACAGACCGGCCCATCGGGGGCGACCGTCTGATGGCCGATCTCTCCGGCGATTCCGAAGGCCCCGAACTGGACCTTCCCGTCGATCATGATCCCCCCTCCGATGCCCGTGCCCAGGGTCAGGCAGGCGAGTGTCCTCACCCCTTGGCCGGCTCCCACAGTCCCCTCGGCGAGGGTGAACGCCCTGGCGTCGTTGATCAGGTTCGTCGTGACGCCCAACCCGTTGGCCAGCCGGGAGCGGAGCGGGAACCCCTCCCAGGGGCCCGGGAGGTTGGTGAAGAAGACGATCTTGCCGGTGTCGAACTCGAAGAGACCAGGCACCCCTATCCCGGCTCCGGCCACCGGGCCTCTGGCGTCGATGGCCTCCCGGCCCAGTTCGAGGAGGCGCCCGGTGACCACGTCGGGACCACCTTCGGGCCGGGTGGGGCCCTGGTTGGTGTAGACGACTCTCGGGGTGGTGCCCGCAGAGGTCTCCACGACGGCGACCTTGATGTTCGTGCCTCCGAGATCAAGGCCCAGCACCCTCGCCCCCGCGCCGCTGTCGCTCATTTGACCCTCACACAAGTTGTCTATACATTTCCATGCTAGCCGTGGGGGATGCCACCAGCCGAAGCGAGGATCGATCATGTCCCAGAGCATCCCGAGTGAGGAACTTGCCCTGGGCAAGCTGGCCCCCGGCGTCGGAAACATCGGACTGCGCCAACAGGATGTGCGCCCACCCGGCCCGGGCGAGGTGATGATCGAGGTCCTGGCCACCGGCATCTGCGGCACCGACCTGCACATAGTCGACGACGAGTTCCCCTACGTCGCCCCGGTGACGATGGGTCACGAGGTGACCGGGGTGGTAGCACAGACGGGTCCCGGCGTGGACGAATCGTGGACAGGCGAACGCGTCGCCTGCGAGACCTACTACTCCTACTGTGAGCAATGTGAGCACTGCAGGTCCGGACACCCGAACAGGTGCGCCGAGAGGAAGTCCATCGGGTCCAAGGTCGACGGAGGGTTCACCCGGTGGATGAACATCCCGGTGCGCAACCTCCATGTCCTCCCCGACAGTGTCGGTGAAGCGGCGGGTGCCCTGACCGAGCCGCTGGCATGTGTCGTCAACTGTCTCTTCGACCCGCCCGTGATCAACCCCGCAGACCGTGTGCTGGTGACCGGCCCGGGCACGATGGGGATCCTCACCGCTCAGGCGGCCCGGGCGGCGGGCGGCGAGGTGATCGTTGCCGGCCTGGAGAAAGACCGGCACCGTCTCGACCTCGCCGAGTCGCTCGGTCTGACGACGCTCGTGGTCGGCGGGGCGAACGACGAGGTAACGCCCCAGCCGGATGTCGTGTGCGAGTGCTCCGGGTCTGCTGCGGGAGCGAGGTTCGGGCTCGAGCAGGTGAGAAAAGGTGGGAGGTTCGTCCAGGTGGGCATCTTCGGAAGAGACGTCGAGGTGCCCCTCGACCAGGTCCTGTACAAGGAGCTCGTCTACACCTCGGGCAATGCCTCGACCCCGACATCATGGCGCCGGGCGATCAGCTTGCTCGAGAGAGATCTGGTCCAGCTCGACCCGCTCGTGACCGAGGTGGTCCCTCTCCGTGAGTGGGAGCGGGCTTTCGCCTCGACGAGGTCAGGTGAGGGCGTGAAGGTGGTTCTGGACCCGCGAGATTGAGGAGGAGACGTGGCTTTCACCAGTGAGCTCGTCGGCGCCAGTGCAGTTGTGACAGGCATCTCCCAGGGCATCGGGCGCGCCACGGCGGTGGCTCTGGCCAGGGCGGGGGCCAACGTCGCCGGCGTGTACCTCGGCGAGGCCGACGGTGACGCAGTTCGTCGAGAAATCGAGGATTTGGGAAGAGAGGCGGTGATCTTTGAGGCAGACACCGGAGATCCGCGCACAGCCCGTCGGCTGGTCGACGAAGCGGTTGGCAGATGGGACAGCCTCGACATCTGGGTCAACAACGCCGCCAGGCTGATGGTCAAGCCGATGATCGAGACCAGCGACGACGACTGGCATGGCCTGCTGGCGGCGAACCTCCACGGGTACTTCTACGGGAGCAGGGCTGCGGCGGAAGTCATGTGTCGACAAGGTCGGGGGAGGATCATCAACATCACCTCTGCGGCAGACATCCTCTTCGTCGCCAACTTGGGCGCATATGCCACGGCCAAGGGCGGCATCCTCGCCATGAGCAAGACCCTGGCCCTCGAGGTGGCCGAGCACGGAGTCACCGTGAATTGTGTCTCACCGGGGGCGATCGACACACCACTGAACGCCTCGGCGTGGACCCCGGAGGTGCGTGCGACCTATCAAGACAGGATCCCACAGGGTCGTGTGGGCACCGAAGATGAGATCGCCGAAGTCGTCGCCTTCCTCGCCTCGCAGGCATCCCGCTACATGACGGGGCATGAGCTGGTCGTGGACGGGGGCCTGGTCATCAACGGCACCGTCGGTCACGCCACCGACAGCTGATGTCTCCCGACACGCTCGCCGTGGAAGTCCTGGTCGATGGGCTCGACCATCCCGAGGGTGTCGCCTTCGACCACGGGTCCGGCGCCCTGTACGCCGGTGGCGAACAGGGTCAGATCTACCGGGTGGACATCGGGGCGGGGGCATTCGAGGAGGTGGGGAGGACACCGGGATTCGCCCTCGGCCTGGCGGTGGACGGGAAGGGCCGCGTGGTCGTCTGCGACTCCCAAGACGCATCGGTCTGGGTACTCGACGGAGACCATCTGGACAGGGTCCTGGAAGCTGCCGGAGATCGCAAGCTGATGATGCCCAACTATCCGGCATTTGGTCCGGACGGCACCTTGTACGTGTCCGACTCAGGGGCCTGGCGGGCAGATGCAGGAGCCATCATCGCGTTGAGGCCCGACGGCGAGGCCGAGGTCATCGACACCACGCTGAAACGCTTTCCCAACGGATGCGCGGTCACGCCGGACGGCAACGAGCTCTGGGTCCTTCAGTCCGAGGGGGCCGACCTGCACCGGATCGACCTTCGGGCCGGCGGGCGCCCAGAGTTGGTGATCGGCCTGCCCGGAACGGTCCCCGACGGCATCGCCTTCACCGAAGAAGGCGGGGCGGTGATCAGCTGCTACCGGCCCGACCGTATCTACCACCTCACCCCCGAAGGCGATCTCGAGATCCTGGCGGAGGACCCCCAGGGCACGCTGCTGGCCGCCCCGACCAATGTGTGCTTCGTGGGGGAGGGGCGATCCACGTTGGTCAGCGCCAATCTCGGGAGATGGCACCTGAGCATCATGGAGACCGGCCTACGCGGCGTGATTCCCCATGCACCGGCCATCTGGGCGATAGATGCCTGACCCGACAGAGATCGACGCCGCCCTCCGGCGGGGTCTGCTACCCAACCAGGACGCGGTGATGATGATCCGCCACTCCAGGGTCGAGGAGGGGTCCGCCCGCGGATCACGAGCGATTGACATCCGGGTCTGGGACGGGATCGACCTGCGGATCCTCCCCGACCGGGGCTTCGACATCGGCCCGGCCTGGTACCGGGGAGCGCCACTTGCCTGGGTTTCCCAAGTAGGGGAGACCGGCCCGCTCGACGACCCCCGCGACTTCGACTGGGCTTTGGCCTTCGGGGGAGGGCTGATGGTCACCTGTGGCCTGCGCAACGTGGGCATGCCCTCAGAAGGCCATGGCCTCCATGGCACCTTCTCGCACCTGCCCGCCGCGGGCGTCGCAGTCAGCCGCCTGGTCTCGGAGGAGGGCTCCCATGTTCTGGCTGAGGCCGTGATCGAAGATGTCGGGAACGACCATCATCTCCGCGTCGAGCGGTCGATCAGGACCCACGTCTCGAAGGGAGTGGTCGAGGTGACCGACTCGACGACGAATCTGGGGACGACCCCGGTGGAGGCGCCGATCCTCTATCACTTCAACCTCGGATACCCACTCTGGTCCGAAGGGGCCAGAGTCCGCATCGATGCCTCCGAGACGATTGCCCGGGATGAGCCGTCTCGGGCCAGCCTCGGCTCTTGGGCCGAGCCGCCGCCCGTCCACCAGAGCGAGGAGCGCGTGCTGGAGCACAGGGTCGTGCCGCATGGGGGATGGGGGAGCGCAGGCCTGGTGAACGAGGCCATGGGCATCGAGGTGTCGATCCGGTGGCGCTTGGCCGAGCTACCCAGGCTCCACCAGTGGGTCAACCCGTCGCCGGGCATGTGTGTCCTGGGTCTGGAGCCCGCCAACTGCTCGACCTCGGGAAGGGCCCATGACCGGGCGTCGGGCGAGCTGCCGTACCTGCAGCCGGGCGAGAACCGGGAGACGTCACTGGTCGTGGAGGCGCGGTTTCCATGAGGGGCGGGTTGCCGCGTTCTCCGACTGGCTGCTCTCCCGTGTCCGGTCGGCCCAGACCGCTATCAGTCACGGTCATCAGACCTGACCAGAACCGCCTGAAACGAGTAGCGGGCTGAGGCATACCGCGTGACGGTTCGCTCGAGTGGCTTGCCGTCCTGATCGAAGATGGTCCGCCGCTCACAGATGACTATGGCCGTCGACGGCAGTTCGAGCAGGTCGCGCTCGCGCCTTGTGGCCTTGCGGGCCGTTACTTCGGCGTGAGCCCGCGAGGGCACCCGCCCGATGCGCTGGAAAGCCTCGTGGAGCGAGCCTGTGTCCAGCTGCCCCTCCACTGCCAGCGCCAGGCTCTCGGGCATCACCGCTCTCTCGATCGCCATCGGGATGTCGTCGGCGAGGCGCAGCCTCTCGAGGGCATACACGCTGTCGTCGGGCCCTATCCCCAGTGCCTCCTGCTCGTCCTCGTTGGGCCTCACCCGGCCCCAGCCGAGTCTCATGCTGGAGGGTCTCATGCCTCGCGACCTCATGTCCTCCGAGAACGAGAGAGGTGAGCCGAGGTCCCGCTCGACCGGCCTCGCCCTGACGAAGGTTCCCGCACCTCTCTTCCTCTCGATGAGCCCGTCGGCGGCCACAAGCTGGACCGCCTGACGAGCCGTCATGCGGCTGACATCGAAGCGATTGCACAGCTCTGCATCCGAGGGAAGCCTGTCGCCGGGCTCGGCCCCGTCGATCAGGCTCCTCAGGTAGTCGGCGATCTGGGTATAGCGCGGCGGCGTGTCGGCTCCCATGGATGCAACCAATCTAAGAAACGCGGGACCGTAGTCGACAATCTGCATCAAATGTATATACATTTTGAGGCGAGTGTCGATGCGTCAGACCAAGAGCAAGCGATGACCGCGGTGGGAAGATGGCTCGCGGAATCGCGGAAGATCCTCGATCATCTCGAGAGAACCCAGATGGAGGCCATCGGCACGGCTGCGGAGTGGTGCGCCGAGACCATCTCCCAAGACGGTCTCGTGCATCTGTTCGGCTCGGGCCACTCCCGAATACCGGTTGAGGAGATGTTTCCCAGATACGGGTCGTTCCCGGGGTTCCACCCGATTGTCGAGCTCTCGATGACGTTTCACACCGAGATCGTCGGCACCAACGGCCAGCGGCAGGCGATGTTCATCGAGAGGGTGGAGGGTCTGGCCGATGTCATCTTGAGCAATTTCAGCTTTGGGCACGGCGACCTCATGATCGTGTTCAGCGCAAGTGGCCGCTCGGCGGTGCCGATCGAGATGGCAATGGGGGCCCGTGACCGTGGTATGAACGTGGTGGCCGTGACGTCGATCCCCGAGTCCATGGCGGCCGAGCCCGCCCACTCGTCGGGTACCCGTCTTCTCGACCACGCCGACTTGGTGATCGACATCGGCACACCGGCCGGTGATGCGCTGGTGAGCCTCCCCGGGCTGGAGGCTCCCGTGGGCCCCGGTTCGTCACTGGCGAACGTGGCGGTCGTGAACGAGATCAAGGTGCGCACCGCCGAGATCCTCCTGGCCGCGGGGAGGATGCCCCCGGTCCTGACCGCCGCCTCACTTGTCGGGGATTCCGAGGCGCAGCGTCTGTTCGACGCCGCCTATGCCGAGCACGCCCGCCGTCTCGGCTCGATACTCCGAAAGGACGAGGGCGCACACTGACGGATCAAGGCGGCGTCGGCTCAGCCGGATTCTTTGGTGGGCTCGTCGATGTGGGCTCGCTGCAGCGTGCCGCTGTAATCCAAGAACACGGTCTTGATCTCGGTGAACTGCTCTATTGCCGACGGTCCCGACTCACGGTGCCCGTTGCCTGTGTCCTTGACGCCCCCGAACGGCAGATGGATCTCCGAGCCGATCGTGGGTGCGTTCAGGTAGACGAGGCCTGCCTGCAGCTCGCTCACAGCCCGCAGGGCCCGGGCCGTGTCCCGGGTGTAGACCGCAGCCGAGAGCCCGTACCTGGTTCCGTTGGCCACCGAGATGGCGTCGTCGTAGCCGTCGACGCGGATGACCGTGACGGTCGGCCCGAATATCTCCTCCTGGGCGATCCGCATGTCAGATGAAGCGTTGTCGAAGAGCGTCGGGGCGTAGAAGTAACCGCCGCCGAACTCGTCCTGCAGCTTCTTTCCCCCAACCACCAGCTCTGCGCCCTCGCCGATGCCGACCTGTGTGTAGGAGTGGACCCGTTCCAGCTGGGTGCCGTTGATCAGCGGACCGACGTTGGTGTCGGCGTCCAGCGGGTCGCCGACCACCAGTCCGCGGATGCCCTCCACGAGCCCATCGACGACATCGTCGGCCACGCGCCGGTCCACGACGATCCTGCTGCTGGCGGTGCATCTCTGGCCTGCCGTCGAGAAGCCTCCCCACAGGGCCCCGGCGACGGCCTCTTCGATGTCGGCGTCGTCGAGGACGACGAGTGCGTTCTTACCGCCCATCTCCAGTGACACGTGTTTCAGCTCACCTCCGGCCGACGTGGCGATCCGTCTGCCCACCGATTGGGAGCCGGTGAAAGAGATCATGTCGATGTCGGGATGGCCGACGAGTGGCTGACCCGCCTCGGGCCCGAACCCGGTGACCAGGTTGGCGACTCCCGGCGGCACTCCGGCCTCCTCGAGGATCTCGAAGAGGCGCACTGCGGTGAGCGGTGTGTCCTCGGCCGGCTTGACCACCACCGTGTTGCCGCACACCAATGCGGGGAAGAGCTTCCAGGCGGGCATGAGCATGGGGAGGTTCCACGGCGTGATGATGCCGACCACGCCCACCGGCTCCCTGACGGTCATGGCCATGCGGTTGGATAGACCGGAAGGCACGGTGTCGCCGAACATGCGACGGCCTTCGCCGGCCATGTACTCACCCGACGTGATGGCGCCCTGGACGTCGTATCCGGAGTCCACCAAGACCTTGCCCATCTCCCGGGTGATGCCCTTGGCCAGCTCGGGCTTGCGCTCTACGAGCATCCGGGTGGCCCGGGCGACGATCTCGCCACGGAGCGGGGCCGGGGTGTGTCTCCACTCCACCTGGGCGCGGGCGGCGGCCTGCACCGCGGCGTCGACGTCGGCAGGGCCGCTTCTTTGGAACTCCCCCAGCACCTCGTCGGGTCGAGCGGGGTTGGTGTCGAGGAAGGTGTCTCCGTCGGCCGCGGGGACCCAGCGCCCGTCTATGTAGTTCAGGTGGGTGTCGGCCACTATTGGCGTCTCGTCACTCGGTCTCGCCCGCCGTCGGCGTCGGGCGATAGACCGGCCCGCGGTCGATGACCTTCTGGGCCAGCTCCATCAGCCCCTCCTGATAGATCTCGCGCTCGCCCAAGCGTTGCGCGTCCTTGGGCACCTGACCGGGATAGCCGATGAGACGGTGCACCTCGGGATGCATGTAGTAGCCGGCGACCAGCGCGAGGGTGACGGCGTCGTAACCCGCAGGGTCTGCGGTCTCGAGCTCGGACACGAACCCGGCCACGTCGTCCAGCTCGGCGCCGTCCAGGGTCCGTCCCAGGATCGGAGCCAGGTCCGGCCGGGAGGACAGGACGGCATCGAGTTGGGATGTGCCCACGTCCATGGTGCTGGCCGCGGGCATGCCGTGGGCTTCGGGGATCAGGTAGTCGCCGATCTTCTCCAGCGCCCTTCGCGTCGAATCGCTCACCGACGGGCGGATGTCGATGCTCTCACTCATGCCGGCACCTTCTGGTTGTAGCGGTCCTGGACCATGTGTTCGGCGGTCCGCAAGGCGAGAGCGGCGATGGTGCTGGTGGGGTTGGTCCCACTGGACGTGACGAACACGCTCCCGTCGACCGCGTATAGGTTGGGGATGTCGTGGAATCGGCCCCAACGGTCGGTCACTGAGGTCTCCGGATCGTCGCCCATGCGGGCCGTCCCGAGGAGATGCCACCCCGAATACCTCATCAGGCTGTCGGTCTCCACCTTGTGTGCGCCGGCCTCGATCATCGACTCGCTCGCCTTCTCGATGTGGAAGTCCAGGAGCTTGCGGGAGTTCTCCGACACCTTGTAGATGATCTTGGGGGAGGGGATCCCCGAGCTGTCTGTGAGCTCGTCGTCGAGGACCACCCGGTTGTCCTCGTTGGGCAGGTCCTCACCGAAGAGGCCCCAGCTCTGACCCCGCCCGAACCGCTCCCGGAACAACAGGTGGTGCTCGGGGCCCCACTCCGACTCACCGGCACGGGCGGGAAGAGCCATGTTGATGGGACCGCCGGTCGGGGCGAGACCCCACTTGGCGCCGCGCACGAAGCCGCGCGACTCGTCGGTCTCGTAGAACTCGAAGGACTCGATGCTGCACCCGAACTGGCCCTGCCAGCTTTCCAGGTTCTCGTCGAACAGACCCGTCACAGAGGCGAAGGGGTGCATCATGAGCCGATGGCCCACGAGCCCGGATGAGTTGGCGAGACCGTTGGGCCATCGCGGTGTCGCCGAGTTGAGCAATATGCGGGCCGTCCCGATCGAATTGGCCGCCAGCACCACGACGTCTGCGGCCTGGAAGTGCTCGTTGCCTTCCTCATCGACCCACTCGGCGCCGGTGGCAAGCCCGTTCTCGGTGACGATGCGGCGAACCCGGGCGCCGGTGATCAGCCGGGCACCGTGGTCGATGGCGAACGGCCAGTGGGTCTGGTCGGTGGAGGCCTTGGCGCCCTCGTTGCAGCCCTGCTGGCACGTTCCCACCTGGACGCAGGGACGGCGTCCGTTGTAAGGGCGGGAGAGGATGGCGTTGGGTTCGGGCCACCAGTGCCAGCCGAGTCGGTCGTGCGCCCGGGCGATCTTCATCGCTCCGGGGCCGAGGGGGAGGGGTGGGAGCTGCGGGCCCTTCCCGGGCGGATAGGCGGGATCGCCCTCGAGGCCGGACACGCCGATCTGCTCTTCCGTTCTCTCGTAGAAGGGCTGGAGCTCCTCGTAGGTGAGGGGCCAGTCGTCGGCTACCCCATCGAGGGTCTTTACCCTGAAGTCCGATGGGAGCATGCGGGGCCACACACCGGCGTAGAGGATCATGCTGCCGCCGACGCCATTGAACATGAGCGGAGCGATATCCGACTCCTCTTCGTTCAGTGGATAGTCCTGGGGCAGCCCGCGGATGGTCGGATTCGGGAACCACTGCTTGCGGCCGGTGATCTCCCAATCAGGGGAGGTGCCCCGGAACTCGCTGCGGTCGTGCCAGCGACCCTGTTCCAGGCAGACCACCGACAGACCCGCCTCGGCGAAGTAGCGGGCCGAGATCCCTCCGGATGCCCCGGCGCCCACGATCAGCACGTCCGCTCGATCTTGCTTCGTGGCCATGCTGTTCCCCTGACGTCTCTGCTTCGTGGCAACCGACGGCAACCGTTTTCCCGTGTTTAGCCGTCCCGGGACGAGAGTGTCAAGGGATCGAGTGACAGGGCTCGGGTTGGGCACCCAAGAGCGCCCGCTCAGTATCCCGGGATGGCGGCCCCGGGTGCTGTGGTGATGTCGATCGTCGACTCGGGACGGAGGGCCACGGGCTGGGAAGCGGACATGTAAACGCGTGTCAGGCGAGCGCCGAGCTGCTGGAGGACCTCCCACGAGATGGTTCCCCGGGCCTCGGCTATGGCATCGGCGGTGATCTCGTCATCGCCGTCAGGTCCGAGCAGAGTGAACTCGGAGTCGGGTCCGACGTCGCCGACGTCGGTCACGTCGACTGTGATCGAGTCCGAGGACACCCGGCCCACCAGGGGAGCGCGTCGACCTTCGACCAACACCAAGGTCCCCGGAGAGGAGGAACGGGACCACCCATCGGCATAGCCGATGGGCAAGGTGGCGATTCTCGAGGCTCTCCTGGCGGTCCAGGTGCCGGCGTAGCCGACGGAGGTGCCGGGAGGCACTTCTGCGATGCGGACCGGATGTGCCTTGACCGCGAGCGCCGGGGCGACGGCGGGAGGCAGCGGGCCGCCGGCGCCGGGATGCAGCCCGTACAGAGCGAGACCAGGGCGCACCAGTGTGTGCCCGTCGGCGGCGGCTGCGAGGAGCCCGCCGGAGGCGGCGGCGTGGACGGCTCCGGCACCCATTCCCGCCGCGGCGATCCGTCGAAGCGCCGAATCGAATCGCGAGAGCTGCTGGGCAGTGGCTTTGGGATTCTCCGGTGCGGCGAGATGGGTCCAAACGCCGGCCAGGCTCGTCGAAGCAGCCTCGGTGATGGCGGACGCGGCAGCCGGCGCTTCCTCGGTGCCGACACCTCCTCGGGTCATCCCGGTGTCGATCTCGAGATGAACCGCCAAGATCGGGTCGTCCCGCTCCAGGCGCTCGCGGATGGTGCGCGCCTCCGCGAGGCTCCCTACCGTGACGTCGACCCGAAGCCGCGCCATCGTCGGGACGATCGCCGGGGGCACCGGATAGAGAACGAAGATCTTCCCTCCGTAGCCATCGTGGCGTAAGCGGGCCGCCTCGATCGAATCGGCGACACAGAGCCATTCAGCCCCGCCGGCGACTGCGCATCGGCCGGCGATCTCGAGGCCATGGCCGTATCCGTCTGCTTTCACCACCGCTCCGAGGGCTGCAGGCCGGGCAAGCGAGTGCAGCGCCGCTGTGTTGGACGTGAGCACGTCGATGTCCACCTCAACCCAGGCCGACCGCCCCAGGGGTGGGAGACCGGCGCGCTCCAGTGAACGATCGATGCGACGTGTCAAATCAGTGTTCCGTCTCCGCGTCGGCTTGCCAAGCCTCCAGGGCTCTTCGCATGATGTCGGCGGTGGAGCCGATTCCAGTCCACCGTTCGAAGGCGATTTCACCCTGGCGCACCAGCATCTCCAGTCCGTTGCATACCTCGAGCCCGCGAGCCGTGGCGGCGCGGACGAGGGGGGTGTCGGGGGGGACGTACACCAGATCGAACACGAGGGCGTTTTCAGGGAGTGGTCCCACGTCGAATGCCACGGTGTTGGTGGTCATGCCCGCGGTGGTTGCGTTGACCGCAATGGCAGCCGCACCCAGGGCTGTGGCCAATCTCGGATCCTCCAGAGAGCCGGGTACCACCGTGCCGAAAGGGGCGAGGCTCGCAGCCAGATCCCAGGCTCGCTCGGGTGTGCGGTTGGCGACGAACACCGATTCGACGCCTGCGTCGATGAGTGCCCAAACCACGGCTCGGGCGGCACCACCGGCGCCAACGACCACGGCCGGGCGGCCTGCGACCGACACGCCCATCGACTCGACGGCCGCCATGAAACCCGAGGCGTCGGTGTTGAACCCGACCAGCGACCCGTCGTCACGTCGCACGCCGTTGTTGACAGCTCCGATGGCCTCTGCCCCTGGCTCCACCACGTCGAGGTGGTTCATCGCCACTTGTTTGTAGGGCGCCGTCACCCCGAACCCGAGCCAGTCGGGATCACGCGCTTGCTGGAAGAACGACTCGACCTCATCATCGCCGATCGGCCAGAGCTCATATGTGGCGTCGATGCCAAGGGCCGCGAAGGCGGCGTTGTGCATCACTGCCGAGTGCCTCCGCTTGAGAGGACGACCGATGAGGGCGACTCGCCGGGTCAACTGTCGTCGTTTGGAAACCGAACATGGGGGACGATGTGGGTCGCCCACTGTTCGAGCTGTGACGGATCCGGTGTCATGGTGTGGAGCATGAAGCTCTGGACACCGGCATCGACCCTTGCCTGGAGCGACTCGACCACCTCGTCCGGAGTTCCGAACAGGTAGACGCGTTCCAGATACTCGGGCCCACGCGCCTCGCTCATGACCCTGAGCATCGCTTCGTGCTGTTCCCGGCGCGCCTTGGCACTCTCCTGGGATCCCACGAAGTGATAGAAGTTCTCGTGTGCCACCACGAGCTCGGCGGGATCGCGGCCGTGCTCCTTGAAGTACGTCTGGAGCTCGTCCCAGTCACGCGCGATGTCCTCGGGCGGGCATGTGGGTCGGGGCACCCAACCCTCCGCGGCGAGGATCCGGCGTTTCACCGGATCCACGATCCGGGGCAGGTCCGGCGAGCCGGGGTCGGCGAGTTGGGAACCGCCACCGATCCAGATCTCGGGCCGCCGGCTGGAACGGGGCTCGATGCGAACATCCTCGATGTCGTAGAACTGGCCCCGGTAGGTGACGGTCTCGCCTTCGAGCAGGGGAACGATGATCTCGAGGATCTCGTCGGTGCGGGCTCCGCGTTCGGATTTCTCGACGCCCGTGGCTGCGTACTCGGGGGGATACCACCCGATCCCCGCTCCGAGCACCATCCGGTTGTTGGATAGGAATTGGATCGTCGCGAGCTGCTTCGCCAGCAGCACTGGTTCCCGGATGGGCATCACCAGCACCGACGTGCCGAGCTTCACTCGCTCGGTGACACCTGCCACCAGCGACAGAGTGGTGAGGGGCTCCAGGAACGACACCGAATAGAACTGCTCGGCGGCGAGCAGATGGTCGGTGATGAAGATCGAGTCGAAGCCGATGTTCTCGACCTCCCGCGCGAAGTCGAGGATCCCTCGGGCCCGGTCCGGCCCGTCACCAGGCCAGACGAAGGAGGGGAGAAACACCCCGAATCGATCGATGTTCGCGGTCCCTTTGTCACTCATGTTCGTTGTTCCCTCTCGCGGGCCCGTTCACTCACCCGTGAACCTGGGCGCCCTCTTCTCGAAAAATGCCTCTGCACCTTCCAACATGTCCCGGGAGGCGAAGACCCGCTCGGACGCATCGAGCTCTCGCGCGAGCCCCTCGTCGAGCGACGTGTGGCCGGCCAGATCGATGGCCCGCTTCGCCTCTCGCACCGCCAGCGGCCCCCGCTCGGCGATCGTCTTCGCCATCCACATCGCGGTGTCGACGGTTTCCCCGGTCACAGCCACTCGATTGACCAGCCCGATCTCGGCCGCCTCTGACGCGCTGATGATCTCCCCCATGAGGATGAGTTCCTTTGCCTTGGCCGGTCCCACGATCCGAGGCAGCCGTTGCGTTCCGCCGGAACCCGGCATGACACCGAGGCGAACCTCGGGAAGTCCCAGCTTTGCCCTCTCGTCGGCGACCCGAAGGTCACAGCAGAGGGCGAGTTCCAGGCCACCACCCAGGGCGTCGGCTTGGATGGCGGCGATGGTCGGCATCGGCAGTCTGGCCAGCCGCCGGTAGACGGCCTTCTCCAGGAGGAGCTTGCCTTCGCCGACGCGACCCCGGAGCGACTCGAACTCCTTGACATCGGATCCGGCGCAGAAGGCGCGCTCGCCGGTGCCGGTGACCACGACACACCTGACATCCCGATCGTCTTCGACGTCGGCGAGGGCACGGTCGAGGCGCTTTGTCAGCTCTACGGTGACGAGGTTCAGCGGCGGGTTCTGCAGGCGGATGGTCGTGATCGGCCCTCTCTCGACCACGATGAGAGAAGATGTCATCGTGAGACCTCGAAATCGTCGGCGAGGCCCATCGGCCCCTCCTTGAAGACCCGCTTGTCCATGGCGGTCAACTGGTCGGAGATCTCCGGGACGAAACCCATGTGGGCTATCACGTCGGTCTCCGGGTCCAGGCCGTCGGCTACCTCGATCAGGGTCACGCGCCCGTCCCTCAACTCGAACACCGCCCTCTCGGTGATGTATCGGACGTGCTGGCCACGTCGGGTGGCCATGGCACCGCTGAAGCTCACCTCATCGACGGATTCGACGAACTTGGGCAGTGATCCCTCGGTCTCGATCCGAACGGTCCCGTCTGCCAGCTCGACTCGAAGGCCGGACGTGGTCAGGGTGCCCACGAAGCAGATCCGGCCTGTTCGGGAGCTGATGTTGGGGAAGCCGCCCGGTCCCCGGAGACGACCCGGGAACTTGTGGACGTTCACATTCCCCCGGGCGTCGACCTGGGCGAATGAGAGGCTGGCGATGTCGAGACCGCCGCCATCGTAGAAATCGAACATGTACGGCTGGTCGATCATCGCCTGGTAGTTGAAGCCCGCCCCTCCCTCGTTGCCGGCCACGGGGACGCCGCCGAAGATGCCCTGTTCGACCGTGAGCACCAACCGGTCTTCGATACCCTCTTCCCAGGCGATCGCCCCGATCATCTGGCTGATCCCGAATCCCAGGTTGCATATGTCTGCGGGCCGAAACTCGAGCAGGGACCGACGGGCGATCACCTTGCGCACATCGAGGGGCGGCGGATCGTCGGCGTCACCGGCCGGCCTGCGCAACGCTCCGGAGTAGTAAGGGGAGTGGGCGGTGGCGTAGGTCTGGGTCTGGTCGGGATCGAGATAGGCGAGGTCGACGAGAGCACCAGGGACCACCACGGAGCGCGCCGAGAGGCTGCTTGCGGCAGCCAGCCGCTTGGCCTGAGCGATGACGATCCCGCCGGAGTTGCGGGCAGCCATCGCCATCGCAAGCATCTCTCCCTTCACCGCCTCGTCCTCCATGGTCAGGTTCCCGTCCGCATCGATGGTCGTTCCACGGATCACGGCGACATCGATCGGGAAGGCCCGAAAGAAGAGCCACTCCTCACCGGCCAGTTCGATCACCTCGACGAGGTCCTCGGTGGCGGTCCCTTGCTTTCCCCCGGTGTGGCGGGGATCGACGTAGGTGTCGAGGCCTACGGATGTGACCAGCCCCGGCCGCCCTGCGGCGATCTCTCGACAGAGTTGGGAGAGGACACCTTGGGGGAACGAGTACGCCTCGATCTCACCACTCTCGACCAACTCTCCCAATCGTGGCTCGTTACCGATGTTCGATCCGATCGTGCGTCGCATCAATCCCGGCAAGGCCAGCTGGGAGAACCCTCGGTCGGCGAAGTCGCCGATTCCGACCACCCGTACCGTGGTCAGGTCCTTTGGACTGCTTTCTGCGCGGTACACATCGGCCAGGGTGTCGATGAACAACTGCGGCAGGGCGTGGCCTGCTCCCGACCCGCCGATGATCACGGTGGCTCCGTCGGGTACGGCACGAACGGCTTCGACGGCTGTGACGAGCTTCATCTTGTGCAGGTCATGGCATGTGACCCCCACCGTTGGGACAGAGGGTTTGGCCGTGATACAGCACCGCGGCGTCGGAGAGCAGGAACACCACACTGGCCGCAACCTCATCTCCTGTGGCGAACCGACCCAAGGGGAGCTCGGCGAGGCGACGGGCCCCGACGTCGCCCGTCGTGATGTCGGTGGTCATGTCGGTGACGGTGACCCCGGGCGCGACGACGTTCACTCGAACCCCGTCAGGGCCAACTTCTCTGGCCAGGGACTTGGCAAGCCCGATCATTCCGGCTTTTGCCGCCGAGTAGTGGGACACGCCGGCGAACCCGATCTGGCCCAACCTCGACGAGATCATCACGATCGAGCCCGAACCGCGCTCCAGCATCCCGGGAAGGACCGCCCGGCTGCACAGGAACGCCCCGGTCAGGTCGACGTCGATCACGTGCCTCCATTCGTCGACCGTCATGTCGACGACCCGACTCTCCGGCATCACCCCGGCGTTGTTGACAAGCCCGTCGATTCTTCCGAACCGGTCGACGATCGCCTCGATCATGGCGGCGACCTGGTCGGGGTTTCGCACGTCCGCCTGAAATGCCTCCGCCTCTCGTCCGCGCTCGCGGACCGCCTCGACGGTGGCGCTGGCACCATTGCTGCGGTCGCGGTATCCAACCGCCATGTCCGCTCCTGCTTCGGCGCACGCCACTGCGATGGCGGCGCCGATGCCACGACTCGCACCGGTGACGACGATGACGTGGTCGGCCAGGGCATCGGACGTGAACACGGGACGGGTCACAGGGGATACCTCGCTCACGAACCTGCGCTCCGACGTCGGCAAACGATTACCACAGCACGGTACTCAGCACTCGACAACTCGTCAACATGCAAGGTGCCGGTCATGCAGGTCTTGGAGGCGTCAGGGGTGAAACCGGACGGTGACCGTTCCCATGGCGCCGAAGTCGGCGGTGAATTCGGTCCTCCCTGCCGGCGCCACAGGATGATGGCCGGTCAGAGATCCGGTCAGAACGACGTGTCCTCGCTCCAATGCGTGACCCCTTTCGAGCAGGTCTTGTGACAGCCACGCCACCGCCGCCAACGGGTGACCCATGACCTGTTTCCCCTTTCCGGTGGCCAGGTGCCGACCATCGCCATAGAGGGATGCTTCGATCTCTGCGGGTCTGGTCTCGGCCACCGGGACCAATTCGCCCAGGACTGCATAGGCAACGGTGGAGTTGTCCGCAATCCAGTCCTCCACACCCGAGCTGCCGGTCGTCCGATAGTCGATGACCTCGAGACCCGGCCCCACCTCATGTGGGCCCCGCTCCAACTCGGCCACGGTCTGGGCCCCCGCGATCGTCTCGCCGATGCGGACCACGAGCTCGGCTTCGACCATCGGCGCGATGAGGGCGCCGAGGGCGAGATCCGATCCTGAAGGAATGATCATGTCGGAGAGCAAGGTGCCGACGATGGGCCTCGTGGGAGGCTCAGCCGAGGTCAGGCCCATCTTCCAGCCCGCTCTCCGGCCCCCACGCTTCAAACGTTCTTCGATCACGAGCTCCTGGATCGAATAGGCGTCGTCGACGGTCAGAGACGGCTCGGTGCTGGATGGCGCCGGGACGCTCACTGCCCGGGTCCATGCGTTATCGAGCACGCGGGCCAGCTCGCGCAGACGGTCCTCTCTCACTTCGCCTGTCCGATGCTGGCAACCGAGCTTCGCTCGATGATCTCGCCGGTGAAGCGTACGTTGGCCGGATCCCTCTTTGCGAGAGCCTCGAGCAGAAGCGCCGCACCCTGCCGGCCGATCTCGTAGGTTGGAACCCGCATCGTGGTGAGGGGGACCGGCCCGTACTCGGCGATCGGGATGTCGTCGAGCCCCGCAACCGAAATGTCCTCCGGGACTCTCATCCCTGAAGCCAAGAGCTGGCGCATCGCCCCGATGGCCATCAGATCGTTGGCAGCCAGAACCGCCGTCACGTCCACACGTTCGAGAATCTCGGCGATGGCTGCGCCCCCTCCCTTCACAGTGAATCGCCCATCTGCGACATATTCCGGTCCGGTGTTCAGCCCGAACTCGGTGGTTGCCGCCGTGAAAGCGGCCAGCCTGACACGCGAGACCTCCAGGTCGGTCGGACCGCTCAAATACCCGATGCGCCGATGCCCGCGCCCAACGAGGTAGCCGACCAGCTCCCCAACTGCGCGGCGGTTGTCAAAAGTGACACGCGGGCCTTTGAGCAGGTGATCGGACAGGACGACGGTGACGCCTCCGCGTGCTGTGAAGCGCCCGACGAGCTCGTTGAGCGAGTCGGCATACCCGGGGTCGGTGAGAGAGCTGGCGGCGAAGACGATGGCGTCCACCTGGTGGGAATGGAAGGCGCGAACGTAGTTGAGCTCCTTGTCGGGATTGCGCTCCGAACTGGCGACGAAGAGTCGGTAGTCCTCAGCATCGATCCCGTCTTCCAGCCCCTTGACGATCTCTCCGAAGTAGGGGTCGGAGATGTCGTGGACGATCACGCCCACGGTATGCGAGCGGGCCGTGACGAGCGCACGCGCCAGACGATTCGGCTGGAACGAGAGCGCCTCGGCGGCTTCGAGGACTCGCCGGCGCGTTCCCTCACTGACCGGGTGGCTCGAGCCGGACATCACACGTGATGCGGTGGCTACCGACACCCCCGCCAATTCGGCGACATGACGGAGCGAATGCGACTCCTTGTTCGGCGGCGCGGTTGGCTGTTTCGTCACGGGTGAAGGCTACTGGTGAGACCTCCGCCTTGTAAACGTTTGCCATGGCAACCAGAGTCGGCTCGGCTCGGGGTCCGTCAGGATGGTGAAGTGACGCGGGTGTAGGCCGCCGCCACCAAGACGATCAATGATCCGAAGAGGATCTGGCGAACGGCCTCCGGATATCCCAATGAGGACAAGATCGACGAGATCACGGTCAGGATGAGGGCGCCCACGATCGTTCCCCCGTACGCACCTCGTCCGCCGAGGATCGAGGTCCCTCCGATCACGGCCGCGGCGACGGATGGGAGCAATGCCGAGTTTGCGAGGGTGACGCTGGCGACGTTGGTCAGTCCGGAAAAGAGGAACCCGGCGATGCCGGCGAGGATGCCCGAGATCACGTAGAGCACGGTGAGAACCTGCCACGACTTTGCACCCGACAGCCGGGATGCGGTCGGGTTGTCCCCGATGGCGTACAGGAGGCGGCCGTAGCCGGTCCGGTTCAGGACCAGGATGATCAGGACTGCCAAAGGCACGAACACGAGGAGGCTGACCGGCACGACGTCGAAGAACATGCTGGCGCCCACCGTCCGGAACTCAGTCGGCACTCCCGCTCCCGTCTGCACCATCTGTATCTGCCACACATTTGCCAGGCCCAAGACGACCAGGCTCATGGCCAAGGTCATGATGAGCGGATGAACCCGGAAGATGCCGGCCCCGATCCCGTTGACGAATCCGACTGCGGCGGCGGCTGCCAACGCGACGATGATCCCTACGCCGAGACCCGGTCCGCCCACCAGGGTCGCCACGACAAATCCTGACATCGAGGCCACCGCACCGACCGACAGGTCGATCCCTGCTGTCAGCATCGTCATGGTCTGAGAAGCCGCCAAGATGGCCAGTGGAACCGCCGCGCGAATCATCACACCGGCCCAGTTCGGGCTCACGATCCCTGGACGAATCAGCTCGCTGGCCACGACGAGGACGGCGAGCAGGCCCAGTTGCGGAATGATCGGCTGTTCTCGTAACAGCGTGCGCAACCCGGCAGCCGAAAGCCACCTTCGGAGTGGGATCGAGGACTGGGCCATCCCGCTCAATTCTCTCTTCTCATATGGATGAGGCTGCCCACCATGACGACTCCGACGAGGATGATCCCCTGTGCCACCGTCGCCAGATTGGTGTTGACGTTCAGGAACGTCATGTCGGTTCGAAGCAGCGAGAGTATGACAACGGCGACCACTGGACCGAAGACACCGCCTTTGCCGCCGGCGAGGCTCACGCCTCCCAGCACGACGGCCGCCACGCTCATCAGAGTGTATGGGCCGGGGACCGGCGTGCCGATGCCGGTGCTGGCCGTGAGGGTCAGACCACCCAGCGCGGAGAAGAGGCCGGCCAACATGTAGGCAAGGATCTTGGTGCGTCCCACCGAGACGCCACTTCGATAAGCGGCCATGGGGTCGCTACCAACGGCGTAGAGCGAGAGACCAAGCCGCGATCGTCTGATCGGAATCCAGATGACGCTCACGACGAGTATCAGCATGACCGCCGCCTTCGGCACCCAGTCGCGTATGAGCGTGCCCCGGGTGAGGCCGGAGAGCCAGTCCGCCGATCCGCCACCGGGCGTCTTGAGCACGAGGAGAGCGGAGCCCGCCCAGACGAAGAGCATCGCCAGCGTGACGACGATGTCGGGCACGCGTGTCATCACGACGAGGGTGCCGTTGATGCCGCCGATCACCAAGCCCAGCAGGAGCACGCCGATGACCACCGCAACAGCGAAACCCTCGCTCTGGTCTTTCATCAAGGTGGCCGCGACGACACTTGTCAGTGCCATCATCGAGCCCACCGACAGGTCGATCCCTCGGGCGATGACGGCGCATGTTTGGGCGACCGCCGCCAGCGCGAGAGGGAGCACCGATACCGCCAATCCTTGAACGCCCCTGGGCCCATAGGTTGGTTGGATGATCTTCGTGACCACGAACAGCAGGGCCAGGATCCCGATCAGACCCAGAGTCCAGACGTTGCGTCGCGCCGCCGTCACCACCGCCGGCATCGGGTTGGCCATCGCCCTCACGGAGGTCGGTACGGTCGTGTTCACCGGCCTGGCCCTCCCGAGGGGCGAAACGTGTCGGCGTCGACGATCGCCGGCTCACCGATCAGCTCCTCGGGCAGCGGCGCGTCGGAGCTGAGGTTGTGTGCCGCTCTCAACAGGGTTGCCTCGTCGGCTTCCGCCGCGTCGATCTCCGCTACGACCTCGCCTCCGAAGATCACGATGGCACGATCGCAGGCAAGCTGGATCTCGCTCAGCTCCGAGGTGTAGAGGAGGATGGCGGCGCCGGCCTCTGCCAGCTCTCGCAGGAGCAGGTAGATGTGGTGTTTCGTGCGGATGTCGATCCCGCGGGTGGGGTCGAAACACAGCATCGTCTGCACTCCACCGGCGACCCAGCGGGCGATCGTCACCTTCTGCTGGTTGCCTCCGGATAGGAGACGCACCTCGCTTTGGGCCCGGGTATCGATCTGCAGCGTGTCGATGGCTCGTTCGACCTTGGGTTTCTCTGTGTTTCGCCTGATCGGTCCCCACCGGGGTATTCGTACGCTGAAGGGCAGGCTGATGTTTTCGCGCACCGAGCGCTGCATGAGGAGAGCCTCGGCACGATCTGCCGGGACGTATACCAGCCCTGCCTGGATGGCATCCGCAGGATGCCGGAGCGAGACCTTCTCACCGTCCACCAGAACCTCTCCGGTGCCGGGCCGTGACTCTCCGGCGAGGATGTGGAAGAGCTCGTCCTGGCCCTGGCCTTCGAGGGCCACCACCCCCAAGACCTCCCCGGCGTGCAGGTCGAAGGTGACGTTTCGCAGGCGGGCACTCGATCCGAGACCACGTACCTGCAGGCGAGCCGGCTTGTCCGGCTGCTGGCGTGATGTGCCCCGGAGACCGTCCTTTTCGGGGAGGTCGCCGACGACCTCGCCGAGCATGAGCTCGACGATCTGATCCGCGGAATCCTCGGTCACATCGACCACTCCGACGGTCTCGCCCTCTCGCAGGACAGTGGCGCGATCGCAAACCGAGGCGATCTCCATCATCCGATGAGAGATGAAGATGATGCTGTTCTCACCGCCTCGGTGGTCGTTGACCACCTCGAGGACGCGCTCGGTGAGATTGGCTGGTAGCGCCGCGGTCATCTCGTCGAGCATCAGAACGTCAGGCTCGATGGCGAGGGCGCGGGCGAGGTCGATGATCCGAAGGGACGCGAGGGGAAGGTTCCGCGCCATGGCTGACAGGTCGAGGCTGCCCAAGCCGAGCTTCTCGATCCAATCGCGGAAGGGATCCAAGGGCGTTCTGGTGAGCCGGAGGTTGGAGCTGATGTCGAGGTCCGGGATGAGGGCCGGCTCCTGGTAGACAGAGACCAAGCCCCCCCGGCGGGCTTCGGCCGGTGAATGGGCGATCCGCTCCCTGCCGCGAACCGAGATGACCCCTTCATCGGGACGAACGGCGCCGGTGAGGATCTTCACCAGAGTGCTCTTGCCGGCGCCGTTGGCTCCCATCAGCGCGTGCGCCTCACCCGGGCGCACGCCCAGTGAGGCGGAACTCAGGGCCACGACCGCACCGTATCTCTTCGAGACGTTGGTCGCCTCGAGCAGGTATTGGGTCGTGGTGCCGGTCATCGTCTACACCCATGAAAGCGCCGACAAAGCTGATGCGCCGGCAATCTCCGGCGCATCAGCTCGTGGTCGAGCTAGCGAGGGTCTACTCGCCGGGGCCCACGCATCCGACGGCCTGCTCGGGTGTGTATGTGGTCCAACCTTCGATCTGGAGGCCGAGCGGCCAGAGCGGGTCGAGCCCATCGACCTGCCATGACTCGAGCACGCCCCTGCCATCCTCGGTCACGTTCTCAGCGAGAACCGGCACGAGCAGGACGGTATTGGGCTGGTCCGCATCCGGGGCGGTCTCGACTTCCTCACCGCTGAGCAGTTTGACCGCCAGATTGACGCCGGCGCCACCCACGGCTGCGGTGTTGGTCACCGCTGCGCCCACGAGGCCCGGATAGCTCTCTTCGTCGAGAAGCTGTGCGACGAAGGCACCGAGATCGGCACCGACGATCGGCACGAACTCCAGATTGGCCTGCTGGATGGCGTCCACGACCTGTGAGTCCATGCCGGACGTCCAGATGCCGTCGATGTCGTCGTACTGACCACTGGCGATGAAGTCGTTGATCAGCTGAGTGGTGGTCGCCGGGTCCCAACCCGTGTGCTCCCCGTCGATGGTCGGAACGACTTGGATGTCCGGGTGCTCTTCGAGTGCCTTGAGGAAGCCCGTGTGGCGATCGGTGTCGGCCGGGTGGCCGGCGAAACCGCGCATGTAGTAGACGGTGCCCTCGCCGCCGAGTTGCTCGAATAGCCACTTGGCGCCCAGGTAGGCGTAATCGACCTGGTTGTTGTACAGGTTGTAGGTGTCCGGGTTGGTGACGAACGCGTCCACCGAGATCGTGCGGATACCGGCTTCGTTTGCTTCCTCGAGCGCCGGATTGAGCGCATCGGGGTCGTTCGGGTTGAACACGATCGCATCGACGTCGGCTGCGATCAGGTCACGGATATCCGAGAGCTGTCCAGCCGCGTCCGTGTTGCGGTGAATCGTGATGAGCTCGGCGACCTGCCCCGATGCCAGACCCTCCGCCTTGGCCGTGCAGACCTGCTCCTCCCGGAAGCCGTTGCCCACGCCTCCACCGTTCGAGTACCCGATGCGGTACGTCGTCGCTTCTGACGTCGTTGTGTCAGATCCCTCTGCCTGTGTGGTATCGGATCCCTCTGCCTGTGTGGTGTCGGATCCCTCTGCCTGTGTGGTGTCGGACCCCGTCCCATCTCCGCACGCGACAGCCAGCATCGCTAATGCCAGCATCACCGCGATTCTCCTGAACCATGCCTTATTCGTCATGAGGCAATTGTCCTCCTAATAGGTGCCCGAGCGAGTCGCAGCCTCACACACGCTGACGGCTCCCCGCTGACCCGGTTTCGCCGGATCATACCGGTTACCATCAGGAAGGCAAACGTTTACATTCGCCCACCGACTTCGCCGCCGGGGGAGTCGCACGCTTTACTTCGAGCCGATTGGAGGAGCTTGAGTATCGAACAGATCAAGGCGGGAGTCGTAGGGGTCGGGTTCATCGGAGTCGCCCACATCGAGGCGCTGCGGCGTCTCGGCATCGACGTGGTCGGCGTCCTGGGCTCGTCGCCGGATCGGGCGCGGACGAAAGCAGATGCGATCGGGGTCGGCCGTGTGTTCGACAGCCTCGAGGAGATGGCCTCCGCCCCGGATATCGACGTCGTCCACATCACCAGTCCCAACTATGCCCACGCCGACCAGGTGCGAACGGTGCTCGACGCCGGCAAGCACGTCGTCTGCGAGAAGCCGCTCGCTCTCACATCCGAAGACACCGGTGACCTGGTCTCACGTGCCGAGGCGGCCGGGGTGGTCAATGCAGTCTGTTTCAACATCCGCTTCTACCCTGCCAACCATCAGGCCAGGTCGATGGTGGCCAATGGAGACATCGGCGAGCCCCGCTTCATCACCGGCTCGTACCACCAGGATTGGCTGCTGCTCGAAACCGACTGGAACTGGCGGCTGCAGCCGGAACAGGCGGGCGAGCTCAGGGCCGTAGCCGATATCGGCTCTCACTGGCTCGACCTGACCAGCTTCATATCGGGGAAGAGGATCGCCGAGGTGATGGCTGACCTCCACACCCTGGTCCCGGTGCGCCGACACCCGGCAGGGCCCGTCGAGACGTTCGCGACCGTGGACGATTCAGACGACCTCATCGAAGAAGAGATGAGCAGTGACGACGCCGCTGGGATCCTTCTCCGCTACGAGGACGGTGCCCGGGGAGCGGTGACCATCTCACAGGTCTCGGCGGGACAGAAGAACTCGGTCCGCTACGAGATCGCGGGCAGCGAGTCGGCCATCCGCTGGTTCTCTGCCGAGCCCGACGACCTGTTCATCGGTCACCGCGGACGGGCCAACGAGATCCTGAACCGTGATCCCGGTCTCTACGCACCCGAGGCCGCCACGTTGATCAACTACCCGGGCGGCCATGTCGAGGGGTTTCCCGACAGCTTCCGCGCCCTGTTCTCCCAAATCTACGCGGACGTCGCCCGGGGCGAGCCGGCCGATACGCCGGCGTATCCGACATTCAGTGATGGTCACGACGTGGTGCTCGCGACCGATGCGATAGCCAAGAGTCATCAAGATCAGCGGTGGACAGCCGTACAACGATGAGGAGGAGACGATGAAGCTGGGACTTCTGACCGCACCGTTCCCGGGGACCCCACTGGACGAGGTCGCCGACTGGACGGCGGACAACGGGTTCACCACGATCGAGATCGCCTGCTGGCCCGCGTCGAGCGGGGACACTCGTCGTTATGCGGGCACCAGCCACGTCGACGTCGACGGGATCTCCGACGGCCAGGCTTCGGAGATCGTAGGCAGCATGGACGAGAAGGGTCTCGAGATCTCAGGGCTCGGCTACTACCCCAACCCTCTGCATCCCGATGACGGCCATGCCCGGATGGTCATCGACCATCTCAAGAAGGTCATCGTCGCCGCAGGCAAG
>Ga0214472_10000826_pt1 | contig 37110 bp, 29 predicted proteins | sample RVTome_6_FD_207662 | JGI IMG/M metagenome (GOLD analysis project Ga0214472, IMG submission 207662) | Soil microbial communities from uranium-contaminated site in the Upper Colorado River Basin, Wyoming, United States - RVT140D175 | ecosystem: Environmental > Terrestrial > Soil > Contaminated >...
CGCGGACGACCGGCGCTATCTGTGGGATCGCGGCAGCATCATCGGCGAATATTCCGGGCTGTCGGGCACCGGCACGCTGCTGCGGCGCTATGTCCATGCGCCTTCGGGATCGCTGGGCGCGCCGGTCGCGATCTTCGAAGGCACGCAGATGGACGCGGCCTCGGCCCGCTATCTGCTGACCGACGAACGCGGCAGCGTGATCGTGACGACCGACGACGAAGGCCGGGCGCAGGACATCAACAGCTACGGCCCCTATGGCGAGCCGGGATCGGGCAATGTCGGCCTGTTCCAATATGCGGGCCAGATCTGGCTGCCCGAGGCCGGCCTCTACTACATGCGCAACCGCATGTATCACGCCGAACTCGGCCGGTTCATGCAGACCGATCCGATTCTGTACGAAGGCGGTATGAACCTTTATGCCTATGTCGAGAACGATCCGGTAAACGGGACGGATCCGTTGGGGTTGCAGATAGTTGTCACGGGCACGCGCCCACCATGTGGCACATTTTGTTCCGAGATTGATCCTAGCGCTCTGGGGTTTGAAGACTGGACGATCACAGGAGAGATTTTCGATTTAGGAATCAATGAACCTATCGTGGTGACCGCATGTGAAGGAGCAAGAGCTGCGAGAACTCCAGCTTGCCGAAATCGCCGGCTTCAGCAAGTTCGAGTTGATATGCAGAACGTGTTTAACCAAAGAGACGCTTGCGGGCGCAGACTTCCACCTGCCGCATCAGGACGGAGATATCCCATACCACCTGGATTTCGTGATGTGGATGGTCCTCCCCGTCCTGGGTCGATTGATAACTGGATGGTGGGATCTCCAAACGGTAACAATGTTGTTAATCCATACTTCACCGCCTACAACAATCAGGCTGACGGTATAGATACAACGGGGGTAGTGACAGATCTTACACTAATCGCAGTTCAATCTGCATTTGGCGCTTATGTCGCTCTGATCGGAGCGGTAAGTGCTCCTGCGAGACAAACGGCACCCTTGATAACACAGTCGGATCAAGCCGTGGCGTTAATCTCTACTGGAAGTACACCAGCTCAAACAGTAATAGACTTCCCTGAGAATGAGTGCTCAAGATGATGATAAGGAGATTTGTAATATTATTTGGATTTATTGCCTTGGCATTGGCGATGTATTACGACAAAGATCATGATCTATTGATATTTGGATTTTTGTCCTTAATTGGTTTAATAATGTTATTCTTATATACATTTACTAAAGAAGGGCAGAAATGACTCATAATTTCACCGCCTGAGCCTCTGCGGTTTGACCTACTCATCAGTTGGCGGTTGGCTAAAGGTGCGTCAGTCCTACTTTTTGGCGGTACGTTATCTCTGGCACGAAGCCAAGCGTACTACGAACAAGTTGCACGGGACATTCAGTCAAGGATCGATCAGATTGATAGTGAGGAAGAATGCTCAAGATAGAAAAAAAGAAATTTGGAAGGATATAAAAGACAATATAGGAACATTCATTTTTGTCGGCATATTTTCCTCATTTACTGTAGGTGTTATTTACAGTGATGGAGGTTCTTTCTCAACTATTTTGCGTGGAATACAAGATGGATGGCTTGTATTAACTGTCTTAATATTAATTGGATTTTTTATTAGGTTTTTAATAAGAGGATGGGTATCTTTTGAAAGATAAGGTCTCGATTTCATAAATTGCGATGACAGTTCACAAAACTCCTGACCCCGCGGTCGCGTATCGCCGCGTAAACATGACCTGGTCCCCGAACTTGCCGTAAGTTGTCCCGCTCGGGACACTTTTCGCCCGAACCGCCCGCTCGGCACAGTCGGCTCGCAATACCGGCTCGACGGGGCGCGGACCCGCGTGACCCATCCCGACGGCAATTATTTCGGGTTCGATTACACCGGGCAGCGGCGGTGGAACTGATCCCGACTCGGTTCTCATCAAATTGCTCACTCATGCCAGTGCATCGCATCGCATGGTTCTGGCAGGCGCCGCCGAGCCGAGCGTATCGCACTACAGCAAGCGGCATCTCTGGCAGCTGATCCGGATCGGCTGGCTGGCACCGGATATCGTCTCAGCCATTATTGACGGGCGGCAGCCGATCGGTTTGACCGGGCGGCGCCTGTTGCGCGCGCTCAACTTGCCGATCGACTGGGCAGAACAGCGCGCGTTTCTCGGCTTCGCCTGAGCCGAACCTCCAACATTTACGGCCTGCAACTGGTGGCAGGATATTGGGCCTTCGAGATATCCGACCCAATTGGCCGATGATCCCGGTGTCAGAATGGTCTCAGTAGCGGCTCCGAAATCACCATCATCCCGCAAGCGCCCGGAATACGGGCATAATTGATCAGCGCCGCCTGCGAAACTGGCGGCAGCATGGAACTGAAGGAATGGGTGGTGCCGCTTAGGTGACTCGAACACCTGACCCCCGCATTACGAATGCGATGCTCTACCAGCTGAGCTAAAGCGGCACGTCCCGTTGCGTTGCCCAGTACGTTGGCCGTTGCGCGGGCGCCGGGCCTTACCAAGCGTTTTCACGCAAAACAAGCCGGATATTGGCCCCAGGCCGGTATCCCGCCAGGGCGTCGATGTTTACGATACGTCAACCATCACAGTGCATAAGGCTTGTGTAAACCATTGTTACACGGGCCTTTGATTTCATGGACAAACCCCAGTCTTACGAGCCGGAGGAAGCTGCCGTCGCGGCGGATGACGATGCTGCCATCGAACGGCCGCCGGGGATCGGCACGGACGAACGGCGGATGCATGTTCGCGCCTATAACTATTGGGCCTCGCTGCTGCGCGATCGCGCTTACCCCTCGATCGACGATCTCGATCCCGGTGGCCTCGGGGATTTCGACCCGAACAGCGTACTGCTCGATTTCTCGCGCGGCGTCGACAACCCGGTTATCGCCTGGCTTGGGCCGGAGCTGCGCGAGGAATGCGACGTCGCAGACACCATCATAACCGTTTCCGAAGTGCCGCCCCGCTCGCTGCTGTCGCGGCTGACCGACCATTATATGCAGATCATCGCCAATCAGGCGCCGATCGGTTTCGAGGCCGAATTCAAAAACGCCCGTGGTGCCAACACCATGTATCGCGGCATCCTGATGCCGTTCTCGTCCGATGACGACACGATCGACTTCATCTACGGTGTCATCAGCTGGAAGGAAGTCGCCGGCGGGGATGTCGAAAGCCAGCTTCAGGCGGAATTCGCCCGGTCGATCGAAGGGCAGAAGCAGCAGGCGCTGCCGCCTTCCCCGATCTGGGAAGATGGCCCCCACGAATTCACCGATGGCGAGTTCAAGGCAGAGCCTGAGCAGGAGATTGAGGTCGAAGCGGAAAACGCTTCCGGCGAACGCGACCCCGCTCCCGCCGATCCCATTCCCGCCATCGAAGAAACGCTGGCGACACCGGAAAACCTCTCGGACTATCTCGTCGTCGCACGCGAAAGCGCCGAACAGGCGAAATCAGCCGACCAGCGCAGCCGCGCGGCGCTCTACGATGCCTTGGGCCGCGCCTACGACTTCGCCCTTTCGGCCGAAGAAGCCCCCGGCGATTACGAGGATATCCTGGAAGAAGCCGGCATCACGCAACAGGATCGCGCGCCGATGACGCCAGTCGTCAAGCTGGTCTTCGGTACCGACTATGACAAGACCCGGCTTACCGAGTTCGCGACCGCGCTCGGCCATGCCAAGCGCGAAAACATCGCCCGCGGAACGTTCAGCGACTATCTTTCGCAGCAGAAGGGCGGCCTCAAGGCGGTCGTCTCGGCCGAACGCGAACTGCGCCGTCCGGAAGGCAAGGCCGATACGCTGGAACAGCATTACGCCGCGCTGCGCGAGCTGGAAGCCGTCGACTTTGCCGAATTCGAAGGATCGGACACCGGCGAGGAATTCGCGCTGCTGATCGCGCGCCGCCTGCCCGATGGCCGGCTCGCAATTCTCGGCGAGGTGCCGCACGACAAGACGCTCGCCGACCGCGCCGTCCGCAAGTTCACGCGCTAATTCTCCCCAAGGGAAGATCCATGCCGGAGCGGGTCTCCGCGCCGCGAATTGCTATGCCAGACAAGGGTTGAGAAGCCTTTCTGGCGGGAGCATAGCACCGCCCCATGAACGACCTCCCCCCCGACTCGCCGAGCGCGCAGGCCGATACGCTTGCCCCGGCAATTGCCGATGCCCTTATCAAGGACGCGCTGCCCGGCGAAACCGACGATTTTAGCGATGCCGAACGGCGCGAAGCCGCGCGCTTCGTAGCCCGCGCCGCCGCGGACCGGCCACATGGAACCCCGGCGATCGCCCTGGAATCGGTCACCGATGACAATGGCCGGCGCTTCATGCGCCTCGTCGTCGTCAATGACGATATGCCCTTCATCGTCGATTCGATAACCGGCGCCGTCGGCGCGCACGGGCTTACGGTGCTGCGGCTGCTTCACCCCATCGTGCCGGTATTGCGCGACGAAGGTCACCGGATCGCCGAGTTCGGATCGGGAGACAAGGACGCGCTGCGCGAATCCTTCGTCTATCTCGAAACCGACCGCGCCGACGCCCGCACCCGGCATGAATTGCTGTCCGACGTCCACCGCGTGCTGAGCGACGTCTGCGCGGCAGTGCGCGACTGGCCGGACCTGCGCGCGCGGCTCGCCGCCGACGCCGAAACCATTGAGGACGAGGAAGGCCGGGCGCTGCTGGGATGGTTTGCCGGCAATCACTTCACCCAGATCGGCCATTATGTCGAAGATCGTTCGGGCGAACGCACCGAGGGGCATGGCATCTTCAACGCGCCGGGCCCGACCTGCTGGAGCGAGTCGACCCGCAAGGCCGCGTTCGACCATTTCGATCGGGGCGGCAGCGCGCCGCTGCTGACCAAGGCGGACCGGATCGCGACCGTCCACCGCCGCGTTCCGCTCGATCTCGTGATCGTTCCGGTGCGCGACAAGGGCAAGATCGTCGCGCTTTCCATCCATGCCGGCCTGTGGACGAGCACCGCACTCAGCGCGACGGCGCGCGACGTGCCGGTGCTGCGCGAGCGGCTCGCCCTGCTGGAAGAGGAACTCGGCTTCGATCCCGAAAGCCATGCCGGCAAGGCGCTCGAACATGCGCTTTCGCGCCTGCCGCATGACATCCTGATCGCGTTCGATTCCGAAGCCATGAAACGAACGGCACTCACAGCCATGTCGCTTGCCGATCGGCCGCGGCCCAAGCTGCTGCTCGTCAAGGGCCCGCTCCACCGCCATCTCTTCGCCTTTGTCTGGATGCCGCGCGAAGAGCTCTCGACGGCGCGGCGGACGCGGATTGCCGAACGGCTGGAAGTGGCAGCGCAGGCGATGGTCTCCAACTGGGCGATCGAGCTTGGCGACGGCGATCTCGCCTTCATCCGCTACACGCTCGATATCACGGAAAACGCCCCGCCCGTTGACGACGCGGCGCTCGACCGCGAGATCGAACAGATGGTGCGGGGCTGGGCGCCGGGCGTCGAGACGGAACTCGGCGAACGCCTGCCTTCGGCCCGCGCGGCGCGGCTGGCGCTCACCTATGCCAACGCCTTCCCCAATGGTTATCGCGCCGAATATGGCGCCGAGGAAGCGGCGAAGGACATTCTTCGCCTGCGCGGCCTGAACGATGTTCAGCGCGGCGTGCGGATTTACCGGCTCGACGGCGATGCCGATGCGCGCCTGCGGCTCAAGCTCTACCGACTTGGCGCGTCGATCCCGCTATCCGACGCGGTGCCGGCGCTCGAGAATTTCGGATTCCGCGTGCTCGAGGAAATCCCGACCCCGCTCGAAGGCGGCCGGCTCGGTTATATCCACGATTTCCTGCTGGAAGTGGACGGCGTCGCCGAGGCGGGCAGCCTGCTCGAACGCGCCGGCGTCAAGGAAGGCGCGATCTCGGCTGTGCTCGAAGGCCGGGCCGAGAATGACGAGTTCAACCAGCTGATCATCGCCGTCGGGCTCAACCCGCGCGACGTGACATTGCTGCGCGCCTGGTTCCGCTATCTGCGCCAGACCGGCCTGGCTTATGGCCTGGCGACCGTGGTCGAAACGCTCCGCGACAATCCCGATATCACCCGCGAAATCGTCGCGCTGTTCGACGCGCTCCACAATCCAGCCTTCGAGGGTGATCGCGAGGCCGGGATCGAGGCGATCGAACGGCGGATCGATGGCGCCCTCACCAAGGTCGCGGCGATCGATGATGACACGATCCTGCGCGCGATCCGCGCGGTCGTCACCGCCTGCCTGCGGACCAATGCCTTTGCGCCGGCGGCGCAGGAGGCGCTGGCGTTCAAACTCGATTCCGCCGGCATTCCAGGCCTTCCGGCCCCGGTGCCGTGGCGTGAAATCTGGGTCTATTCCCCCCGTGTCGAAGGCATCCACCTGCGCGGCGGCCCCGTCGCGCGCGGCGGCCTGCGCTGGTCCGACCGGCGCGACGATTTCCGCACCGAAATTCTCGGCCTGATGAAGGCACAGCTCGTCAAGAACGCCGTCATCGTGCCGACCGGGGCGAAGGGCGGTTTCTATCCCAAGAATCTGCCTAGCCCCGCCGAGGATCGCGACGCCTGGATCGCTGAGGGCACCGAATGCTACCGGATGTTCATCCGCACCTTGCTCTCGGTGACCGACAATCTCGTCGAGAATGAGGTCGTTCATCCCGAATGCGTCACCATAAGAGACGATGACGATCCCTATTTCGTCGTCGCCGCCGACAAGGGTACGGCGAGTTTCTCGGACGTCGCCAACGCCATCGCGCTCGAACGGAAATTCTGGCTCGGCGATGCTTTCGCGAGCGGCGGCGGCCATGGCTATGACCACAAGGCGATGGGGATCACCGCCAAGGGCGCGTGGATTTCCGTGCAGCGGCATTTCCTCGAGATGGGTATCGACGTCCAGACCGATCCGATCCGCGTCGGCGGCTGCGGCGACATGTCCGGCGACGTGTTTGGCAACGGCATGCTGCTGTCGAAAACGATCAGGCTTGTCGCCGCGTTCGATCATCGCGACATCTTCCTCGATCCCGATCCCGATGCGGCGAAGAGCTGGGAAGAGCGCAACCGGCTGTTCCAGCTGCCGCGCTCGAGCTGGCAGGACTATGACGCGGCGCTGATTTCCCAAGGCGGCGGCATCTTTCCGCGCAGCCTGAAGGAAATCCCGCTCTCGCCCGAAATCCGTACGATGCTCGGCGTCGAAGAGGAGGTTATGCGGCCTTCCCAGCTGATCGCCGCGATCCTCAAGGCCGAGATCGACCTCCTCTGGTTCGGCGGCATCGGCACCTATATCAAGGCCTCGCACGAGGCGCATGTCGAGGTCGGCGATCCGGCGAACGACAAGCTGCGGGTGAACGGCCGGGACGTGCGCGCAAGAGCTATTGGCGAGGGCGCCAATCTCGGGTTGACCCAGGCCGGGCGGATCGAGTTCGCGACGCGCGGTGGCCGGCTCAACACCGACTTTATCGACAACAGCGCGGGCGTCGATTGCTCGGACAATGAGGTCAATATCAAGATCCCGCTCAACCGCGAGATGATCGAGGGACGGCTGGAGTTTGAGGACCGCAACCAGTTGCTGGTATCGATGACCGACGAAATCGCCGAGATCGTGCTGGAGGACAATCGCCTCCAGACGCTCGCCTTGTCGCTCGCCGAGAATGACGGACCCGAAGCGCTGCCGAGCCAGGTGCGCGCTATCGAGATACTCGAAGCCGCCGACCGCATCGACCGCGCCGTCGAAGGGCTCGACACCAATGAGGAGCTGCTGCGGCGCGCGCAGGACAATCGCGGGCTGACGAGGCCGGAGCTTTCGGTGCTGCTCGCGCACACCAAGCTGACGTTGCAGGACGCGGTTGAACACACCGATCTTCCCGAAGATCCGGTCGTCGAACCGCTGCTGCGGCAGGCCTTCCCGGTCGCAATGCGCGAACGCTTCGGTGACGCAATCGAGCATCATCGCCTAAAACGCCAAATAATATCTACAAAAATATCCAATAGGGTTATTAACCGTCTTGGAATAATTGCGCCGTTCGAATTATCCGAAGAGGAGGGCGTCAGCCTGTCCCAGGTGGCCAACGCCTATTTCGCGGCCGATACGCTGTTCGGGCTCGAAAGCCTGTGGGAAGCGATCGAGCAAGCCACGATACCGGAGGCCGAGCGTTTCCGCCTGTTCGGGACGGCGCGCTCCAGCCTGCGTCTCCATCTCGCCGACATCATCCGCAACAGCGACGCGACGACGATGCCGAGCGCGATCGCGGGAGAAATCGGCGCGGGCATCGCGCGGCTCGACGAAGCGGCGAGCGACCTGCTGCGCGATGAAGCCCGGCAGCAGTCGGACGCGCTGCGCGAGCGGCTATCCGGTATCGACGTCGACAGCGCGCTGATCGACCGGATCGTGCGGCTCTACGAGCTAGACGGCGCCGTGGGCACGGCCGCGTTGGCGGCGCGGATCGGTGTCAGCGAACTGGACGTTACCCGCGCCTATACCCGGCTCGGCGAGGCACTGGGCCTCGATTGGGCAAAAGCCGCCGCGATGCGCTTCGCCTCGGCCGATCCCTGGGAGCGGCTGCTCGCCGCCGGGCTCAGCCGCGACTTCGAACAGCTGAGGCTCGATTTCCTCGCGCAGAGCAAGGCCAGCGACCCGCTGGCCGCGGTCGAGGAATGGCTTGAGGCGCAACAGCCGCGCATCCGCCAGTTCGCCGACCTCATCGAACGCGCCCGTCTCGCCCCGACATCGAGCGCCGCGATGCTCGCGCAGATCGCCGCGCAGGCAAGGATCTTGCTGGGCCGCGACGGCTAGCGCGGCGCCCCGGCTTTCCTGCGGGCGGCCACGGCACGGCGCCAGCCGCGCGAACGCAGCCACATGATAATGCCGGTGATGCCGAGGATCGCGGGCACCAGGCCGCCGATGAAGATGACGAGCTGCCAGACGGCGCCCATGTCGGTGCCGTCGTGGAGATGCCGCATCGTCCGCGCGACGCTGGAACGCGGCGCCTCCCCGCGCGGCGCGGCTACCGCCTCGCCCGTCGCATCGCCGACCAGATAGTCTGCCGATCCAGCCTCCCCGGCGAGCGCCACCGTCCACTCGCCCGACTGATCGGTCGGCCAGGCGATCTCGGCGACGCGGCCGGGCGCCATCGCGTGCGCCGCGGCCAGCGCCTCGTCCGGCCCGCGCTGCGTCTGGGCAAGCGGCTGGACGCTCATCCGCGCGATACGAGCGGCGCGATCGGGCGGCGCATCGCCGACCATCGGGCCGAAAAAGGCCGGGAAGGATATCCAGGCGCCGGTAAGGGAAAGCATCGCCAGCGGGATACAGGCCCAGAAGCCGGCTTGATGGTGGAGGTTGGTGCTGAGGCTGTTGCCGCGCTTCCAGCGCAGGCCGCGGAACCAGCGACGCTTGGTCGGCCACCACAGCCACAGCCCCGTCAGCGAGGAGAGCGACATTGCGACGCCCAGCCAGCCGACAAGCTTGCGCCCGACCTCGGGCACGAACAGCGTGCCGTGGAGTATATGAAGGAAGCGCAGCGCGCCCTCGTCGCTCGCGGCGACGTCGACTATCCCGGCGTTGGCGGGATCGAGCCAGATCCGCGTGCGCACCGGTCGGCCGCCTTCGGGCCGGGGCGGCTGCGCCGCGGTCAGCAGGACCGGTTCACCCTCGCCGAATTCCAGCGACAGGACATGCTCGCCGTCGCCCAGCACCGCCCCTCCCGCTTCGGCATAGGCCGATGGCGGCAGCACCGCCTCGCTCTCGGCGTGGTGGCGCGAAGGGTAGAGCGTTCCGCTCAGCCACTCGTCCCAGACCAGCGCCGAGCCGGAAATCGACACGATGATCACCGGAATGAACAGCGCAATCCCGATCCATTTGTGGATCTGGAACCAGAGCTTGCGCAACGCGAAGCGGTTGGCGGCCATTTACGTGCTCCTTCGAAAGCCGGTCAATCCGCTCAGGCGGTCGCCCAGCGGCGCATGAGGTTGTGATAGAGCTGGGTCAGGCGCAGGACTTCGCTGTCGTCGGCGCCCAGCGACGCCGTCAGCCGCTGCACGCTCTGGTCGAGATCGTAGAGCATCGCCCGCGCGGCCCCGTCCTGCACCATCGATTCCAGCCACAGGAAGCAGCTCACCCGCTCGCCCTTGGTCACCTCGGCAACGCGGTGGAGGCTGCTCGAAGGATAGAGCAGCATCGATCCGGCGTCAGGCTTGTACGCGCGGCCGCCAAATTCATCCTCTATGACAAGATCGCCGCCCTCATAATCGTCGGCGTCGGTGAGGAAGATCGTCGCCGAAAGATCGGTGCGGATCCGTTGCCCCGAGGCCGGATCGAGGCGGATCGCATTGTCGACATGCGCGCCGAACCGCTCGCCGGGGCCATAGCGATTGAACAGCGGCGGGAACACGGTGCGCGGCAGCGCCGCGGAGAGGAATTGCGCGTTGCTCGCCAGCGCGCGCGTGATCGCCGCGCGCGCCTGGATCGCCGCCTCACCGTCGTCGGGCAGTTGCCGGTTCTTCTTGGCGAGCGCAGCGCCCGCACCGCTCGTGACGTTGCCGTCCACCCAAGAGGCGGCGAGCAATGTCTCGCGCAACGCCAGCGCTTCCGCGCGCGGCAGCAAATCGGGAATGACGATCAACATCGCCGCAGCTTAGCAACCGTCCCCGTCCGCCACCAGCGCACCGATCAGAAGCCCGCCGTCACGGTCAGGAAGGCGGAGCGGCCCGGGGCGACATAGGAGAAGGGCGTGCCCGACCGGTAGATCGCGTCATAATAGCGCTTGTCGGTCAGGTTGAGCACGTTGAGTCGAACCTCGACCTGTTCGGTAATCCGGTAACGCGCGACCGCGTCGAAGCGGACATAACCGGGAACGCTGGCGTCGCCCGCGCCGATCGTGCCGCCATAGATGCGCGACTGGGCGTAGGCCTGACCGCCAATCTGGAACCCCGAAATCGGCTCGAAAGTGACGAGGATATTGCCCGAATGGCGCGGAATGTTGGCGAAACGGACGCCGACATTGGCCGGATCGGGGCTATCGGTAATCTCGGCATCGACGAACGCATAGCCTGCAAAGACCGAGACGCCGGGCAGCGGATTGCCGCTCGCACTGATCTCGAAGCCTTGCGAACGCTGCTCGCCGACCAGCTCGAATATACCGGGCGTGGTCTGCTCGCGGGCATTGTCCTTGGCGATGTGGAACAGCGCCGCGGTCAGCAGCAGGTCGTCGTTCGGCTCGTATTTGATGCCGATCTCGAACGCCGTGTTGCGCTCCGGATCAAGATTGGCCGTTTCCGGCGCAAGCCCGCCATAGGTGTTGCTCGTGCTATCGAGCTGTTCGCCGCTCGGGTTGGACGAGGTGCTGAACGAGGCGTAGATCGTCAGCGGCTCGATCGGCTTGAAGACGAGCGCCGCCTGATAGTTGAGGAAGTCGACGGTATTGCCGAGACGTTGCTCGGGAAGCGCCGTGCCGCGGAAGGTGCGGGCCGGCAGGAACTGGTCGATATCGTAGGTATCGTAGCGGATACCGATAAGCGCCTCCCATTGCGGGGAGAATTTCAATGTGTCGATCAGATAGACGCCCATCGATTCGATGTCGGTCGTGGTTGCCGGCGTCGGATCAAGAAGATGCGGGATGGTGAAACCCAGCACCGGATCGGGATTGAGCAGGTTGCGGACAAAGGCCGTTGATGTATCGAACTGGTTGCCATTACCGTCCTCGACGAAATCGGGAATCGCGTAGCGGCGGTTCGCAATGCGCTCGTTGGCATATTCGAAGCCGGCAACGATCGTGTGATCGATCCCGCCGGTCGACACGTTCAAGGTCGCATCGTTGATCGTCGCATAATAGCGGGTCCGGGCGTTGCGCTGCGGCGCGCCGACACCGACCGTCCACTGATCGATCGGCAATTCGGGGCCGGCATTCGAACAGCTGTTGTCGGGATTGAGCGCGAAACGGCAGGGCGCGCGCGGGGCGCTGACGATATAGCGGTTATAGACCTCGCCATAGCGCCACATCGACCGGAGATCGATCTGGTCGTTCGGCGTGTAGCGGATCGTGACCGTACCGATATCGGACCCGTTTTCCAGAAAATCGCGGCCGACGACACCGTAGAAATTGTCGGCGTCGACATCGACCGGCCCCTGGCTGTCGATATCGAAAGGGTGGCCATAATCGGACATGCCGTCGAGGCGGAAATGATAATAGTCGGCGGCGATCTCGAGGCCCGGCGCCGGCTGCCAGCTCAGCGCCGCGGCGATGCCGTAACGCTCGCTGCCGACATAGTCGCGGCCCGGCGTATCGGCATTGTGATACAGGCCGTTGAGGCGGATGGCGAAGCCTTCGGCGATATTCTGGTTGATGTCGATCGTGCCGCGATAGAGATTCTCGGTACCGACCGATCCTTGGCCGATGATGAAATCATTCTGAAGCGGCGCCTTGGACTGCAGGCTGACGGCCCCGCCCGTCGTACCGCGGCCGCCGAGGAAAGACGAAGGCCCGCGCACGATCTCGACCTGCTCGACGCCGAAAATCTCGCGGCTGGAAACGCCGGGATCGCGCATGCCATCGATATAAACGTCGTTGCGTGCCTCGAAACCGCGGATGAAGATACGATCGCCGAAGGCGTTGCCGCCCTCGCCCGTCCCCAGGGTCACGCCCGGCGTCGATCGAACGACGTCGCGAAAGCTCTGCGCGCCGATATCCTCGATAACTTCCTTGGGAATGATCGTGACCGAGCGCGGCGTATCGCGCACCTCTTCGGTCATCCGTCCGTTGGACGACCGCTCGACCCGATAGGGCGCGTCGGGATCGGCATTGGGGTTGGCGTCTGAAACGCGCTGGCCGCTAACGACGATCTGGCGATCATTATCCGCGGCGGCCATCTCTGCATGCGCCGTGGCCGGAACGAGAGAGGCGGAAAGTACGCTCATCATGATCGCGCCCGGCACGACTGCGGGGCGCAGCGTTTCGCGGGTTTCGGACTTGGACATTATACGGGAACTCCTGCTGGACGCGTTCCCGTTATTGCGAGTCGTTCGCATAGTCAACTGAATTGATAGTGGTTATCAATAGCGTAAACTGTTTCCGTACAACCAGCTCCGTATCGCACTGGCGAGATTGGGAGGATCGCCGGCCTCCAGCCGTTTGGCGTCGATCCGGGCGACAAGCGCGCTCAAGGGCAGGTTTTCGGCCTCGGCCGCGCGTTCGAGGCCGCCCCAGAAGATCGGCTCCAAGGTGATGGACGTCTGGTGCCCGGCGATGGTGATGCTGCGCTTGACCGGGGCATGATAGCGTTCGTCCACCGGCCAGGCCCGCCTAGTACATGTGCTGTCCGCCATTGATCGACATCGTCGATCCGGTCACGAAGCCTGCCTCGTCCGAACACAGAAAGGCAACGCCGCGCGCGATTTCCTCGGCATGGCCAAGGCGGCCGACGGGAATCTTGGCGACGATCTTCTCCAGCACCGCATCGGGCACGGCAGCGACCATGTCGGTATCGATATAGCCGGGCGCGAGCGCGTTGACGGTGATCCCGGCCTTGGCGCCTTCCTGCGCCAGCGCCTTGGTGAAGCCGTGAATGCCGGACTTGGCGGCGGCATAGTTGACCTGCCCATATTGCCCGCCCTGGCCGTTGATCGAACCGATATTGACGATCCGGCCCCAGCCGCGTTCGCGCATCCCGGGGAAGCAGGCCTTGGCCATGTTGAAGCAGCCGCCGAGATTGACCCGCATCACCTCGTTCCAATCATCGAAGCTCATCTTGGCGAGAACGCCGTCGCGCGTGATGCCGGCATTGTTGACGAGCACGTCCACGGGCCCGAATTCGTCGGCCACCTTCGCGCAGCCCTCCTGGCAGGCGTCATAATCGCCAACGTCCCATTTATAGGACGCAATGCCGGTTCGGTCGGTGAAAGCCTTTGCTCGTTCCTCATTACCGCCATAGTTGGCGGCAACGGTCATGCCCAAATCCTTGAGCGCCATGCTGACCGCCTCGCCGATACCGCGCGTACCGCCCGTGACTATCGCTACCTTGCCCATATCGCTCTCTCCTCGCGAATCTCAGTATTTTTCCGATGTCTAGGAAGCGCGCCGGAGCCGCGCAAGTTCCGCTTGCGGCAATTCAGCCCGCGATCCAGCCGCCAAGCTCGCGCCGCACCAGCGTCTCCAGCATCGCCATGCCTTCGTCACTGCTGTTGAGGCAGGGGAGATAGGCGAAATCGGTGCCGCCGGCTTCGAGGAACTGCTCACGCCCCGCGATCGCCATCTCCTCCAGCGTTTCGAGACAGTCGGCGGAGAAGCCCGGCGCGAACACCGCCACCTTGCGGATATCCCGATCGGGCAGCGCCTTGAGGAGATCGGCGGTCGCCGGCTCCAGCCATTTCGCACTGCCGAAGCGCGACTGGAAGGCGACGAAGAGCTGCCGGCCAAGCTTTTCGCCGACCAGCCGGGCCGTCTTCTGGCATTGGCAATGATAGGGATCGCCGAGCTCCAGCGTGCGCCGGGGCATCCCGTGAAAGCTCGCGATCACGATCTGCGGCTCGAAATCGAGCGCGGCGAGCGAAGCGCCGACCGAAGCCGCCAGCGCATCGATATGCGCCGGGTCGTCATGATAGGGCGGCAGGGTACGCAGGGCCGGCTGCCAGCGCATATCGGCGAGCTGACGCCCGACTTCGTCGATCACCGTCGCGGTCGTCGCCCCGCAATATTGCGGATAGAGCGGCGCGAGCAGGATACGCTCGCAGCCCATTTCTTGCATTTGTTCGATCCGGTAGCCGATGCCGGGCCGTCCGTAGCGCATTGCATGTTTGACGACGGCCGCATCGCCGACCCGCTGCTGCAGCAACGCCGCCTGCTTCTTGGTATGGACGGCGAGCGGCGAGCCTTCTTCGGTCCAGACTTTCTTATAGGCTTTGGCCGATTTGAGCGGGCGCGTCCTGAGCACGATACCGTGCAGAATCGGTTTCCAGAGCAGGGCCGGCAGCTCGACGACGCGCTTGTCGGAAAGAAATTCGGCCAGATAGCGGCGCACCGCGGCGGGCGTCGGCGCGTCGGGCGTGCCGAGATTGACGAGCAGCACACCAACCTTGGGCGGTTCGAAATCGGGATGGAATTCGGGCTTTTCGATCATGCAACGCCGCCGACCGTGAACGGCAGATCGCGGAGCCGTTGCCCGGTCGCCGCGAAGATCGCGTTGCCGATAGCCGGCGCGATAGGCGGCACGCCGATTTCGCCGACCCCGCCCGGTTCTTCGGCGCTTTCGACAAGATCCACGACGATCTCGGGGGAATCGGAAAGCAGCGGCAGGCGCAGATCGTTGAAATTGTGCGCCGTTGGCTCGTCATTGGCGTGGCCGATGCGGCCGCCCAGCGCCTGCGACATGCCGAAGATGATACCGCCCTCGATCTGCTGCTTGACGATTTCGGGGTTGATGATCCGCCCGCAATCGACGGCGGCGGCGACGCGTTGGACAACCGGGCGCTGATCGTCGCCGATCCGCACCTGAACGACCATCGCGACATGGCTGCCGAACGAACTGTGCGCGGCGAGGCCCATGCCGTTGCCCATCTCGCCGCCATCCCAGCCGCCAAGCGCGGTCGCGCGCGTCAGGCAGCGCGCGAGCCGCGGCGCGTCATTCAGCATGCCGATGCGGAAGGACAGCGGCTCCACCCCGGCATCATGCGCCATTTCGTCGATAAAGGTCTCGGTGAAGAAGGCGGTGTAGCTATGGCCGACCGAGCGCCAGATGCTGCCCTCGACGCCAAGATCGCAGGCCATGTGCTCGACCGCGAGATTGGGGATGCCATAGGCCGGACGCGCGCCCTCGACGGCGCCGGGATCGGGATCGGCCGGGTTGCCGCTGCCGGAGCCGGGGAAGACGCGCGCCGCCATCTGCGCATTGACCGAGGGGACCGCGATCCGCGTGTGGAGCGCCAATATCCCTCCCGATCCGTTGAGCTTGCCGGAGAGACGCGCCCGGGCGGCGGGCCGGTAATAATCGCTGCGGGTTTCTTCTTCGCGCGACCAGGTGAGCTGGACCGGACGGTTGACGCGCTTGGCGATGATCGCGGCCTGGACGGCGGCGTCATGCTCCACCTTGCGGCCGAAGGCGCCGCCCAGCAGCGTTGGATAGATGATGACGTCGCTCTCGCCATAGCCGATCGCATCGGCGACCGCCGCGCGCATCAGGCTCGGTGCCTGGGTCGGCGCCCAGATCTCCATCCGGTCGCCGCGCGCCCGCGCGGTCGCGGTCAGCGGTTCCATCGCGGCATGGGCGGCAAAGCCGACCGAATAGATTTCGCGGCGCACGGGCCCGTTGGCAAAGGCCGCGGGAAGATCGCCCTCATCGACGAATCGACTGCCGCCATCGCTGTCGAGCGCGGCGGCGAGCGCGGCATCGATACTCGCATCGTCGACCGGCTCGCCTTCGGTACGCTCCCATTCGGCGGCCAGCGCTTCGACGCCGCGATTGGCCGCCCACCAGTTGGTACCGACACAGGCGGCGAAGCGCGGATTTTCGAAGATCGCGGTGACGCCGAAAACATTGTTCGCGGCTTCGCGGTTGACCGCCTTCAGCCGGTGGCGCGGCGTCGGCGCCTGCGTGGCGGAGGCGAACACCATGTCGGGCAGGCGAACGTCCGCGGCATAGCGCGCCGATCCATCGACCTTGGAAGGAAGGTCGATCCGCGGCATGGACTGGCCGGTGATCGGCCGGCCGCCGGTCGGCCGCAGATCCAGCGTACCGGGCGGCGAATATTCGGCGGCCTCGGCCGCGATCTCGCCGAAGCGCACCCGTTCCTCGCCCCAGACGACGAATCCGTTTTCGGCATCGCATTCGCGCCAGTCGGCACTCCAGCGCGCCGCAGCGGCCTTGCAAAGCACCGCGCGCGCCGCCGCGCCGGCTTCGCGAAAACGCTGCTCGAAGCCGCGGATCGATGAGGACCCGCCGGTGATCATCAGCGCGTTGCGCGTCGCATATTCGCGCGCCGCCCAGCGGCCGACCCCGCTCAGGAAACCGGGCAGCGATCCTTCGGCCCCTTCGCTCAGCAGGAAATCATTGGCGTAGAGCGGATTGATCGGCGAAGGTTCGACCCCCACCGTCCGCCAGTCCGCGCCGAGCTCGTCGGCCAGCGCTTGCGGCAGGGCGGTCCAAACCCCCTGCCCCATTTCGGCTTGCGGCACGACGACGCTGATATGCCCGTCTTCGCTGATCTTGAGAAAGGCGTTGAAGATCGTCTCGCCATCATTGGCGACGAGATTGTGGACATAGCTGCGCGGCCAGATCGCCCAGCCGACGACAAGACCCGCGCCCACACCGCCGCCCACAAGGACGCGGCGGCGGGTTATCCCGAAACGGTTCGAACCTTCGGCCATGCCAGTGATCTAATAGCGCGCGGCGCGCGATACCAGCGGCTTATCAAGCCTCACATCATCTTCGGTTCGGTAAAAACGCGCACCACTTCGGGTTCGAAGCTTTCCAGGCTGTCGACCTGGAAATCGGGATCGAAGGCCGGTGCGTCCCATTCGTCGACGAGCTTGCACGCGAGGTCGTACCAGCTTGTATCCTTGTGATCCTCGCGCATCGTCGTCGAACGGCCGAGATAATCATAATAATAGGCGCCCTGGAAATCCTGATGATATTTGATGACGTTGAACAGGTCGTCGGAAACATAGGGCTTGAGGATTTCCGCCGCGATCGCACCGTGATTGGGCACCGACATCGTCTTGCCGATATCGTGGCAGAGCGCGGCGACGACTTCCTCGTCGCTGGCATTGTCACGCCGGGCCAGCGTCGCGGTCATCAGCGAATGGTGGAGCTGGTCGCAGGCAAAGCCCAGGGTCAACTCGCCGAGATCGCGCAAATGCTCCATGATCCGCATCGGCGCGGACGTCTTGTAATGCGCCTGGTGTTCCTTGGCGATCTCCATCCATTGTTCGGGCTGGCCGTCCTGCATCCGGGTGAAGGAACGGGGTGCTGCCTGGGTCGCCATGATCGCCTCTCTCCCGCGTCGCGCTTGTCTGTCTTGTGGTCACGACGCTTTCGGTTTCTGTCGCGCACCATTATGAGGACAAAAACCGTGAGGGGGAAGCCTTGGACTTTCTTGTAAGCACCGCCGCAGCCAGTACCGATTATCTGCGCTGGAGCGACCTCGGCCTGTCGCCGATCGCGCTCGATCTCGGCTTCTTCGAGCTGCGCTGGTACAGCCTCGCCTATATCGCGGGCATCGTCATCGGCTGGTGGTATCTGCTCAAACTCATCGCCAAGCCCGGCGCGCCGATGGCCCGCCGCCATGCCGACGACCTCGTCTTCTATGCAACGCTCGGCATCCTGCTGGGCGGGCGGCTCGGTTATGTCTTCTTCTACAAGCCCCTGGAATATCTCCAAAATCCTGCGGAGATCATACGCGTCTGGGATGGCGGCATGTCTTTCCATGGCGGCGTGATCGGCGTCAGCCTCGCGATCCTGTTCATGGCGTGGAAGAACAAGCTGAGCTGGCTGCGCATCCACGATTATGTCGCCTGCACCATCCCCTTCGGCCTGTTCTTCGGCCGCCTCGCCAATTTCGTGAACGGCGAACTCTGGGGCCGGCCGGGCGATGTGCCCTGGGCGATCATCTTCCCGCGCGCCGACGAACAGGCCCGCCACCCCAGCCAGCTCTACGAGGCGGGCCTTGAAGGCATCGGCCTGTTCCTCCTGCTGTGGTTCCTGTTCTGGAAAACCGATGCGCGGCACCAGCCGGGCAAGCTCGTCGGCGCTTTCCTTATGGGCTACGGCCTTTCGCGCTTCATCGTCGAATTCTTCCGCGAGCCCGACGATCATCTCGGCCTGCTCTGGTTCAACCTGTCGCTGGGACAATTGCTGACCTTGCCGATGCTGATCGGCGGCGCCTGGCTGATCGCCACCGCCAAGGGGCGTGCCGGGAGCGTGAAACCGGTTCCGGCCGGGGCGAATGCCGGCGATTGACGGCAAGCCGCTCGGCGGGCGCCTCGCCCGACTGATCGGCGCCGAGGGCCCTATCCCGCTCGCGCGGTTCATGGCGGAGGCCAATGCCCACTATTATGCGACCCGCGATCCGCTGGGCGCGGAAGGCGATTTCGTCACCGCTCCCGAGGTGAGCCAGATGTTCGGCGAGCTCGTCGGCCTGTGGCTCTCCGATATCTGGACGCGCGCCGGCAAGCCGTCGAACGCCCATTATGTCGAGCTGGGGCCGGGCCGCGGTACCCTGGCCGAAGATGCCTTGCGGGCGATGCGCGCCGTGCGCTTCGAACCGCCCATCCATCTCGTCGAAACCAGCCCGGCGCTGCGCCAGAGCCAGGCCGGGCGGCTGCCGACCGCACGCTGGCACGACGATATCGACAGCCTGCCCGAAACCGGGCCGCTGTTCGTCATCGCCAACGAGTTTTTCGATGCCCTGCCGATTCGGCAGATCCAGCGCGGAGAGAATGGCTGGCACGAGGTGATGGTCGATTGGCGGGACGGCGCGTTCGTGCCCGTCACATCGGGGCCGCCGCTCGACGCGCTGATCCCCGAAATGCTGCGCGAGGCCCCGCCAGGCAGCATCGTCGAAACCTCGCCCGCCGTCGAAAGCGCCGCCCGCGGGCTTGCCGAGCGGATCGCGGAACAGGGCGGCACCGCGCTGATTGTCGATTATGGCTATGTCGGCCCGGCAACCGGCGACACGCTGCAAGCGGTATCGCGCCACGGCTATGCCGATGTCTTCGCCGGACCGGGCGAGCGCGACCTGACCGCCCATGTCGATTTCACCGTGCTCGGCCGGACCGCCAAAAAGGCAGGCCTGGTTGTGCATCGCCCCATCGGTCAGGGCGAATTGCTCGAATCGCTGGGCATCGGCGCGCGTACCGCCGCACTGGTTCGCGCCGCGCCGCATCGCCAAACGGAACTCGTTGCGGCGCGGGATCGTTTAACCGCGGACGACGAAATGGGCCGGCTGTTCAAGGCAACAGCCTGGCTGGCGCGAGACTGGCCCGAACCAGCTGCATTCTGACGCTGTCAAGATTGCAACGCTGGGCCGTGTCGTTAAAGAGGCCGCCCCGGCAATTTCGGGGCGGGGAGCTTATGGCTGCTAAGAAAAACAAGAAGATAGACATTGCCACGGCAGGCGCACTGGACGGCGTCACCCACGGCTTTCTAGGCCGTATCGGTGGAGTATCGACCGGCCTTTATGAAAGTCTCAACGTCGGATTGGGCACCGACGACGTCCGTTCCGACATCGATACGAATCGGCGCCGCGCGCTCGAAGCCGTCGCGCCCAAGGCTAAGCTCGTCACCCTGCATCAGGCGCATACGCCCGACGCGATCATCGTTACCAAAGCTTTTCCGGACAATGCTCGGCCTGAAGCGGACGGGATGGCGACCGATAAGCCGGGGCTCGCGCTCGCTATCCTGACCGCGGATTGCGCGCCGATTCTGCTCGCCGATAGCGAGGCCGGCGTCATCGGCGCGGCCCATGCCGGCTGGAAGGGCGCGATGACCGGCATCGCCCGTTCGGTCGTCGAGAAGATGGAAGAACTGGGCGCGCAGCGGAAGCGCATCCGCGCCGCCATCGGCCCGTGCATTGGCCGCGGCTCCTATGAGGTCGACGACGATTTCCGCAAGCGCTTCGAGGCGATCGAGGAGGAAAACGGGAAATTCTTCCGTGACGGTGCGCCCGGCCATCATTATTTCGACCTCGAAGCCTATGTCGCCTCCTGGCTTGCCTATCTCGAAATCGGCACGGTCGAGACGCTGGATCTCGATACATATACCAACGAGGATCGCTATTTCAGCTATCGCCGCGCCACCCATCGCGAGGAGCCCGATTACGGACGGCAGATTTCGCTGATCTGCCTGTGAGCCGCGCGCAGCTTTCCCCGGCGCAACGATCCCGTTAGAGCTGCCGCCCGAGAGGGAGAGGCATGACAGCCAAACAATACGGATTCTTCGGCGGGCTGACGCTCTTCATCGTGCTGCTCCTGCTGCCGCCGCCCGAGGGAATGCCGATCGAGGCCTGGCACGTCGCCGCGCTCGTCGCGCTGATGGCGAGCTGGTGGATGACCGAAGCGCTGCCGCTGACGGCGACCGCCCTCCTCCCCTTCCTCGCCCTGCCGCTGTTCGGCGTGATGGACGTCAACGAAACGGCAAGCACTTATTATTCGCCGATCCTGTTTCTGATCCTCGGCGGCGCCTTTGTCGCGCTCGCGATCGAGCGGACCGGCCTCCACCGCCGCCTCGCGCTCGCGATCATCGGCCGCGCGGGGACGACCGCCTGGGGGCTGCTTTTCGCCTTCATGATATCGACTGCGATCCTCTCGATGATCGTGTCGAATACCTCGACGACCCTGATCATGGTGCCGATCGCCATTGCCGTGCTCGCGGCAGGCGGCGTCGAGAAAGGTGAAACCGAGGGCTTTGCGGGCGCGCTCCTCATGGGCATCGCCTTCGCCGCCTCGATCGGCGGACTCGGCACGCTCGTCGGATCGCCGACCAACGCCATCGCCGCCGGCCTCATCAACCGCACGCTCGGCACCGACATCAATTTCCTCAGCTGGGCCGCCTATGGCCTGCCGGTCGTCGCAGTCGGCATTCCGCTGTGCCTGTTCATCCTGATCCGCACGCAAAAGGTGGGGCGTCACGCCTTCGATATCGAGGCGGCAAAGACCGCGATCGGCAATCCTGGTGCCTGGTCGAGCGCGGAGAAGCGGCTCGTGCCGGTCGTCGCCGCCGTCGTCGCCGGCTGGGTGGTCTTGCCCTTCGTCTCGCCTCTGCTGCCCGATGGCGCGGTCCATGACGGAACCGTCGCGATTATCGGCGGCCTGGCGCTTTTCTTCGTGCCGGATGGCACCGGGCGGCCGTTGCTCGAATGGCCCGAGGCAAACCGCGCGCCCTGGGGCGTCATCATGATGTTTGGCGGCGGGCTGGCACTGGCCTCGGGGATCATCGTCTCCGGCCTCGGAATCTGGCTGGGCGAGGCGCTGGAGCCATTGCAGACGGTGCCCGTCATCCTCATTGCGTTGGCCGTTACCGGTCTGGTCGTGCTCATCACCGAATTCGCGTCCAACGTCGCGACAGCCTCGGGCGTGATGCCCGTCATCGCCGCGCTGATCCTCGCAACCGGCGCCGATCCGATGCTGCTCGCCATGCCCGCCGCGCTTGCCGCGAGCTGGGGTTTCATGCTGCCATCGGGCACCGGCCCCAACGCCATCGCCTGGTCGTCCGGCCATATCGCGCTGCCCCGGATGTTGAAGTCCGGCGCGCTGCTCGATATTTGCGGCATTCCGATGATCGTGCTGGTAACATGGGTTATCGCGACTCTGGGCGGTTAAGGGAGATGCGTTCCTGAGGAGGTTAGGAACCCTGGCCCTTGCCGTCCGAATTGGCTCCTGCCTTCCTAGGGGCTTGTGACAAGGAAGGAACGCCGAGATGGCGAATACCCCCAATGTGCCAGGAGGCACTCCCAACGCGCCCGAGGATGACGACCTCACGAACACGACTCCGCGCCGTTATCCCAAACCCGAAGTCGAAAAGATCGGCGATCGCAAGCTGAAACCCGCCACCTTGATGATGGGCCATGGCTATGATCCGAAGCTTTCCGAAGGATCGCTGAAGCCGCCGATCTTCCTCACCTCGACCTTCGCCTTCGAGAGCGCGGCCGCCGGCAAGCGCCATTTCGAAGGCGTCACCGGCAAACGCCCGGGCGGATCCGAAGGCTTAGTCTATTCGCGCTTCAACGGCCCAAATCAGGAAATCCTCGAAGACCGCCTGTCCGTCTGGGAAGATGCCGAGGAGGGGCTCGTCTTCTCATCCGGCATGTCGGCGATCGCGACGGTGTTGCTCGCCAATGTCCATCAGGGCGATGTCGTTGTCCATTCCGGCCCGCTCTATGCGGCGACCGAAACGCTGATCAATCGCGTGCTCGGCCGGTTCGGTGTGACCTTCCTCGATTTCCCCGCCGGCGCCGGCCGCGAGGAGGTCGATGCGATCCTCGAACACGCAAAAACCCGCGCGATGGGCAATGGCCGCGTCGCGATCATCTATCTCGAAAGCCCGGCCAACCCGACCAACGCGCTGGTCGATATCGAGATGGTGCGCGACGCGCGCGACGCCGCCTTCCCGGACGATCCCCCGCCAATCGCGATGGACAACACGTTTCTCGGCCCCCTGTGGCAGCAGCCGCTGCGACATGGCGCCGATATCTCGCTCTACAGCCTCACAAAATATGCGGGCGGACATAGCGATCTCGTCGCCGGCGGTGTGCTGGGATCGAAGGCGTGCCTCGATCCGATCCGGGCGATGCGCAACACGATCGGTACGATATCCGATCCCAACACCGCCTGGATGGTGTGCCGCAGCCTCGAAACCGTCGAACTGCGGATGACGCGAGCCGGCGAAAACGCCGAAAAGATCTGCGCCTATCTGCGGGCGCATCCCAAGGTCGATAGCGTCGGCTATCTCGGTTTCCTCGAAGAGGGATCGAGCCAGCGCGATATCTACGACCGCCATTGTCTGGGTGCGGGATCGACCTTTTCGGTGTTCATCAAGGGCGGCGAGGCCGAGAGCTTCCGATTCCTCGACGCACTGCGGGTGGCGAAACTCGCGGTCAGCCTCGGCGGCACCGAAACGCTGGCCAGCCACCCGGCGGCGATGACGCATTTATCGGTACCCGATGCGCGCAAAAAAGCGCTCGGCATCACCGACAATCTGGTGCGGATATCGATAGGCGTGGAGGATGCCGACGACCTGATCGCCGATTTCGAGCAGGCGCTGGCGGCGGTTTAGCTAGCCCCGACTACCCCCAGGCGAAAATCCGCCAGCCGCGCTTTTCGGCGAGGCGGCGGAGTTTCGAGCTGGGATTGGTGGCGATGGGCTCGCTCGACCAGTCGAACACCGGCAGATCGGTCGGGCTGTCCGAATAGAAGCGGACATTACGGACATCGCCCACAAGGCCTCCATCGGCGGCCCAGGATTCGACGCGGCGGAGCTTGGCGTCGCCATAGCAATTTTCGCCGTCGATCTTGGGCAGGATCGCGCCATCCGCGTCCCGCTGCACGCGCGTGCCGATAAGATCGTCGAAGCCAAGCTTCTGCGCGAGCGGCGCGACGTAAAATTCATAGGACGCCGTCGCCAGCACGAGGCGGCGGCCCTGCATCCTGTCCCGCGCGATCCGGTCCAGCGCCTGCGGATAGACATTTTCCGCAAGCACCTTTGCCGCATAGCTTTCCACGATTTCCGCCATTTTCTCGGCATCGACGGCGGGCCCGAGCAGCAAAGCCTGCATTGCCTCTTTCAGTTTTCCGCGATCGAGGGCGCGCACGATATAGGCGGCGAACAGCGGCAGCAGGGCCGGCAGCAGCAGGATGCGCCAGCGTTGATGGCGCCACAGCGCATGCATCAGGAACGGCAAATAGGTCGGCCGCCGGGTAATCGTCTTGTCGAGGTCATATAGGGCTATCGGGGTCATCGCCCGCCCCCTTAGCATGAAGGGGACGCTTGCCGAGGGGGGAATTTATCCGCACAAGTACCGCGATGAGCGGCGAGGCGGATTTCACGGAGGTCGACGAAAACGGCGAACGCATCCTGCGCTTCTCCGGTCGGCTGACCGTCGCACGGCTCGGCGAGGTTCCCGCGCGGCTCGAAGAGCTGGGCGTCGCCCCCGTCCGCGCGGACCTTTCCGCCGTGGAACGGATCGATACGATCGGTGCCTGGATCCTCCATCGGCTGGAACGCGACCATGGTACCGAAATCACCGGCGCCAGCGATCATGCCAAGCAGCTGCTGAAGCATGTCTGTAGCGCGGACGAACCGCAGCCCGCGCGGCTCGACGACCGCAACCTCATCGTCCGTACCGTAGAGCAGGTCGGCGCCGCGACGATCGAGGCGCTCTCGAGTCTCAAGGGCCTGCTCGCCTTTTTCGGCGGACTGATGATCGCGACCGGAAGCGTGATCCGCCATCCCCGCCGTCTGCGCCTGAACGCCGTCGTTCAGCGTTTCGAATCCGTCGGCCTGGCGGCGCTCGGCATTGTCGGGCTGATGAGCTTCCTGATCGGGATCGTGATCGCGCAGCAGGGCGCGGTCCAGCTCCGCCAGTTCGGCGCCGAGGTGTTCACCATCAACCTGCTCGGCCGGATCACAATGCGCGAACTGGGCATCCTGATGACCGCGATCATGGTCGCGGGACGATCGGGCAGCGCCTTCGCCGCCCAGCTGGGATCGATGAAGCTCGCCGAAGAAGTCGATGCAATGCGGACGATTGGCATCCCGCCGATGGAGGCGCTGGTGCTGCCGCGCGTGCTGGCGACGACCTTGATGATGCCGCTGCTCGGCTTCTACGCGGCGATCATGATGATCATGGGCGGCGGGCTTTTGTGCTGGTACGAACTCGGCATCCCGCCCGCGACCTTTATCAGCCGTATCCGCGAAGTCGTACCGATGACTGATCTTTGGGTCGGGTTGATCAAGGCGCCGGTGTTCGGTTTCATCATCGGCCTCACCGGCTGTTATTTCGGGATGCAGGTCGAAGGGAATAACGAGCAGGTCGGCCTCAAGACGACCGCCGCCGTCGTCCAGGCGATCTTCCTCGTCATCGTGCTCGACGCCTTTTTCGCCATCTTCTTCTCATCGATCGGCTGGATCTAGGGGGCGGATGGATATGAGCGAAGAGCCGATCATCAGTATTCAGGATCTCAAAAACACCTTTGGCGAACAGGGCGTCCATGAAGACCTCGATCTCGACGTCAGGCGAGGAGAGATACTCGGTGTCGTCGGCGGTTCGGGTACCGGCAAATCCGTGCTGATGCGCTCGATCATCGGACTGCAGGAGCCCGCCGCGGGTGAGATCCGCATTTTCGGCGAGCGGATCGACATGGCAACGGCCGAAGAAAATCTCGACCTTCGCCGCCGCTGGGGCGTACTTTTCCAGAACGGCGCACTGTTTTCGACGCTGACGGTGGCCGAGAACGTCCAGGTGCCGCTGCGCGAATTCTACAAATATCTCGACGAGCAGCTGCTGGACGAGATCGCCACCTTCAAGGTCGTGATGACCGGGCTGCCGGCCGACGCTGCGCCCAAACATCCGTCCGAACTTTCAGGCGGTATGCGCAAGCGGGCCGGGTTGGCCCGCGCGCTGGCGCTCGATCCGATCCTCCTGTTCCTCGACGAACCGACGGCCGGGCTCGATCCGATCGGTGCTGCGGCGTTCGACGAGCTGATCGCGGAGCTGAAGGAAGCCTTGGGCCTCACCGTTTTTCTCATCACCCACGATCTCGATACGCTCTATACGATTTGCGACCGTGTGGCGGTGCTTGCGGACAAGAAGGTCATCGCCACGGGGACGATCGAGGAATTGCTTGCCACCGACCATCCCTGGATACAGGAATATTTCAACGGGCCGCGTGGCCGCGCCGCAGTGGCGGCGCAGGGCTAGGCAGGGGAGAAGGCGATGGAGAACCGATCCAATCAAATGCTCGTCGGCAGCGTCGTGTTGGCGCTGCTCGTCTCGCTCGCGCTTTTCGTGGTCTGGCTGTCCCGTTTCGGCGAGGGCGGCGATAACGCCTTCGACGTTTATTTCTCACAATCGGTGGAAGGCTTGGCGCGCGGATCGAGCGTCTCCTATTCCGGCGTGCCCGTAGGGCAGGTCGAAGAAATCGCGCTGATGCCCGACAATCCCGAGTTCGTCCGCGTGCGCATCCGGATCAGCGAAGACGTACCGATCCTCGAAGGCACGACCGCGACGGTCGCCGGCATCGGCTTTACCGGCGTATCGCAAGTCACGCTCGCCGGCGGCGTCCAGGGCGCCGATCTGATCGACGATGCGGGCCCAGGCGGCGTGCCCGTGATCCCGACCCGGCCCGGCGCCTTCGGCGAACTGCTGAACAGCGCACCGCGGCTGCTTGAACGGCTGACGACGTTGACCGAGCGGCTGACCGAGCTGCTGGGCGACCGCAACCAGAATTCGATCGCCGCGATTCTCGCAAATACCGAACGGCTGAGCACCGAGTTCGCCAATCGCGGCCCTGAAATCGCCGCGACGCTGGCCGAAACCCGCATCGCCGTGCAGCATATGGGGATCGCCGCCAGCGAGATCGGCGAACTTGCCAATACCACCGACGGGCTGGTTTCGACCGAGGGGCAGGCGTTGATGCGCGATCTGCGCTCGGCCGTCGCATCGGCGGAATCGAGCATGACCTCGCTCGATCGGACAATCACCGCAGCAGAACCGGGGCTCAACGCCTTTTCGCGCCAGACGGTGCCCGAGATCGGCCAGCTGGTCCGCGATCTGCGCGACACATCCGACGCGCTGACCGCGATCACCGAGCGGGTGAACCGCGAAGGCGCGGGATCGCTGGTGGGGTCCGCCGAACTTCCCGAATATGAGCCGCGATAGGAGCCGACGATGAAACGCCTATTCCTTCCCCTTGCGCTCGTAGCGCTGGCCGGTTGCGTCAGCTTCGGCTCCGAACCGCCGCCCTTTTTGATGACGCTGACGCCCGATGCGCAGGTCGAAAGCGGCACCAGCCGATCGGCAGCCACCGGCCAGGCGATCACCATCGTCCGGCCCGAAGTACCGCAAAAGCTGACCACCAACCGCCTGCCAGTACAGACCGCCGACACGACGATCGCCTTCCTTGCCGATGCGATCTGGGTGGCGACGCCGAACCAGCTGTTCCGTTCGCTGCTCAGCGAGGTCTTCTCAGCCCGCACCGGGCGCGTCGTGCTCGATCCGGCAACCTACACCGAAGATCCGGGCACCATCGTGCGCGGCCAGCTCCACGAATTCGGCCTCGACGCGCGCACCCATGAGGCGGTGATCCTCTACGATGCGACGATCACCACCGAAGCGGGCGTCCGCACCCGCCGCTTCGAAGCCCGCGAACCGGTGGGCGTGGAAGACGCGCGCAACGTATCGGAAGCGCTAAACCGCGCGGCAAACCGGATCGCGGTCGAATTTTCCGACTGGCTGGCCAGCTAGTCAGGTTCCCATTCAGGCGAGGCTCTTCGAAGCCTGTTCGTAGACGTCTTTGGAAAGACCGGGCGCGGCAAGGATGCGTTCAAGCTCGGCGCGCATCATCGTACCGCGCCCCTCGTCGAAACGGCGCCAGCGGCCGAGCGGCGGCAACAGCCGCGCGGCGGTTTGCGGATTGATCGCATCGGCCTTCAGGATGAAATCGGCGAGGAACGCATAGCCGCGGCCCGAAGCCATGTGGAACGCCCGCTGGTTCGCGCCGAACGCGCCGACGAGCGCGCGCAGCCGGTTCGGATTTTCGATCGTGAAATCGGGATGCTGCGCGAGTTCCTCGACCGCGGCGGCGGTATCCTCGCGCGTCGCAAAGGCCTGCACGGTGAACCATTTGTCGAGCACCAGCGCATCGTCGCGATAGCGATTGTAGAATATATCGAGCGCCGCGACCCGCTCGGGAGCGCCGCCATTGGCCAGCACGCCGAGCGCGCCCTGCCGGTCGGTCATATTGTCCGCGTTTTCGAACTGGCCGAAGGCAAGCTTGGCGCCATCGTCCGCCCCGCTCGCGGCGATATAGCTGAGCGCAACCGTGCGCAGGCGCCTTAGCGCCTTGGCGGCGGACGTATATTCGAAAGCATTGCCGCTCGACGCCGCGTAGGCCGCACGCCAATCGGCCTCCAGCGTCATTCCAAGATCGCGGCGCAGCGCCTCGCGCGCCTTATGTATCGCTTCGGGATCGACGATGAGCATCTGATCGCCGACGAAATTTTCGCTCGGCAGCAGCACCGCCTCGGCGATGAACGCCTTGTCGAGATCGGTATCGGCGAGCGTCTTCCGCACCGCCTCGATCACCGATGTATGATCCACCGCCCGCCCAGACACGGCATCGATGATCGTTTCCACCATCAGCTGCTGCATCGCTTCGTAGCGCGCGAAGGGATCGTCGTCATGCGCGGACAGGAAGGCGAGCGTCGCCGGGTCCTTCTCGGCATCCATGACGACCGGCGCGGTGAAATTCCGGTTGATCGAAAGTATCGGCGTTTCAGCGACATTTTCGAAGACGATATCCTGGCTCTTCTCTGTCAGCATCACCAGCCGCTCCGGAGCGAGCGGCGTGCCGCTTTCCTTGCCGAGCAGCGCCGTTTTCAGCGGTATCGCCATCGGCTGCTTTTCCGATTGGCCGGGCGTGGGCGGCATTGTCTGTTCGAGCGTCAGCACGGCGCGCGCGCCATCGGCATCGTGCGCGAGCTTCGCTGTCACCTTGGGCGTGCCCGCCTGGGCATACCAGAGACGGAATTGCGCAAGATCGACGCCGCTCGCATCCTCCATCGCTTTCACGAATTGCTCGCAGGTCGCGGCTTCGCCGTCATGCCGCTCGAAATAGAGGTCGCTGCCTTTCCGGAAACCGTCTTCGCCCAGGATCGTGTGCATCATCCGGATCAGCTCGGCACCCTTGTTGTAGACGGTCGCCGTGTAGAAGTTCGATATCTCGATATAGCTTTCCGGGCGCACCGGATGGGCCAGCGGCCCCGCATCCTCCGGAAATTGCGCCGCTCGCAAGGTGCGGACGTCGCCTATCCGCGCGACCGCGGCAGAGCCCTGGTCGGCCGAAAAGCTCTGGTCGCGAAAGACGGTGAAGCCTTCTTTCAGCGAGAGCTGGAACCAGTCGCGGCAGGTGACGCGGTTACCCGACCAGTTGTGGAAATATTCGTGCGCAACAACGCCGGCGATCGCATCGAAATCCATATCGGTTGCGGTGTCGGCATCGGCGAGGATGTAGCGTGAATTGAAGATATTGAGCGACTTGTTCTCCATCGCGCCGAAATTGAAATCGGAAACCGCAACGATGTTGAACTGGGAAAGATCGTACTCGCGGCCATAGACACGCTCGTCCCAGGCCATCGAGTCCTTGAGCGCCGCCATCGCATGGCCGGTCTTGGGAATATCCGCCTCGCGCACCCAGATGGCCAGGTCGACGGTCTTGCCCGACATCGTGACAAAGCTGTCGCGGTTCGCGGCCAGATCGCCCGCGACCAGCGCGAACAGATAGCAGGGCTTGGGCCAGGGATCTTCCCAGCGCGCCCAGTGACGGCCTTCCACGCCCTCGCCGCTCTCGATGCAATCGCCATTGGCGAGCAACACCGGATAATGGGCCTTTTCAGCCTCCACCAGCACGCTGTAGCGCGACAGCACATCCGGCCGATCCGGGAAGAAAGTAATACGGCGAAAGCCCTGGGCCTCGCACTGGGTGCACAGGATACCGCCCGAGGCGTAGAGCCCCATCAGCTGGCTGTTCTTTTCGGGCTCGATCTCGACCAGGGTCGAGATTTCCGCTTCATTGGCATCGATCGGGATAACGAGCCGATCGTCCTCCAGCCGCCAAACCCCGCTTTCCAGGGCCTCGCCGTCGCGTTTGACCTCGATCAGCTTCAGCCCCTCGCCGTCGAGGCGCAGCGGTTCGGCATGATCGCCGTTGCGCACGACCTGCAGCCGCGCGCTGACCAGCGTCTTTGCCGGATCGAGCCGGAAATCGAGCGCGATTTCAGGTACGAGCCAGTCGGGCGGGCTATAGTCTTCGCGGCGGATGGCTAGCGGCGGCGGGGTCGCGGATTGCATATCGAGCATCGTTGTCGTCTAAACGTCCAAGCGCAGCGGCACAATCAAACCGCGCAGAGAAAAACGGGGAGCCGGACATGAAAATACGATCAGGCGCTATCGCCATGGCCTTCGGATTGTTGGCCATGCCGGCCGCTTCTTGGGCAACTGCGGGGAATTTCGATCCCGAAACCGCGACCCGGGCCTATCTCGATACGCTTTCGGGCGCGGCGCGCGAACAATCGGACGCCTATTTCGAGGGCGGCTATTGGCTTATTCTCTGGGGTGCGCTCGCCGCGATCCTTGTCGAATGGATCGTACTCCGCACCGGCCTTTCCGCCCGTTTCCGCGATTGGGGAGAACGGATTACCAAGCGTCGCTGGATCGTGCCGGCAATCTTTGCCGTGCCCTATATTGTCGTCACGACGCTGCTCGTCCTGCCCTGGACAATCTACACGGATTTCGTTCGCGAGGGGCAATATGGATTGATGAATCTCGGTTTCGGTGCCTGGCTCGGCGAGCAAGCGATAGGCCTTGCTATCACCGTTATCGGCATGGCGCTGTTCTTCACCGTCCTCTTTGCGGTTATCCGCAAATCGCCGAAACGATGGTGGCTCTGGGGCAGCGGCGTTGTCGGCCTGTTCGTGACGATCGGTATCATGATCGCGCCGGTATTCATCGCGCCCCTGTTCAACGATTACGCGCCGATGGAGGATGGGCCGCTGCGCGACCGCATCCTTGCCATGGCCGAAGCGAACGACGTGCCGGCGGACGATGTCTGGGTGTTCGATCAGTCGCGGCAGCATGATCGGATTTCCGCCAATGTCAGCGGGCTGTTCGGTACCAGCCGGATCGCGCTCAACGACAATCTGCTCGAACGCGGGACGCCGGAAGAAGTGGAAGCGGTGATGGGCCATGAGCTTGGCCATTATGTCCTCAATCACGCGCTGATCCTGGTCATCGGGATCACGGCGATCTTCACGCTCGGTTTTTTCCTCACCTGGCGGCTGGCGCCGAAGATATTGGCACGGCACGGCGAAAAATGGGGGGTGCGCGGCGTCGACGATCCGGCGGCTTTCCCGCTCTACATCATCATCCTCACCGTCTATTTCATGCTGATGACGCCGGTCCAGAACACACTGATCCGCGCCGTGGAAAGCCAGGCGGACGCCTTCGGGCTTGACGCGGCGCGCCAGCCGGACGGTTTCGCCTCTGTCGCGATGAAGCTGTCGCAATATCGCAAGATCGAGCCGAGCGCGCTCGAGGAATTCCTGTTCTACGATCACCCCTCGGGCCGCACACGCGTGCGTATGTCGATGGACTGGAAGGCGGCCAATGTCGAAAATCCCGTGATGGTCGCGCCGCAAGCGGAAGATGAAACGCCCTAACCGATGCCGCATCTGCTGATTTTCGGGCTCGGCTACACGGCCGGGCGGATCGCAGAGCGGCTCCGCGGCAAGGGCTGGGTGGTTTCCGCCACGCGGCGCGAAGCCGGCGAGGGCGCGATTGCCTTCAACGATCGCGAAGCTGTTTCAGCAGCGATCGGGGATGCGACGCATATCCTCTCTTCGGTACCGCCCGTGGCCGATAGCGACCCCGTACTCGATCTTTATGGCGAAGCGCTGACGGCCGCGCCCTGGATCGGCTATCTCTCATCGACCGGCGTCCATGGCGATACCGGCGGTGCCTGGGCCGATGAAAGCGCGCCCATCGGCGGCGGACGGCGACAAGCGCGGGCCGAGGCCGATGCGCGCTGGCAGGCAATGGGCGATGCGGTTCGCGTCTTCCGGCTGCCGGGCATATACGGCCCCGGCCGCTCGGTGCTGGACCGCATCCGTGCGGGAAAAGCGCACCGGATCGATCTGCCGGACCAGATCTTCAGCCGCGTTCATGTCGACGATATCGTTGCAGGCGTGGTCGGGGCGCTCGGCGGCCCGTCGGGTGTCTACAACCTCGCCGACGACGAACCGGCGCCGCATAACGACGTGATCGCCTATGGCTGCGGCCTGCTCGACATCAAGCCGCCGCAGTTCCAGACGATGGACGAGGCCGGGCTCAGCGAGATGGCGCGGGGTTTTTATGCCGAAAACCGCCGGATCGCGAACGGCAGGGCAAAGCGATTGCTCGGCTGGGCGCCGCGCTATCCGAGCTATCGCGAGGGCCTGAAGGCAATCCTCGCGCACTAGCCCTGTACGCGCAGGATTTTCGGTCGCCGCACCCGCGTCGCCAGCAACAGCCCGGCGATGGCGACCGCCGCACCACCGAGCGCAAGCGGCGACCAGCGATAGCCTTCGAAGATCGTCGAAATCACCATCGCGACGATCGGGATGAGAACCCCGCTATAGGCGGCCTGCGCCGCGCCAATTTCGCGGATCAGCCCGAAATAAATCGGGAAGGTGACCGCCGATCCGATCACGCCCAGATAAAGGATGCCGAGGAAATAGGCGGGCCGTGGATCCACGACAGGCAAGCCCGTCGTGAAAAGGGCGATCGCCGCATTGGCGAGCATGCCCCAGAACATCGCCCAGGCGAGCAAGGTGAGGATGGGGTGAGCCTTGGCGCCGTTGCTCGCCTGCAGGATGTTGGCGACCGAAGCACTCAGGATGGCGATGGCGGTGAAGCCGATGCCGAAATAGACGGCATCGCCGCCGACCGGGGCGAGCCGGTATTCCTGCACGAACAGCATCGCGATACCGGCGATGGCGATCGCCGAGCCCAGAAGGAAGCCGGGCTTGATCCGCTGGCCGAGAAACACGCGTCCAAGAATAGCATTGGGCACCATCAGCAGCGCGAACAGCACGGCGACGAGGCCGGAAGTGATATACCCCTCGGCCCGGTAGACGAAGTTGAAGTTGAAGGCGAACTGGCTGAGGCCGAGCAGGATCGCCCAGAACTGCCCGCGCCGGTCCAGCCACAGCCTCTGCCTGCGCAAGGCGATCAGCAGGAACATCGCGGTGCTGCCCGCGAGAAAGCGATAGCAGACCGACCAGACTGGCGGGACGCTGGCAATCTGATCCTTGATGACAATCCAGGTCGAACCCCAGATCAGCACGATCAGCACGATCAGCAGGAAGGAGAGGAGGATACGCGGCGTCCAGAAGCTGGTTTCGGCTTCCGGGGCGACTCCCGACCCCGCTTGCGACCCTGCGGCCGCGTTCATAGCGCCGCGATAGCTTTTGCGAGCGGCCCCACGGCTTCGGCATCCTGACCCCAGCCCGTGACGAACCGGGCTTCGCCGATACCCCAATCGTAGAAATCGAAGCCCTGGGCGCGCAGGCTTGCCGCCTCTTGCGGCGAGAGGTGGATAAAGACCTCGTTCGCCTGTGCCGGATAGACGAGCCGGTCCGGCGCCGCCTTGGCGATCAGCGCCGCGCCGGCATTGGCCGCGCGCGCGTTTTTCAACCAGAGATCGTCTTCGAGCATCGCGAGGATCTGCGCGGCGAGATAGCGGCCCTTCGAGAGCAGATGCCCGCCGCGCTTGCGCCGGAAACGAATTTCCTCCGCCTTCTCCCGGGCATCGCCGAACAGCAGGATCGCCTCTGCGGACATCGCGCCGTTCTTGACGCAGCCGAAGCTCAGCATGTCGACGCCGGCGCGCCAGGTGATGTCAGCCGGCGCGCAGCCCAGATGCGCGGCAGCATTGGCAAAGCGCGCGCCGTCCATATGCAACCCCCAGCCCCGCGCCCGGCACAGTTCGCCGATCGCCGCGACCTCCCCGGGTGTATAGACCATGCCATATTCGCTTGCCTGGGTGATCGAGACGGCATGGACCTGCATCTGGTGGACATCGTCGCGAATAGCGCCCGCGAGCCGCCCGATCTCTTCAGGATCGAGCTTCGCGCCATCGCCTGTCCCGAGCAGTAACGACGCGCCATGGGTATAAAAGCCCGGCGCGCCGCACTCGTCATTCTGGATATGCGCCTCGCGGTGGCAGATGATGCTGCCATAGGGCGGGCACAGCGCGGCAAGCGCCAGCGAGTTGGCGGCCGTGCCAGTCGACACCCAGAGCGCCGCCACCTCGGTTTCGAAGAGATCGGAAAAAGCAGCATCGAGCCGCGCGCTCAGCGCATCCCCGTCATAGGCCGTATCGACGCGGTTAGCATTCACCAGCGCTTCGAGTATTTCAGGGCAGACCGGGGCCGCATTATCGGAAAAGAAGCGCATGTCCGCCGCATAGTCGCGGCGGCGCAAAGGTCAACCGATACGGCTGATCCGGCCCGATTGCGTACCGAAATCCGATGCCGTCAGCACCGCCCGGATCTCGTCTATGCCCAGCGGCTTGCGCAGTAGCGGTGCCGAAACCCCCTCGGAATCGAATTTGGCATCATAGCCGGACGCAAAGACGAAGCGGGTATCGCGCTCGGCCAGAACGCGCGCAACGGGGATCGAATTCTCCTTGCCGAGATTGATGTCGAGAAAGGCGAAATCGAAACTTTCCTGGGCGACCAGGTCGAGCGCATCGGCAAGCGTCGCGGCATGGCTGACGCGCGGCACGCCAAGCGTCTCCACCATGTCCTGCAGCATCACGGCAAGCATAAATTCGTCCTCGACGATGAGGACGTTTTCCGGGAACAGAGTTTGCGTGGCCATCTTGCGCGTCTTCTTCAGATTTCTGCGGCGCGCGGCCGGATCGCAGTTAGCGTGTAGCGCATGCCCTCGGGCATATATTCGAGATCGGCCTCGCCCTGGAAATCGCCGGGGAGAATGCGTTCAAGCAGCGTCGAGCCGAAACCGCCACTGCCGTCTGGCATGGACACTTCGGGCCCATCCCGTTCGATCCATTTGAACACGATCTCGTCGATCTGGTCCTTGGCAAAACGGCCCCAGACGATCTGCACCGATCCTTCGGGCGCCGAGAGCGCGCCATATTTGGCGGCGTTGGTTGCCAGCTCGTTGACAGCCATAGCGAGGGTCAGCGCCGCGCGCGGCGACAGCCGGATACGCGGCCCCGCGACATGGAAGCGCGTCTCGTCGGTCAGCCGGAAGGCGCGGAGCGCCCGGTCGACCACACTCATGATATCGGCGCCCATCCATTTTTCTTCGGTGAGGAGGTCGTGCGCGCCAGATAGCGCATGGAGGCGGCTCGTGAATTCGGCCCGGGCATCGGCGATCGGTTCATCCTTGCGGAACGACATGTGCGCGATCGCCTGCACCGTGGCGAGTGTGTTTTTGACCCGGTGGTTGAGCTCGTCGACCAGGACGCGCAACCGCTCCTCATTGGCCTTGCGCTCGGTAATGTCCTCAACCGCAGAAATACAGAACAGCGGCTCGCCCTCCTCGTCGCGCTGCAGGCCAACGGTCAAGTTGATCCAGATCAGGCGGCCGTCCTTGTGGAAATACCGCTTTTCCATCGTGTAGGCGGAGATATCGCCCTTGATGAGTGCGTCGAGCTGGCCGAGATCGGCCTCGAGGTCGTCGGGATGAGTGATGTCCTGAAAGGTGAGCTGCAGAAGTTGATCGCGCGAATAGCCGACGATATCGAGGAGCTTCTCGTTGACCCGCAACCAGCGTCCGTCGAAGCCGACATGGGCCATGCCTACCGCCACATTCTCGAACGTTGCGTCGATCATTCCGGCTTCTTCGCGAAATGCACCGCGATGATGAAGCATGCAACCACTCCGGCCTTGTCGCACCCACAAACAGGCTGTGCGATACTCGCCCGATACCCCGTGTCCCAACGATCAAGAGTAGGCGGCAACGGTAAATTTTCTGTTGGTGACGCCGGATCGAAAAGCGCTGAAAAGAGCCGGAAAATGGTGCGCCACGCAGTCAATAGCGAACCAGTCTCTTCCTGATTTTCCCTGTTATTCGCTAGAGTCGGCAGTTTATTGTCGCCGCGGTCGGCTATCGAACGGGCTGTGAGCTGTACAATTCCGCCATTCCTGAGCAACGAAACCCTGCGGTCGAGGCCCTTCAAAACAGGGAAAAGGCCTGCCGCCCGCCGCCCTTTTCGCGCTGATGCGGCCTTGGTGAAAGGCCGCAGATCTGGGCAAACATTTCCAGCCCTCGCATTCCCCGGCGACGAACCAGCGCCATGCGCACCGCCCGTTCTCGAACTTCCGGTGCAAACTTGTTCGTCGTCTTGCTCATAGTAGACCCTTCCTCTCAGGAGTTAGGGTCTCCGGCAATCCCGGGGCGGTTCACTCGGCACGCGCTGGCTCTGCCCCATTACCCCGCGCAATACCTGAACGCAGCGCAAGCGGTACCAGCGAAGGCAACTTGATCTCGAAGAGTTTTGGACCTGTGCGCAAGAGCGCGCCCGCTTTCTTTTTCAGGCGCCCGGATATTCGGACATGTCAGATCCTACGAGTCTCAAATCCTTCGTTAGCGCCTTCGCCGGTCATATCGCGACTGAGGCTGAACATGTCGGCGCCAAGACGGAAGATGGCATTAAACACGGTCTGTTCTGCCATAGGCAGCGGCGTTGCCCGTGTTACCGATTTCACCAATGTATCGATCATTCGGGAAACGGCAACATTCGGTCGCGCGTGATCAAAGCGTATCGGGTAAGCGCCACGCCCAACCGCCCCGCGCGGTCATGGAAATCATGTCAAGGGGCTGCGCCGCGACGAAACTGGCGAGTCACGATCGTCTTCTTCTGGCCGTTAGC
>Ga0214472_10000827_pt1 | contig 37071 bp, 38 predicted proteins | sample RVTome_6_FD_207662 | JGI IMG/M metagenome (GOLD analysis project Ga0214472, IMG submission 207662) | Soil microbial communities from uranium-contaminated site in the Upper Colorado River Basin, Wyoming, United States - RVT140D175 | ecosystem: Environmental > Terrestrial > Soil > Contaminated >...
GGCTGCGGTGACTATGAGCGCTCGTCGCACCGGCGTCCCTTCTCTCGTGTGGGAGTGTATGGATCACCACGCAGAGTGGTCAAGGGTCGCTCGCCCCATATCCGTGAGCCGTGGATCGACGGGTATCGCGGTCCGAGTCGAGCCGAGGAGTCCGCCGGCACGTCGTACCGACCGGTCGTGCGCGGTCCGGTCGGGCGCGGTCCGGTCGGGCGCGGCCCGGTAGCCTGCGGCCGACCATGGCGATCGTCGACTGGCAAAGATACCGAGCAGTGCTGTTCGACCTCGATGGCGTGCTCACCGCTACAGCCAAGGTGCACTCGGCAGCTTGGCGGAGGGCATTCGACTCATTCCTGGAGCAGCACGAGGAGGGCTTGGAGCCCTTCGACATCGACTCGGACTACCGCCGCTACGTGGACGGCAAGCCCCGCTTCGACGGTGTGTCCAGCTTTCTCGACTCGAGGGGGATCGACCTCCCGTGGGGAGAACCGAGCGATCCGGCTGGATACGAGACCGTTTGCGCGGTCGGCAACCTGAAGAACGACCTCTTCGAGTCGGTGCTCGAGGACGAGGGCGCCGACGTGTATCCGGGCTCGCTGGCGCTCCTCGACCACCTCGCCGAGCTCGAGATGCCGATCGCCGTGGTGTCCGCCTCTGCGAACTGTGAAGCGGTCCTGCGCTCCGTCGGCATCCTCGACAGGTTCCACGCCAGGGTGGACGGGATCGTCGCAGCCGAGGTGGGCCTGCGGGGGAAGCCGAAGCCCGATCCGTTCCTCGAGGCGGCGAGACGTCTCGACACTCCTCCGGCCGGGTGCGTCGTCGTCGAAGATGCGATCAGCGGCGTCGAAGCAGGAAGGGCGGGTGGTTTCGGGCTCGTGGTGGGTGTCGACAGGCACGGCGACCCGGATGCGCTTCATGCCGCCGGGGCAGACATCGTCGTCTCCGACCTCGGCGAGCTCGTGCCGTGACCTCGGCTTCGTGGCCCGACCATCCATTCGAACCCGAGGAATGGGCGATCACGAGGGTGGGTCTCCCCACCGTTGCAGGGCTCGACGAGTCGCTCTTCGCACTCGGCAACGGCAACCTGGGTGTGCGCGGTGGCTTCGAGCAGGGGCATCCAGCCCACGAGCCGGGCGCCCTCCTCAACGGCTTTTACGAGACCTGGCCGATCGTCTACCCGGAGACTGCGTACGGCTACGCCCACGTCGGCCAGACGATCGTGTACATCCCCGACGCGACGGTGCTCACGGTGGCCTGGAACGGCGAGCTCCTCGACCTCGGGGACGCCGATATCGTGAGGCGGCTCGACTTCCGCACGGGCGTGCTCACGACCACAGCGGCGTGGCCGGAGCTGGCTGCCACCTGGGAGCGCATCGTGTCGCTGAGGAGACGGGGCGTCATGGCGCAGAGGGTCTCGGTCACGCCTCGAGCGGCAGGACGGATCGCCGTGACGTCGCACGTCATCAATCGGCAGGACCGCGAGCACTTCGTCATCGAGGCTGTCGAGACGGACCCGCGCAGAGGACGCTCGTTCAACAGGCGAATCCTCGAGCGCATCGAGGCATCCGTCACTGAAGACGTCGTCTCGATGGTGCACCGGACCACATGGTCGTCGATGAGTCTGGCGACGGCGGTGCGCGTGGAAGGCGACCTCGAGGCAGGCCCGTGGGAGGTCGCCGACGCCGACGATGTGATCCGTCGGGGCGAGCTCGATGTGGCGCCCGGCGACACCGTCGCAGTCACGGTGGCCGCCGCTTACGAGCGCGGTGACGTCGGTGCCGCCGCCGTCTCTTCCCTGCCGGAACCCGGCTCCTTCGAGGCTCTGCTGCGCGAGCAGGTCGAGGCCCTCGCCGGGTTGTGGTCGACCGCCGACATCGAGATCGACGGTGACCCGATCGGCCAGCAGGCGTTGCGTTGGGCGATCTTTCAGCTCATCCAGGCTTCGGCGCTCGTCAGCGGCCTCGGCATCCCAGCGAAGGGTCTCACGGGGCAGGCCTACGAGGGCCATTACTTCTGGGACATGGACGTGTTCGCTCTCGCATTCCTGTCGGCGACCAACCCGGGAGCGGCTCGTGAAGTGATCCGCTATCGGCACAGCATCCTCCCCGAGGCGCGCCGGCGGGCCGAGACGCTGAGCGTCCCCGGAGCGCTCTACCCGTGGCGGACCATCTCGGGCGAGGAGGCGTCCGCCTACTTCGAGGCGGGCACGGCGCAGTACCACATCGACGCCGACGTCGTCCAAGGTGTGCGCACCTACCTCAGTTGGACAGGGGACGACGAGCTCCTGTGGGAGTGCGGCGTCGAGATGGCGATCGAGACCGCCCGGATGTGGGCCGGGCTCGGATTCCATCGAGACGGGATATTCCACATCCACCAGGTGACAGGCCCGGACGAATACACCGCCCTCGTGGACGACAACGCGTACACCAACCTCATGGCTCGCATGAACCTTCGGTTCGCCGTGGAGGTCGTCGAGCGCATGAAGGCCGAGCAGCCGGAGCGGTTCTCCGACCTGGCGGCCGACGTCGCATTCGACGGCAAGGAGCTCGCCGCCTGGGCCGCGGCCGCCGACGCCATGTTCGTCCCTATCGACGACGACCTCGGCGTGACCGCTCAGGACGCCGACTTCATGGGGCGCCAATCGTGGGACTGGTCGACGCCGGCCGAGAAGTATCCGCTGCTGCTCCACTTCCACCCTCTCGTCATCTATCGACACCAGGTTCTCAAGCAGGCAGACGTCGTCATGGCGCACTTCGTGCTGCCCGAGGAATCGACCACCGAGCAGAAGCGGGCCGACTTCGATTACTACGACCCGCTCACGACGGGCGACTCGTCCCTTTCGGCGGCGGTCCAGGCAGCCGTTGCTGCGCGGATAGGTCTCGCCGACGATGCGTGGCGGTATTTCGCTCGCTCGGCGGACCTCGACCTCGCAGACCTGGCCGGCAATGCGGGCGACGGGGTCCACCTCGCCTGTGCAGCCGGCGTCTGGCTGGCGGTGACGAGCGGTTTCGCAGGAGTGCGTGTCGTTGGCGACGAGATCAGGACCGAGCCGCGGCTGCCTGCGGCGTGGGAGCGTCTGCGCATCTCCCTCAGGTTCCGGGGCGAGCCGGTAACGCTCGAGCTCCCTTGATCCGCCTCTCACCCATCGGCCAGCCGGCTACCTGGTGACGACTTGCGGGAGGTCTCGGTAGACGTCGAGGTCGTGGGTGTATTCGGCAGACGACTTCGAGCCTGTGCCGTCCGACCACGTCACGGCGGCCGTGAACACGATTCGCTCTCCGGCGAACACGCGTGCCGCGGTGTCGAAGAGCACCCGAATCTCCTTGCCTGGTCGAAGCATCCCGAGTCCCGAGAAGATCGGGAGCTCACTGAGGGGAGCCCGACTGGCGACGCCGCGGAGCTTCGTCGAGAAGCGAACACTCACGTCATAGGCCACCGCATCGCCGACGTTGACGAGCACGATCTCGAAGACCCCTTCCCCGAAATCGACATCGAGGAGAACCAGGGGTTCTGTCACTGGTCCAGCTCGATGCCCTCGTGGCAGATCTCGATCGACTCGATGGCGACCTCGTTGCTGCCTGCGGTGAGCGCCGGCCCTTCGTACTTGCACACCCAGCCCTCAACGAATTTCCACCGGATGGCCTCTTGTCCGGACTCGTCGAGAAGGATGATCGATCCGTTGCGGCGCTGCACCGGGCCCGTCATCCCCGTCTTCGCCCAATCCCACAGCTCGCGGCTGACGGTGACGCCCCGCTTCAGCGTGATGTTCGGATACTTGGCGAGACCGGGGAGCTTGCGCACCCCGTGGCTCTTGTCCGATCCCTCCCTGTACTCGATGGGAGTGATCTCCACTCCGATGCCGGAGACCGAGGAGAACCCGGCGGCAACCATCCCGTCGATCTCCACGAGGAAGTTGAACCCGCCATACGGGTCGTTCCGACCTGCCATGCTCACGCTCCTCTCGTTTCGGAAATCGGGCGGGCGTCACCGAGCCCGTGGCGCCGGCCTGTTCGTGATCGGCCCGCCGCGTGCGCGGCCCGCGACCTCGCTCGTGTCCGTCAGGGAGCCGCCCGGGTGGCGGCCGGCTCGCCTGCAGGCTCGAATGGCCCGGTGTCCAGTCGAAACGGCGGGTACTCGTCCCGCATCAGGGCCGCGTACGCCACCACCCGGTACACCCAGCGGTTCAGGCCCATGATGAAGTCGAAGAGCCCACGGGGATACTTCCCGGAGAACAGCAGGATGACGCCGGCGACGAGGACGAGCAGCCCGATGAGCCCTCCGCCGAATCGGAGGACGCCTCCACCCTCGCGACCGACGTCGCTCGTCCACCAGAAGATCCCGTTCGTGAAGATCGCGATGATGACGTAGTGAGGGATGGCGAGCAGCCACGACTTCACCAGTGCGAGACCCCGTGAGAGCTTCTCCGGATAGGCGACGTCGAAGCGAGCCGGGTAGCTCGGGTCGTCATCGAGCGTGAACGGCGGGTACCGATCGGTGCCGATCGCGGACGTGCAATAGAAGCCGACGCGCCAGCCCCACCTCATCACTCCGACGTTGAAGTCGAATATCGCCCGCGGGTACCGGCCGGTGAAGATGATCGCAAACCACGCAACGATCGTGAGCACAACCGCGGCAACACTGAGCACCCCGACGACGATGAAGTGGGGAATCGCCAGGAACCACTTCACGAGCCACATCCAGCGACTCAGCTCGGCGTCGAGGTCGCCCTGGAGCGTGACCGGGTACGGACCGGCAGCCAGGGCCCCGGCAGGCGGGGCACCCGGCTCGGCCGCAGGCACGGCCTCACGAGAGCGTGTCGCCGTCACGAGGAGGACGGTCGCCAGAAGGGCGAAGAGGGCGCCGGCCACCAGCACACCAACAGTCAGGCCGCCGAGGAAACCGATCTCGGCCCCGCCGCGGACATCGCCCGTGACGCCGGCCGAGGCGTCCGCATTCATGATGACGACCGTCCAGTCACCGGACTCGACGTCCCACGTGACCTGCTGGGCCCCGCCACCCTCGGTCTCCGTGACCCAAAACGCCTGGTCGGCGGGAGGCGCCACCGGTGCCCCGCCTTGCTCCTCACGAACGTCGGCGTCCGTCGGATCGGGTCCGAGGTCCACCACGACGCCGCGAGCAACGCCGTCCAGGTAGTCGGAGACGTCGTCGCTCGGCCCGATGCCGACGAAAACGGGGGCGCCGTCCGCCGCATCGAAGTCGACGCGGACGGTCGCCAGCGAGCCGCTCGGCGACCACGGTCCCGCCGTCGGTAGGGCGTGCAGGTCGATGTCGACCGACGTCAGGGCATAGCCGTCGGTATGGAGCTCGTAGCGCGGGCTCGTGAGGAATCCGTCGGCGTCACGCTGCGTGCCGTATGCCCACGCCAGGACGGCCCCGCCGACCACCAGCGCCAAGGCCACGAGCCCGATGATGACTCCGAACACGGCCGCAACGATCTGTCCAGGTCTCATGCACACACTCCCACGTCGACACCCGACCCGCCGAGTCAACGTTACGCCGAGCGCGGGCGCCGTGTCGCCGGGTTGGGGCCTTCTCTGGTTGACTGCACCGATGACGCCGCAGGAGCTGACGGAGTACCTGCACGCATCGATCCCGATATCGGAGGCGATGGGCATCCGGGTCGTCTCAGCCGGATCGCGCCGTGTCGTTCTGGCGGCGCCGTTGCTCCCGAACGTGAACCATCAGGGGACGATCTTCGGGGGATCGCTCGCCGGCGTGGCGATCACCGCAGGATTCGCGGTCATCGTCCTCGCATTGCACGACTCGGGCCTCGCCCACCGGGTCGTCGTCCAGAGGCACGAGTATCGCTATCTCCTTCCGGGACGGTCTGACTTCGAGGCGGAAGCGACGATCGATCACGAATCGTGGAGGAGGCTCGGCGAGGCGCTGGCGCGGCGAGGCGTAGGCAGGATCGAGATCGGGTCGACGGTTCGGTGCGGGGCCTCGCTGATCGGCGAATCGACTGGCCTGTTCGCCGCTCTCCCTCCCGACGAAGCGACGACTTCCGTCTTCTGAGCCGGTACATTGCCCGGCCGATGAGCGAGTTGACCATCGTGCCCGTCGACCGGTCCCGCTGGGGCCGTCTCCTCGAGCTGTTCGGCGACAACGGCGCATATTCGAACTGCTGGTGCACGTGGTGGCTGCTCACGAGCAGGCCGTGGGAGGCGACACCGCCCGCCGAGCGTCGCGCCATGCTCCACGACCTCGTCGAGCGTGAGGATCCTCCCCCCGGATTGTTGGCCCTCGACGACGACACGCCCGTCGGATGGTGCGCCGTGGGCCCACGCCAGCGATACCTGCGCATGATGAGCGACCGAGCGAGGACCTTCCGTCGGATCGACGACCGCCGATCGTGGGTCGTGAACTGCTTCTACATCGATCCTCAGGCGAGAGGCCACGGGGTCGGGACGGTGCTGCTCGACGCAGCGATCGAGTTCGCCGGGGACAACGGCGCCACCATCCTCGAGGGTTACCCGATCGACCTGGCGGTCACCGATCCGGGCGCAGCCGGGCTCTACGTCGGGACGCTCCACATGTTCGAGGCGGCGGGCTTCGTCGAGGTGGCTCGATTCGGCAACCGGCCCTTCGTTCGGCTCGAGCTGCCATCGACCGGCCGGGGCGTCACGCCAGCCAGCCGAGGGCGGCAAGACCCTCCCTGATGCCGGCAGCGTGAGGCGCCGCGGCGCGGTATACGTGCGAGCCGCCCATCGCCCGCAGCTCCTGGGTGGCGTTGGCGACCACGATGGCGTTGAAGCCGAGCTCCGCTCGCATCATGTCGAGGTCGTTTCCGGTGTCGCCTGCGGCGGCGACGTGTTGCGGATCGATCCCCAGGCGGCCGACGACGTAGGTGAGCGCCCCACCCTTTCCGGCGTCGTGCGGCAGGATGTCGAGGTAGCAGTCCGAGCTCCAGACGACCTTCACGTGGTGGCCGTCATCCGTCAGCGCCTGCTCGACCTCTGCCGCCTCGACGTGTGACGGGACGAAGAAGCTGAGCTTGTGCTGCGACTGCCATTCGTCGGGCTGCGGTTGCAGGCGCGGCAGGCCGACGAGAGCGGCTCCGATGGCGGCCCGGTCCCAGCCGTCGTCGAGGTGGGCATCCCACTCGTCGTCGAAACGGTACTCGCCATCCTCGAGCCACCAGACCTCGGTTCCGACCATGCACAGGCAGACGTCGGCCCTGCGGTCGGTCCGCCACTCGTCGTAGAGAGACTCGATCGCCGGGAGGTGTCGCCCGCTGGCGAACACGAGTGTGATGCCGAACGCATCGAGGTCCTCCCAAAGCTCGTGCATGGCGCGATCGTCACCGAGGAAGGTGCCGTCGAGGTCGGCAGCCAGCAGACGGGTGCTGTTGTTCCCATCGCCGAGCCCACTTGGCGGGAAGGCGGTCACCCCTGTTCGGGCCACACCCCGCCTCGGTAACGATCGAACACGGCGATCGTCCTCCTGGCGATGCCCTTCCATCCGAACATCCGGCGGGCGAACCTCGCTCCGGCGATCGACAGTCGTTCCCGCAGCTGCGGGTAGCGCAGCGGCATGCTGAGCATCATCCCGAACTCGCGGGGCCTGGTGGGGTCGGCGAAGAGGGCGTGAGACCCGAAGTCGAACATCTCCTCGAGCCCTCCGTGGATGGTGACGACGCAAGGAGTTCCGCACGCCATCGCCTCCACGGCGGTCATCCCGAACGGTTCGTACCTGGAGGGTAAGGCGAACACCGGTGCCGCCCGGTAGTAGTTGGCCATCTCGTCATCCTCGACGTAGCCGACCCAAACGACCGAGTCGGCGACGCCGAGCTCGCCGGCCAGGGACTTCCACTTCTCGACCTTCTCGCGATCGGTGGCGTTGTTGGCCCCGATCGCCAGCTGGAGGCGGGCGTCAGGGGTCTCCTCCTGCAGCTCGGGGAGTGCCTGGATGAGCAGGTCGTAGCCCTTGTTGGCCGCGGCGCGGCCGACCGTGTAGACGTCGTTGTCCGCGAACCCGACCGCGGAGCGGATCTTCTTGATCTCCGCTTGGGTGACGGGGGTGTAACGGGACTCGTCGATTCCGGGTGGGATCATCGTCATATGCCAGTCGGGCACCTCGTAATGGTCTCGCAGGACCTCGAGTTGGAGGTTCGTGGTGGCGATCACGTGGTCGCAACGGCGGAACACCAGGAACTCCTTGCGAATCCGCTCCTCGAACCGGTAGTTCGACTCGATGTCCTCAGGGTCGCCCTCCATCTCCTCCCTCTTCCACGCCCCGAGCGAATGCGGCGTGTGGACGTGGGGGATGCCGAGCTCCTCGGCGATCATCTGGCCCGCCCACCCGGCGTCCCAGTAGTGGGAGTTGATCGTGTCGTACATGAGCTGCATGTCGCCGACGGCGGCCAGGAAGTTGCGAACGAACTCGTCGAGATGTTCGTGCATGTCTTCCTTGCGGATGAAGTCGTCGCCCCCATACGGGATGCGAAGGACCCGCAGAGCCGGGTCGATCTCGTCGACCTCGGGCTGGCCCTCGAACCGCCTGGTGACGATGTCGACGTGGTATCCGAACTCGACGAACTGCTTGGCGAGCTCGAGCACGAACGCCACCTGGCCGCCGGTATCCGGCTTGCCGAGCTCCGGCTCGGCAGCGACGTACCCGTGGAGAGACAGCATGAGAAGTCGAGCGAATTGGGGCTTCGGGACGTTCACAGTGCACCTCGCCTGGTGGGGGCGAGTGCGGCGACCGCGGCTCGGCCCGGAACACGAGCTTGCGCACTCACACGTTCACCATACCCCTGTCGATTTGCTTCCAGACCGTGCCGGCCGAATAGCCTGGTGAGATGGCCGACCGTTTCGACGCCATAGTCATCGGCGGGGGAATCGCAGGTGCCGCGGCCGCCTTCGAGCTGGCCGCGTCCCGCCGGGTCGTGCTCCTGGAGATGGAAGCGACGTGCGGCCGCCACTCGACGGGGCGCTCCGCTGCCCTCTTCACCGAGTGTTACGGGGACGACGTGGTTCGCCGACTTGCCCGAGCGGGAAGGCCCTTCATGACCTCGCCTCCTTCCGGCTTCACGGAGTCCCCGATCCTGTCGCCGCGCCCGACTGTGTTCATCGCCACCGAGGCGCAGCGTCCGCTGATCGACGCCGAGACGGAGGACTTTCAACGGCTGGTCACGGAGGTCTTCTCGATCGACGGGGCCGAGTTGACGGCCATGTGCCCCGTCCTGCGCGGCGACACCGTCGTCGGTGGTGTCGTTGACCCGACTTCGATGGACATCGACGTGCACGCGTTGCACGCCGGGTTCCTCGCCGGGGCGCGGAACCGGGGCGCTGACATCAGGACGTCGGCTCGCGTGGAAGCGATCCAATCGGGACGAGCGGAGTGGCACGTGCGCATCGGTCGAGGCGACGACGTCGCCGCCCCGGTCGTCGTGAACGCCGCAGGCGCCTGGTGTGACGAGGTCGCCCGCCTCGCTTCGGTGGGCCCGTTGGGTCTCCAGCCGAAGCGGCGTACCGTGTTCACGTTCGATCCCGGCGTCGACCACGGCGGCTGGCCGATGGTGGTCGACATCGGCGATGCCTTCTACTTCAAGCCCGAGGGACCCCACGTGCTGGCATCGCCCGCCGACGAGACGCCGATGGAGCCACACGACGTACGGCATGACGAGCTCGACGTGGCGCTCGGCATCGACAGGATCAACGCCGTGACGACGCTCGAGATCAGGCATGTGAAGAGTGCGTGGGCGGGGCTCCGGTCGTTCGTAGCCGACCGTCGCCCCGTCGCCGGCTTCGACGTCGAGGCGCCCGGCTTCTTCTGGCTCGCAGGCCAAGGGGGGTACGGGATCAAGACCGCCCCGGCACTCGGCCGGGCGACTGCGTCTCTCGTTGCCGGCGGGGAGCTGCCCGACGACCTCGTCGAGCTCGGTCTCACCGCGGGCAACCTCTCGCCGGCGCGGCTCGCCGGTCACACAGCAGACAGCACGTAGTCGTCTGCGTCGTCGTCCCACTCGAGGTCGACGACTCCCTGGGTCTGGGCGGCCTTGGCGAACTGCAGGAATCCCCGGTAACCGAACTTCTTCTCGCTGAAGTCGGGGCGCTGCTTGCGGATCTGGTTCTTCAACCCGGAGAGCATCGGCCTGCCGTTGCCCTTCTCGAGCTTGGCGACGACGTCGCGAAGCAATGCGAACGCCTCCTGCTCGCCGCCCTTCTCGGGCAGGGCGACCTCTGGGTCGCCCTTGGCGGGTCCTTCACTCAGCTCGACCACGTTGCGTTCTTCGAGGTGACGGAGCAGCTCACCGAACGCCCTGAACCCGTAGTCGGCCTCGTTGAACGTCGGGTCCTTGCGCAGGAGGGTGCGCTTGAGGGTCGAAGCGAGCACCGTGCCGCCGGACGAGCGGTCGAGGCCCGACACCGTCTGGGCGATCGTCACCGCCAAGTCGTCGACGCTCCGCGAGCCGGTCTCGACGGCCTCGGCGGGCTGTTCCTCCTGCCTCGGCCGTCTGTCGTCCTTTCGCTTCGGGCGCGATTCGGCGCGCCTCTCCGGGATGTCGACGCCTTCGAGGGACTCGTAGAAGAGGAACTCGTCGCAGGCCGGGGGCAGCAGCGTCGAGGTGGAGAGCTTGACGCCGACACCGATCACCCGCTTGTTGAGCTCGCGCAGCTTGTCGACCAGCGGTGTGAAGTCCGAGTCCCCGGTGCAGATGACGAACGTCGTGATGTAGCCGCGCTCGAACGCCAGCTCGATGGCATCGACCGCCATCTTGATGTCGGCTGCGTTCTTGCGGACCGAGCCCATCCGCTGCGGGATCTCGATGAGCTCGACGTGGTTGCGGGTCAGCATGCGCCTGTCCTCGTCGAAGTACGACCAGTCGGCATACGCCTTGCGCACGACGACGCGTCCGCGCTCGGCGAGGGCGTCGGCGACCGGCTTGAAGTCGAACTTGAGCCCGGAGAGCTGATCGCGAGCCCCGATGGCGAGGTTCTCGTAGTCGAGGAACAGAGCGATCCGCTCCTCTTCGAAGGATGTCACACCCGAAGGGTAGTGCCCGCTCGGTCCTCATCCGTTCTTGCGTCCCCCCGTCGCGTCACTGCGATGTGGGGACGCCGGAACGGAAAGAACGGAAGGCGGACGGGATCAGTCGTCGAGGAGGGCGAGCACGTCGCCGAGCGCCTCGATCGATGCCACTGTGATCGGATCGACGACGAGCTGGACGTGACCGACTCCGATGGACGAGAAGGCGGCGATCTGCTCGGCGAGGTGGGCAGGCGGTCCCGCGATGGCGACAGACGTCGGCCTCCCAGGGCTGCCGTGGTTGCGGCCGGTCCCACCCGGCATCTGCACCATGATCGCCGCCGTCATCTCGACCTCACCAGGACGCCTGCCTGCATCGGTCGCCGCCCGTTCGACGTCGACGACCACGGAGCGCAGGCCGTCGACGGTGTTGCCGTACCAGGCATGCCATGTGTTCCACATGTCGACGTGGGGGAGTGTGGCCCGCAGGACCCGTGGCCCGATCGAGCCGACCATCAGCGGAGGGCCGCCCGGCCGAGGCTTCGGGTAGAGCACGCACTCGCGTGCCGTGTAGTACTCGCCCGAGAAGTCGATCGAGCCGTCACGCAGCAGGGTGCGAATGATCGTGAACGCCTCTTCGAAGCGGGCGGCCCGGTGGTCGAACGGGAAGCCGAATGCCGCGTACTCGGTCTCGTTCCACCCGGCGCCGAGGCCGAGGATGAGTCGGCCCCCCGAGATCTCGTCGACGGTCGCCGCCTTCTTGGCGAGCATCGCAGGGGCGTGGAAGCTGGTGGCGGCCACGAGAGGGCCGAGCTGCACGCCGGTCGTGATGGCGGCGATGGCGGCGAGCTCAGTCCACGCCTCCCACGGTCCTTGCGTGCCGTCCTCCGTTCGATACAACAGATGGTCGCCGACCCACAGCGAGTCGAACCCGACCGCTTCGGCTGCCAACGCCATGTCGCGGACCTCGGGCCAGGCAACTACTCGCTCGACCTCCGGGAGCTGCACCCCGACGCGCAACGGGCGTGTCACGCCGTTCGAGCCGCGGTCGTCGCCAACTCGTTGCCGACGGCGGCGGCGAGTCGCTCGTAGTCGTCGATGGCGTTGTAGAGGTGCGCCGATATCCGCAACACGGTCGCACCGCCCCACGAGTACACCGGGACCTCGATGTCGTGGTCGGCGAAGAGCCGGTCGTGGAGTGGATGGGGAGCGTATCCCGGCGCAGCCGGTATCGGCAGCGTCATCGCGACCATCGACCCGACCAACGCCGGCGGCGGGCTCCCGGCGCCGGGGACCGCCTCGGCGATGAGTCCCGCCCCGGCGAGCGCCAGGTCCCGGTTGGCGACCTGCACTACGTCCCAGCCTCCCGGCTTCATCGCAGCCACGGCGTCGATGGCGGCCGGGACGGCCAGCAGCGCCGTCGGGTCGTCGGTACCGGTCCAGTCGAAGAGGAGCCGGAAGCGGGACCTGTCCGACCGGTCGCTGTTCAAGCCGTGGCTGACGACTGGTGGCACCAGGCCATCCTGGCGATCCGCTCGCACGTGAAGGAACCCGGCTCCCTTGGGAGCGCACATCCACTTGTGGCAGTTGGCCGCGTAGTACGCCGCCCCGATCGACGTGAGGTCGACCGGCACCATCCCGGGGGCGTGCGCTCCGTCGACGAGAGTGTCGATCCCGAGCGCTGCCAGCTCGGAGACGAGGCGGGCAACGGGAAGCACGACGGCCGTCGGGCTGGTGACATGGTCGATCAGGGCGAGACGGGTCCTCGGTGTGGCGACGGAGACGATCGAGGCGACGATCGAATCGTCGTCGCACGACTCGAACGGGATCGACACGACCACCACCCGTGCCCCGGACCGGGCCGCCACCCAGTCGAGTGTGTTGCGGCACGCGTTGTACGCGTGGTCCGTGACCAGGAGCTCGTCACCCTCTTCGAGCAGCAGCGATCTGACCACGGCATTGACGCCCGACGTGGCATTGGCGACGCCGGCGAGATCCTTCGCCTGCGCTCCGACGAAGCTTCCGATGGCGCTCAGGGCGCCGTCGAGAAGGCCTTCGAGCTCCCGTTGGAAGAAGCGGACCGGCTCGCTCTCGAGCCTCGTCCGGAGGGCTACCTGCGCTTCGAGCACGGAGAGGGGCGTAGCTCCGAACGAGCCGTGGTTCAGGAACGTGATCCCGGGATCGAGGCCCCACAGCGACGCCAGTGGGGACGGCATGTCAGGTCAGCTCGGCGGCCTTGTCGGGCGTCATCAACTCGTAGATCTCGATCCACGTGTCCGTCGTCAGGTCCCGCAGCTTGGCGCCCAGCTCACTGACGCCCGGGACCGGCTCGAGGTCACCCCGGTACGGCGACTCGAGGGTCTCCGTCGTCCACTCCATGTACATCCGGTTGCGTTTCCCCGGCATCGTGGTGGTGTTGAAGTAGACCCTGACGTCGGAGCGGCGTCCTGCCCTCACGTAGAGGTCGCCGATCTCCTTGGCGATCGTCGCCGCCAGCCTTCCCTCGCGCGGCTTGATCTTCCACACTCGCTTGACGACGTACACGGAATCTCCCCTCGGCGGCTCGCTCAGGCCGTCACTTGTGGCGCCACACGATTCGACCCTTCGTCGGGTCGTACACCGAGACCTCGAGCTCGACCTTGTCGCCGGGGATGATGCGTATGAGCCTTCCCCTGCGCATCTTCCCGGATGCGCGGGCCGTCACCTCGTGTCCCGAGTCGAGCTTCACCCGAAACGTCGCGTTTCGCAGAGTCTCGACCACCGTGCCTTGGGCGCGAAATACGTCGTCAGTTGTAGCCATGTCTCCCTTGAGGGTCGGAGGACTGTGCCGCGGCGCCGTGCACGCATCACGACGGCTGCGGACGGCTGCACGATAGTTGATCGACGGTCCTCGTAGGGCGATCGCAGTCGACTCGCGGGAAGCCGCTACCGTCGCCGCGCATGTCCGTTCCCGGAAACTTCACGTGGGGCGTGTCCACCTCGGCCTACCAGATCGAGGGCGGGCGCAACGAAGGCGGCAAGGGCGAGTCGATCTGGGACCGCTTCGCAGACGAGGGGAGGATCCCCGAATCAGGCGATGTCGCATGCGACCACTACCACCGCTGGCGAGACGACATCGCGCTCATGGCCGACCTCGGGGTGACCGGGTACCGCTTCTCGATCGCATGGACCCGGATCCTCCCCGCAGGAGCGAGCGAGGTGAGCAATGATGGCCTCGACTTCTACCAGCGCCTGGTCGACGCGTTGCTGGACAACGGGATCGAGCCGTGGCCGACGCTGTACCACTGGGACCTACCGGCGGTCCTCCAGGACCGCGGCGGATGGCCTGCGAGAGACACGGCCGAGGCGTTCGCAGGCTACGCCGCGGTCGTGGGCGAGGCGCTGGGTGACAGGGTGCGGACGTGGATCACGCACAACGAGCCGTGGGTCGCCACGTTCCTGGGGCACCTCGAGGGTGTCTTCGCCCCCGGGATCCGGGACTGGGGAGCCGCTCTGGCGGCGGGCCACCACATCCTGCTCTCGCACGGCCTCGCCACGCAGGCCCTCCGCTCGACGGTGCCGCACGCCTCGATCGGCATTGCCATCGACTGCAGGCCGTCGTACCCGGCGAGCGACTCAGAGGCCGATCGGACGGCGCAGCGGCACTTCGACGGGTTCCGCAACCGCTGGTTCTTCGACCCGGTGTTCGGGTTGGGGTATCCGGAGGACATCGTCGCGACATACCGCGACAGAGGCCGGTTCGTCGGCGAGTTGCCCTTCGTCGTCGAAGGCGACATGGAGACGATCGCTCAGCCGATCGACTTCCTCGGGCTCAACTACTACACGAGCATCGGCATCTCGGCTCCCGACGACGAGTCGGAGGACTCGGGCGTGCCTCCGGGTCCGAATCCTCCTCCCGGTCACACCGAGATGGGATGGGCGATCACTCCGTCGGCTCTGACCGATTACCTGTCGCACCTCGACACCGTGTACTCGCCCCCGGCGATCGTCATCACCGAGAACGGTGCCAGCTATTCGGACGGCCCCGACGAGCACGGCGTCGTCGACGACGAGCGGCGCTCCGAGTACCTGCGACTTCACATCGCAGCCGTCGAGTCCGCCGCCGGGCTCGGTGTTCCGGTCACCGGCTACTTCGTGTGGAGTCTCCTCGACAACCTCGAGTGGGCCCTCGGCTACAGCCAGCGCTTCGGCATCGTCTGGGTCGATCACTCCACCCTGGAGCGCACCCCGAAAGCGAGCTTCCGCTGGTACCGCGACCTCATCGCCGACCGAACCGTCTGAACCGTCAAGCCGGCCGGGCGGTGGGGTGGGCGCCGGTTGCCCCGACCGTTGGGCCCCCTCGACTCGGTCCCGGCGGGACGCTCGTCGATCCTCCGGCTCAACGCCGGTGGCCGTCACTCGTCTTGCTCGGCCTCTCCCAGCCACTCTCGTTCGTAGTTTCCTGCGGCGTTCCATATGAGCCAGCCGAGCCCGCGTGCCTCGGCGGCGTCCACTGCCTCGCGAATCTGGGCGTCGGTCCACCAGAAGCCCTGGATCCAAGGGCGGAGGACGGTGCCCGGTGCCAGCCGCGGGCCGCCCGTGTCGAGGGCCTCGCCGGTCACCTCCGCCGGGTGCTCGTTGGGGTCGGCGAATCCGAGCCAGCCGTCCGAGTAGTGACTCGGGTAGATCATCGGGCTGACCGCGTCGAGCACGGTCGACAGCTCCTCCGGCTTCTGGCCGATTCCTTGTTCGTCCGGCGCCGACATGACGATGGAGAAGAGGTCGGCCGACAAGGCGCACCCGGCGGCGTGGACTCGCTCCCGGGCGGCGGCCAGGAAGGCCCGGATGGCGGCGACCCGCTCCTCACCCGTCGTTGGGTGATCACGCTTGGCGATCTTGGCGGACTCTCCCGATGGGAAGCGGAGGTAATCGAACTGGATCTCGTCGAAACCGAGGGCGCACGCCTCCTCTGCGAGCTGGATGGGGTACTCGTAGTTCCTCTTCCTGAGGGGGTTCATCCAGATGCCGGCGATCTTGTCCTCGGGCCTCGCTCTCGACCACACCTCGTCCTCGAACGTCACTATGCGGGTGATCGTGTAGAGCCCGGCGTCCTTCGCTCGGGCGACTAACTCCTTCGGATCGTAGAGGTCGCGAATCGACCCGATCTCGTGGGCGAACCCCACGTCAGACTCATACAGCACGTACCCGGTCTCGTCCTTCGTGTCGAAGACGAGCGTGTTGACTGCGGTGCCGTCGATGAGGTCGAGCAGCGCGTCGAACTCGTCCCGGCTGGCGGCGGTGGTTCGCACGACCCGGACCGCCTTGACGATGCGCTGCTCGAGCACGACGTCGAGCTCAACGGTGCCGTTCCACTCGACCTCTTCCGGCATCCAGCCGTGCCGCGAGATCGTGACCGGCCCGGCCGGCACGCCGGCCAGGGAGAACGAGCCGTCCCAGATCGTCGTCGCCGACTTGCCTCCGGCGGTCACGACGGTGTCGATGAGCGGCCAGCCGCCTCCTCGCACCTCGCCGGTCAACGTGTAGGTCGGCACTGTCGTCGTGGTCGTCGGCGGAAGGGTGGTGGTCGTCGTGGTCGTCGGGGGAATGGTCGTTTGGGACGTGGTCGACGCCTCGGGCGGGAGGGTCACCGCCTCGCCTGGGGCGCAAGCGGCGCCGACCAGCAGCAAGAGCATCGGGAAGAGGCGACGAGGAGGCACACGGAAAGCGTAAACCACGGCCCCGACTCTGCCCGTCAGCGCTTCACGAGACGGATCTTCTCCTGGACGTAGTCCCAGTCTGTGAGCTGCGATCCGTCGAAGCCGCGGTCGTCGGCGATGTCGAGCAGCATCGCAGTCGGGAAGTAGAAGTCCTCGTCGAGCTTCGAGGACATCCGACCGTCCGTGTGGTGGTACGTGAAGTCGAAGAAGCCGCCCGGCTCGAGGATGCGGCGGACCGACTCGATGTACGACTTCACGACGTCGATCGGGGTGTGCGTGAACACGCTGTGGGCGTGCGCCGCGTGATGGGAGGCGTCGGGCAGGAAATCCAGGTTGGTGCCGTCGACCACGAAGATCCGCGGCCAGCGTTCCTGGAGTTGGCGCTCGGCGATCGTCTCGTATGCGGCGAGCAGGATCTCGGGCGAGATGTCGACCCCGGTGTAGTTGCCGGGATCGAGGTACTCGATGAGCCGCCAGCCTGCCCTGAGGTTGCCGCACCCGATCTCGAGCAGCCGGTGGTGCCTTTCCAGGCCGTGAGACGTGAGGAACTGGAACTGCTTCTGGCCGAGTGCCAGCCACTGTTGCGGGTCCGCCGTTCCGACTGCTCCCTTCGCCGTCTTCCTGCGTACGTCGTCGGCCATCACGGCTCGATAGAACTCCGGATGACTCGCGGTGCGCTTCCTGATCCGCCTGTTCCTCAGTGAGCGCCTCACATAGGACACCGCGACCCTTGGGCGAGCGATCGCCCGGCGTAGCCGGCGGGGCGTCGTGCTTGGATCGGTCACGGAGCAATGCTGCCATGCCTCCTTGCGATGTGCGCTGGAATGAAGCGCCCTCCCGGGGCGCTGCAAGACGGCGACGCCGATGGAAAGGGAGTCTGCAAATGGCGATCGACGCCCTACCGTCTCTGCCGAGCGACCTGGAACCCACGAGAGCCTCGCTGCACGCCTACGCCAGGGCGGTCGGAGCGCTGCCCCGCGTCCACGCCAATCCGCATCCGTTGTGGTGGCACACGGGACTGGCCCTGGGCCCGACCGGGCTCACGACGGCGCAGATGGCTCTTCCCGGTGGCGGGTTCGCCGCGGCGAGGATCGACTTCACCAGCGACGACGTCGTCCTGGCGACCTCCACAGGCGAGGCGGGGAGGTGGTCGATGCGCCGAGGGATGACGGGCACCGAGATGGCAGAGGCGATCCTCGCCTCCGCGGCCGATCTCGGCCTCGAAGGCGACTACGACAGGGAGAGGTTCACGAACGACGGCCCGAGGGCGTACGACCCAGAAGTGGCCGCCGCAAGCTTCACGACGCTGCTCGGTGTGCGGGACGTGTTCGAGCGACACCTGGCGGAGCTGCCGGGCGCAGTCTCCCCGATCCATCTCTGGCCACACGGATTCGACCTGGCGTTCGACTGGATCGGGACGAGGACGGTTCGCTCGGATGCCGGGGCCGACGATTCCGCGCACCCGGCCACCTTGAATCTCGGGTTCTATCCGGAGGGTCGGGCCTACTTCTACTCGAACCCGTGGCCCTTCGAGTCGGCCCTCGGGGAAGTGGCGCTGCCGTCCGGAGCGGATTGGCACCGCGACGGCTGGGAGGGGTCGATCCTGTACTTCGACCAGGTCGCCGGGCGGCCGGGAGGTGCCGCCGACGTCCTTGCGTACGCCAGAGCGGTCTTCGAGGCGGCGGCACCCACCCTGACGGCCTGACGGCGAGGCGCCGCCTTCCGCTCTTGCGTCCCGCCGTCGCACATGTGCGACGCAGGGACGCAAGAACGGGGAAGAGGGAGCTCCGGTATCCTCCCCGGACAGCGACGGGAGGAGCCTCATGGGGCGGGCGGTCACGAAGGACGAGCTCGCCGGGTTGGCCGGCACCGACCTCGGGCATTCCGACTGGCTCGCGATCGACCAGGGCATGATCGACCGCTTCGCCGACGTGACCGGAGACCACCAGTACATCCACGTCGACCCGGCGCGCGCCGCCCTGACCCCGTTCGGATCGACGATCGCCCACGGATTCCTGACGACGTCCCTCCTCGTGCCGCTGATCGACGACATCGGGCTCGACGTCGAGGGAGCGGTGATGGGCGTCAACTACGGCTTCGACAAGCTGCGGTTCATCGCGCCCGTGAAGGTCGGCAAGCGCATCAGGCTGGCGGCCACGGTCAAGAATGTCGCCGAGCGCGACCCGGGGCGGGTCGTGGTCACGTACGGCTGCACGATCGAGATAGAGGGAGAGGATCGACCGGCTCTCGCGGCCGACTGGCTGACGATGATCGTCACGGCGTGAGAGCGATCGTTTGCAGGGAGCTCGGTCCGCCGGACCTCCTCATGCTCGAAGATCTGCCTGACCCGGAGCCCGGACCGGGGCAGGTGCTCGTCGACGTACGCGCCGCCGGCATCAACTTTCCCGACCTGCTCATGATCCAAGGCCTCTACCAAGAGAAGCTCGACCCGCCGTTCGTGCCCGGCGGCGAGGCTGCCGGCGTCGTCTCGGCGGTCGGCGACGGGGTCACCGAGTTCGCGCCGGGCGATCCGGTGATGCTCACCACGGCCTCGGACGGGACGTCGATGAGCGGGGCGTTTGCCGAGAAGGCGGTGGCAGGCGTCCACCAACTTCTCGCGATGCCCCGCTCGATGTCGTTCGAGCAGGGGGCAGGATTCGTCATCGCCTACGGAACCGCGTACTACGCGCTGAAGCAGCGGGCGGGGTTGCAGCCGGGCGAGACCCTCCTCGTGCTCGGCGCGGCCGGAGGCGTCGGCGCGGCCGCCGTCGAGATCGGCAAGGCGATGGGCGCCAGGGTCGTCGCGGCCGCCAGCACGATCGAGAAGCTCGAATTCGCACGGCAAGTCGGCGCAGACGAGACCGTCGACTACACGAAAGACGACCTGCGCGATCGCGTCAAGGAGCTCACGGGAGGTCATGGCGCAGATGTCGTCTTCGATCCGGTCGGTGGCTCGCTCGCCGAGCAGGCACTTCGAGCGACGGCATGGGACGGCAAGCTCCTCGTCATCGGATTCGCCGCCGGGGAGATCCCGCGCATCCCGCTGAACCTCGCTCTGCTGAAGGGCGCCTCGATCGTCGGCGTCTATTGGGGGGCGTGGGTCGGCCGGGAGCCGGACCGGTCTCGGCAGAACTTCGCGGAGCTCTTCACGATGGTCGACTCGGGCCGGCTGTCGCCGCGGGTGACGGACGTCTACCCGCTCGAGGACTTCAGGGAGGCACTGGGGACCATCGAGGCGCGCCGCGCCAGGGGGAAAGTCGTGTTGCAGATGTCGACAGCAGGAACATCTCGTGTCAGCCACTAATTTGTGTCCCGTCGACGACCAGGCAGAGGATCGAGCGTGAGCAACACACCGAAGCGCAAGGGCAGCACGCCCACGACCACCCAGAAGCGGCGAACCCAGCTGCCGACCGTCGAGACGGCGCGTCGACCCAATCCGTGGCCGAAGCGGCTGGCATACCTCGGTGGGCTCGGACTCGTGCTCGTCATCCTCGGGGGCGTGTTCCTCGGCGGGGGCGACGAGGACCTCCCGGACGGCCCGCCCGCAGGCGTGCAGGAGCTTGCGGTAGGGACGGGCGAGCACGTCGAAGGCGAGATCCCGTACGACGACGCCGTTCCTGCAGGCGGACCGCACAACCCCGTTTGGCTCAACTGCGGCTTCTACGACTCGGAGGTGCCCGCCGAGAACGCCGTCCACGCACTCGAGCACGGGGCGGTGTGGATCACCTACCGCGACGATGTGGCGCAAGCCGACGTCGACGCCCTGCGGAGCCTGACGCGCAACCGGCCGCAACTCATCGTCAGCCTCGTTCCCGGACTCGACACCGAGCTGAGGGCGACGGCGTGGGGCGTCAACCTGAAGCTCGACGCCTACGACGACGTCACTCTGCGCCAGTTCATCCGGTACTACACGGACCGAACCGCTCCCGAGCCGGCCGCCAACTGCCAGGGCGGGGTCGGCAACCCGGCGTAGCCCACTACTCGGCCGGCCCGGTGCTCACGTCCAGTCGAGCACGACCTTGCCGGCTTCGCCCGAGGAGGCCACGGCGAACGCCTCCTCGTAGTGGTCGGCCGGGAACTCGTGCGTGATGACGGGGAGGATGTCGAGGCCGGTCTGCAGCATGGCGATCATCTTGTACCAGGTCTCGAACATCTTCCGCCCGTAGATGCCCTTGAGGGTGAGCCCCTTGAAGATGATGCTGTTCCAGTCGATGGCGTGCTGCTCGGTCGGGATGCCGAGAAGAGCGACGTTTCCGCCGTTGTTCATGACGTCGAGCATCTGACGCAGGGCGGGCCCGGCCCCGGACATCTCGAGGCCGACGTCGAAGCCCTCCGCCATCCCCAGATCCGACATGACCGCCGAGACTTCGTCGGTCCGGACGTCGACGACACGGTCGGCTCCCATCGAGGCCACGATCCCGAGCCGGTATGGGTTGACGTCCGTGACGACGACGAACCTGGCGCCGACGTGCCTGGCGACGGCGACGGACATCATCCCGATCGGCCCTGCTCCCGTGACGAGCACGTCTTCGCCGACCAGGTCGTATTCGAGGGTGGTGTGCACCGCGTTCCCGAGTGGGTCGAGCACACTGCCGATCGTGTCGGGGATGTCGTCCGGGAGGGGATAGGCGTTCGTCGCCGGGATCGACACGAGCTCGGCGAATGCCCCCGGCCGGTTGACGCCCACACCCACGGTGTTGCGGCAGAAATGCCGTCTCCCTGCTCGGCAGTTTCGGCATACGCCGCACACGATGTGTCCCTCGCCCGCGACGCGTTGGCCTACCGCGAGACGCTCGACCTCGGTCCCGAAGCGAACGATCTCCCCCACGAACTCGTGGCCGATCGCCATTGGCACCGGGACGGTGCGCTGCGCCCACGGGTCCCAAGCCACGATGTGCAGGTCGGTTCCGCAGATCGAGCTCTTGGACACCCGGATCAGCACGTCGTTCGGGCCGACGGCCGGCTCGGGTACGTCCTCCATCCAGATGCCGGGCTCGGGTTTCGCCTTGACGAGCGCCCGCATCAGGCAACGACTCCCAGGTCGCGGCCCACGTCGACGAATGCTGCGATCGCCGCGTCGAGGTGCTCCGCGGTGTGCGCCGCCGACATCTGCGTCCTGATCCTCGCCTGCCCTTCGGGTACGACCGGGAATGAGAACCCGACGGCATAGATTCCCCGGTCGAGCAGCCGCGACGCCATCTCGGTCGCCAGCACCGCGTCGCCGAGCATGACCGGGATGATCGGATGCCCAGCCCCCGCCAGTTCGAAGCCGGCGGCTCCCATGGCGGCGCGGAAGTACGCCGAGTTGTCCGCCAGGCGCTTTCGCAATTCGGGCCGGTCGCGCACGATGTCGAGCGCCACGACCGAGGTCGCCGCGATCACCGGGGCGAGCGAGTTGGAGAAGAGGTACGGCCGGGAGCGCTGCCGCAACCAGGCGACGATCTCGCGCCTGCCCGACGTGTATCCGCCGGAAGCTCCGCCGAGCGCCTTCCCGAGCGTCCCGGTGACGAGGTCGACGCGATCGGTGAGCCCGTAGAGGTCGGGCGTGCCGCCTCCGTTCGGGCCGATCAACCCCACGGCGTGCGAGTCGTCCACCATCACGAGAGCGTCGTGCTCCTCGGCGAGGTCGCAGATCGCCGGCAGGTCGGCGAGTTTCCCGTCCATCGAAAACACCCCGTCCGTGGCGACGAGGCGATACCTGGCGTCCGCCGCCTCTGCCAGCTTCGCCTCGAGATCTCGCATGTCGTCGCTGGCGTATCGGAGGCGACGGGCCTTGCACAGCCGGATGCCGTCGATGATCGAGGCGTGGTTGAGCGCATCCGAGATGATTGCGTCCTGCTCGTCGAGGATCGTCTCGAACAGTCCCGTGTTGGCGTCGAAGCACGACGAGTACAGGATCGTGTCCTCGGTGCGCAGCAGCTCGCTGATGCGCCGCTCGAGCGCCTTGTGCACGGTGTGCGTGCCGCTGATGAATCGAACGCTCGCCATGCCGTATCCATGTTCGGCGATCTCGTCTTGGGCGGCCCGCTCGAGAGTTGGATCGTCCGCCAAGCCGAGATAGTTGTTGGCGCACAAGTTGATCACGGTCGAGCCGTCCTCGAGCTGGATGACGGCCCGCTGCGGCGAGGCGATCACCCGCTCCTCCTTGAAGAGCCCCCGGTCGCGAAGAGCGTCGGTCTCGGCAGCGAGGTGATCGAGCAACGACCGGGTCATGAATCCGATTCTATGGATCGGACCCAGCGGCAGCCGACCTCAGGCCTCCGGCTGCTCGTCGACTCGCTTCTCGCGGCCGCCGATTCCGGCGACCGATGCGAGCGCAAGGAGGATGCCGAGCACCAGGGCAGGCACGAGGTGGGTCCGTAGGGTCGCAGCGCTCGACGTGATCGTCGCCATGAGCTGCGTGATCGGGCCCGGGTGGTCGACCGGGCCGGTGGCCGGTCCGGCGAGCATGTGAGGCATCTCGCCCTCGACGGGGTTGGTGACGACCTCGTCACCCCCGCCGGGGTCGCCGGGATCGCCAGGTGGCTGGCTGGGAGGTGGGGCGGCGGTAGTCGTGGTCGTGTCCGCGGGCGGTTCCGTCGTCGTGCTCTCCGGCGCCTGGGTCGTCGTCGAGGCGGCGGGCGGTTTGGTGGTCGTCGTGACCAGCGGCTCCGTGGTCGTCGTCTCGTGTGGTGTCGTCGTGGTGGTGGTCTCCTGGGGCGGCTTGGTCGTCGTCGTGACCGGCGGCCTCGTGGTGGTCGTACTCGCGATGGTGGTAGTGGTGGTCGTACTCGCGATGGTGGTAGTGGTGGTCGTACTCGCGATGGTGGTGGTGGTCGTTCTCGCGATGGTCGTCGTGGTGACGTTGCCGTCGCCTTCGGCCTGGATCTCGACATTGTCGATCGCCCAATAGCCGTCGACAGTCCCGCTCGCGAGGAACTTGATCACCGTGTCCTCGCCGAGGTACTCATCGATGTCGTACATGAGGTGGAGCGCCGTGCCGTCGGTGGGTGGCATGTTGAAGGTGGCCAACGTGGACCAGGACATGCCCCCATCACCTGAGATCTTGGCGTACAGGGTCCCGCGGCGCGGGTCGAACAGCGAGTCGACATCTTCTTCTTCGTCTTCGTCGTCGTCGTCGTCGAGGATGTACCGCCTGAGGTCGAAGCAGAGCTTGCCGTGGTCCATCCCGCCCAAGTCGATCGGGCGGTAGACCCCGAAACCGTCGACGACCGTCTCCGGCCCGCCGATCTTGAGGCAGTATGTGTCCCAGCAGGGGGAGTCCGACCACACTCCGACGCTGCCGTTGCCAGGACCGTTCGACTCGCCGAGCTCCTCCCAGTTCGGGCCCCACGAGTCGGGACCGTCGCTGCCGGAGTACCCCTGCGAGTCGAAGTCGTCCTTCACCCAGATCGTCTCGGTCGTGAGCGACGACGCCGAAGCGAAGGCGGCCGCCGTGGTCAGCCACGCCAAGGTGAGGACGACCGAGACTGCGAGTCTCTCAGGCCTCATCGAACGAGACCACCAATTCTCGGGCGGCGGGCCGGTTGGCGCTGGCGACGAGCCGCTCCGTGTCGTATGGATCGGCCGGCCCGCTCGTGGCGGGCGCGTCACGCTCGGCGTGTGTCCCGGTCCGGAACGCCTCGACGTGGGTTGGCACGGCGTCCGGAGGCGCAGCAGGGAGGCGCACGGTGAATCGTGACCACCCGTGGTCTCGAGCGAACTCGACCCTGCCCCCCATCATCTCGGTGAGGGTCCTGACGACCGCCAGGCCGAGGCCGACGCTGCCGTAGAGCAGGGTCTCGTGGCCGTCATGGACGAACCGCTGGAACATCCTCTTCTCGGCCGCCTCGTCGATGCCGTCGCCGTTGTCCGACACGGTGATCGACACCAACCCGGAACCGTCGCCGTCGTCGACGCTGATCTCGATGCGCGGCCCGCCGTGGCGCAGGGCGTTCGATGTGAGATTGCGAAGGATCTGACGCACCCTGCTCGGGTCCGCCCAGGCGATCGCCCCCCTGCCGTACACCGTGGCGTTGGTGCCCGACCGGCGCATGCGGGTGGCGACTGCTTCGCCGACGCCGGCGAGGTCGGTCGCCTCCGGAGCGATCGCAAGCGCTCCGGCGTCGATCCTTGCCGCCGTGAGCAGGTCGTCGACCATCCGCTGCAGCTCGGCGGAGTCCTTGTTGATGACGCCCACCAGCTCGGCGACCTCCTCATGGCTCGGCTCCTCGCTGTCGAGCAGGTATTCGCTGAACCCGAAGATCGAGGTCAACGGGGTGCGCAGTTCGTGTGACAGGCCTGCGATCAGCTCGTCTTTCGCCTTGTTCAGCTGGCGCTCACCGTCGAGGCGCAGGTCCATCTCCCGCTTGCGCCGCTTGTACTGCCTGCGGACGATCACCTGGTGGAGCACGATCGCTGCAGAAGGGATGAGCAACGTGACGAGGAGCTGGGTGGCGCGCCCGGTGCGGCCGGCCGCCGACTCCGCTTCCTTGACCTCAGCGGCGAATCGGGCCTGGCCCTCCTCGAGCGCCTCGACGGTCGTGGCGTAGAGCGGCTCGAAGGCGGCCTCGAGCTCGTCGGCCGCCTTCCGCAGGTCGCCGACCCCTATCGATGCCAGAACCGTCTCGGCCGATGACCTCAGGGCTGCCACCCTGTCCTGCGCCGACTCGAGCTCCACAGGAGCGGATGTGATCCATCTGTCCAGGGCGGCGATCGATGTGGTCGCCTCGTCGATGGCGGTGCCTTTCGCCCGGTTGGATGCGACGCCGAGATCGTTGTCGACGGCGAAGACGAGCGCCTGGTTGAGCGACGCCCTCGCTATCGCCACCGAGCCGGCCGCCGAGTTCGCCCAGTGGAGCCGCTCGGAGTTCCGGGCGACGAGGCTGGCGGCATTGGCGTTCGAGAACGCCAGCGCCAAAGAGAAGAGCACCACCGCGATGGCGGCCGCCACGGCGACTGCGGCCAAGGTCCGGCCCAAGTGGGCGGTCCGGCCCACTTTCGAGGTCTCACCGACGGTCATCCAGAGGTTTTCGGCGCGGCGCCGAGCGGCGATGAACGCCATTGGCGCGGCGCCCGGACGGACTAGTCAGACGATTCGGCGGTCGCTCGCCCAGCGTGCCAGCTCGTGTCGTGACGAGAGCTGCAGCTTGCGGAGTACCGACGAGACGTGGCTCTCGACGGTCTTCACCGATATGGAGAGCCTCCGGGCGACTTGCTTGTATGCGTACCCGCGGGCGATCTGCCGCAACACCTCCTGTTCACGGGGCGTGAGGAGATCCAGCTCCGGATCGAGCGGTCGGGGGATGGCCGAACCGAAGGCGTCGAGCACGAAGCCCGCCAAGCGGGGCGAGAACACCGCGTCGCCGGCCGCGACCCGCGCAACGGCATCGACCAGGTCGGCAGGGGCGATCGACTTGGTGACGTAGCCTCGGGCTCCCGCCCTGATCATCGCGATGACGTCCTCGGGCGCATCGGAGACCGAGAGCGCCAGGAACCGGACGCCCGGGTTGCTTTCCATGACATTCCTGACAATGGCGTGCCCGCCGCCACCCGGCATGTGGACGTCCACGAGCACCACGTCGGGCGCCTGCGTCCGGATGCCGTCGATTGCGGCGTCGACGTCGCTCGCCGACCCGACGACGTCGAACTGTGATCCGAGTTCCGTCTTGACGCCGGTGAGGAACAGCTCGTGGTCGTCTGCGATGAAGATGCGAGTCATGGGTGTACCTCCAGGGGCATGTGGAGGTGGATCTCGGCTCCTTCCCCCGCCGCGCTGCTCACGGTCGCCGATCCGCCGTGGCGCTTCATCCTCGCCACGATCGACTCGGTGAGGCCCCTGCGATCCTTGGGAACTGCTGCCGGATCGAAGCCTCTTCCCTGGTCGGTGACGAAGACGTCGATGCCGGACGGGAGTACCTCGGCGAAGAGTGAGATCCTCTGGGCGCCCGAGTGGCGGGCAGCGTTGTTGGCCGCCTCCGTTGCGGCGTGGATCACCGCCCGCAGCCCGCCGGTGAGCGGGGTGTCGCCGACGACGACGACCTCCACCGGCAGGTCGTAGAGACCCTCGACCCTGGCGGCGGCGTCCTCCAAAGCAGCTCGGAACCCGTCCGGCCCCGATTGTGGCCCCCCGTACAGCCAGCTCCGCAGCTCACGTTCCTGGGCTCTTGCCAGCGTGACCATCCTCTTGGCGTCGTCCGATCGCTGGATGAGGGCGAGAGTCTGCAAGACACTGTCGTGAAGGTGGGCGGAGATCTCGGCCCTCTCCTGACTGCGGATTCGCTCGCGCCTTTCGTCCGTCAGCTCGCCGGCCATCCGCCACAGCCAGGGGCCGAACAGGAGCAGGGTGCCGCCTGCGGTTGCTGAGACGGCGATCACAACCGGTGTGGCATCTGAGAGGGCTTCGACCGATGCGAAGAAGCCGACGATGCCCCCGACGAGCAGGAACAGCCCGACGACGACCCTGCTGCGCGTCGGAGCCGACGAGAAACCGCCCCTCGCTCTCGAGCCGGGCGCCGAGCGGGCCCACACCGAGGCCGTCCCGAAGGCGATGAGCGCCACGGACAGCGTGACCGCATCGTCGAACCAGACCCCGACGCCGCGAAGCAGCAGCAGCAGACCGAGGAACATGAGGCCGAGCGCCATCTTCTTGCGAGGAGAGGCAGCCGCGGAAACCGCCTCGGAGGTCGTGCCGACCGTCGCCGCCCAGCCGAGCAGGTACACGAACAGCCCGGCCCCGCCGGCCGCGGCCAACACGGCGAAGGCGGCGCGCACCCAGCTCGACCCGATCCCGAGGGCCGCTGCGATGCCGCCGGCGAGCCCTGCGAACATCCTGTCGTCGTGGCTGCGGTACAGGGGCAGTCGAGGTCCGTCTCGGAACCAGCGGGTTGCCCGGTCGATCGTCGCCGGTGGGTCGCCAAGCATCGCTCCGATGTTGTCACAGGCCCAGCAGGGCAACAACCAGGGTTGTCCCTGAGATCTCCGCCCCCTCTCAGGGTGGCTTCAGGGGATCACCCGATGGTTCCATGGCCGCCCGTGTTGCACGATCGGGACATGATGACCGAATCAACATCGCGGAGCGGCCACTCACCGGTGGCTCGGCTCGAGCGCCCGAACGAGAACCGCTGGGTGGCCGGCGTGGCACGCGGGCTGTCCGTCAAGTACGACATCGGCGTCGGCTGGATCAGGCTGGCGTTCACCCTGCTGACGTTCGCAGGTGGCCTCGGGATCGTGCTCTACGCCGCCGGGTGGCTCACGCTTCCCGACGAAGGGGAGCGGCAGTCGATCCTCGACCGGACCATCGGCGAGATCGATCAACCTGGCCGCTGGGTTGGGATCGGGCTGATCGCGACGGCAGCCTTGATCGTCGTCGGCTGGACCGGCCTGGTTCGCGGCGAGCTCCTGTTCGCCGGGGTGCTCGTACTGGCGGGGCTCCTCTTGTATCGCGGGGAAGCGCCGCTGCGGCGTCCCCCGACCCACGGTCCCCCGAGTCCCGGCACGGGCCCAGACGAGGAAGGCGTCGACTCGAACGCCGAGCAAGGGTCGGCCCCGGACGAGCCGGATGCCGTGGGTCGCCTGGCGGTCGAGCCCTTGGTGGGCAGCGATGGGTCCGACGGAGGGCCGGCCGGACCGACCCCACCATCGGGCAGCGCCAAACCGGCGCGCCCGCCGAGAGCGAGGTCGCCGCTTGGTCTCTACACCGTCGCAATCGTGCTCATCGTGTTCGGGATCATGAGCGCGGTGGCGGCGAACACCGACCTCGACCGTGACCTGCGCGACCTCATCGGCGCCGGCTTCATCGTTCTCGGAGCAGGACTCCTCGTCGGCACGTGGTTCGGGCGGGCCAGGTCGCTCATCGCACTCGGCCTCGTCCTCTTGCCGGTGGCGGCCGCCGCCTTCATCGTCGAGGTTCCGCTGCGAGGGAACGTCGGCGACCTGACGTACCGGGTGCCCTCGGCCGAGACGAGCCCCGTATACGAGCAGCTCGCAGGCGAGATGCGGCTCGACCTGCGCGACTTCGATCTCGAGTCGCAAGGCGTCGTGCACGCCTCGCTGGGATTCGGGAAGCTGCTCGTTCTGCTCCCGGAGGGACTCGACCCGGTCCTCGTAACGCGGGTGGGAGTCGGGGCTCTGGAGCTCGACTGGTTCTCCCGGAACGGGTTCGACTTCGATAGGACGATCGATCTCGGAGGCGACGGAGACGTCGTGCTCGACCTCAGGGTCGGTATCGGTCAGATAGACGTCGAGGAGGAATGATGCAACGACACGAATTCGACCCGTTCTCGTTCGTGTTCGGAATGGGGTTCCTGGCGGTGGGGCTGCGGCTCGTCATCGCCGACGGCTCGATCTTCGAACAGGAATGGTTGTGGCCGGCGTTCCTCCTCCTCAGCGGGGGAGTGCTCCTCGTGGCCGCGGCGAGACGCACGACGCGCACCCAAGACGAGGAAGGAACCGCTGGTGACGGCCCGCCCTCGTGATTACGATTCAATCGGGCACTAGGGGAGTGGTGATGGTCAGACCGCAGAAGCCGATCGACCGATCGGTGAAGCACCTGTCGGATCCGATCGACGTCGCCCCGCGCCGCACCAAGGGCAAGTATTTCGAAACCCCCGCGCAGCGCGCCAGCAAGTACGAGACCCGCCCCTCGTCTGCGACCGGGATGGTTGACGACGACGTCATCGAGATCGTCATCGATCTCCGTGAGGACTCGGCCTATGCCGAGGAGCCGCGTACGGAGCACTACTACGAGCGGTACGGTCCGACGGCAGACTGAACCGCTCGCCGCCATCACAGGCGGTTGCGCTCGCCCTCGTTAACCTTCGGTGGCACCCCGAAAGCGCCGATGGTGGTTGGATGACAGAACAGCAACCGAGAGCCGGCCATGGGCACGCCGCCGCCTCGGGAAGGTCCCGGATCGGTGATTGGGCCCTCGAGCATCGCTACGCGCTGATCCCGCTCGTCGATGTGCTGTTGTGGGTCGTCGTCATGCCGGCCGCCGCCTTCGCCAGGCTCGAGTTCCTGCCCGGAGGAATCGACTGGCCGCCGATCGGCCTCGCCGTCGTCGGAGCTGTGGTCATCCACGTGGTCGCCGGATACGCCGTCGGCATCTACGGGAGGCGCCGCAAGCTCGGCTCGTTCGACGAAGTCGCCTGGGTGGCGTTCACGACGGGGGTCGTCGTCCTCACCCTGATCGTCGCGGTGTGGCTCATCCCGGGTGACTTCCTCGTTCCACGCAGCACGATCCTGGCGGCGGGCGCCTACGAGCTCGTCGGCGCACTCGCCTTCCGGTACCTGGTGAGGCTTCTCGTCGAGCAGCGGCGCCGGTCGCCGCACGTGCGGTCGCAGCGCGTGATCGTGTTCGGAGCCGGTGAGGCCGGGGAAGAGGTCGTGAGAGCGCTTCGCGAAGACCCCGAGTCCGACCTCCTCCCCATGGCGTACCTCGACGACGACCGGACGAAACATCGGATGCGGCTGATGGGCCTCAGGGTCGAGGGTGGGCGCGACGCCATCGCCGCCGCCGCGGCGAGGCACGACGCCGGGGTGCTCCTCATCGCCATGCCGTCGGCGACCCATGCCGCCGCGCTCGAGATCGCCGACATCGGCAGGGGTGCCGGACTCTCGGTCCGCATCCTCCCTCGCCTCGGCAAGTTCCTGACGGAGCCGGTCGCCGTCAAGGACATCAGACACGTCACGTTGAGCGATTTCCTCAGCCGAGCCGAGATCGCACTCGATCTCGACCAGATCGCTTCGTACCTGACCGGCAAACGGGTCCTCGTCACGGGCGCCGGAGGGTCGATCGGGTCCGAGCTGTGTGCAACCGTGCGCCGCTTCGAGCCGGCTGAGCTCCTGATGCTCGACCACGCCGAGAACAGCCTCCACGCCTTGCAGCTCAGCCTCGAGGGCCGGGCACTCCTCGACTCGCCCGATCTCCTGCTCGCCGACATTCGCGACCGGGACACGATCGAAGCGCTGTTCACGGACGTCAGGCCGGATGTGGTGTTCCACGCAGCAGCCCACAAGCACGTGACGTTCCTCGAGCGCCACCCGTTCGAAGCCGTGAAGACGAACGTCACAGGGACGCGCAACATCCTCGAGGCGGCGAGGGCCGCCGGCGTCACCAGGTTCGTCAACATCTCGACCGACAAGGCGGCAGACCCGACGAGCGTCCTCGGGCTGACGAAGCGCGTCGCCGAGCGCCTCACCGCCCACTACGGAGACGGCGGTGCCGGGATCTACATGTCGGTCCGGTTCGGCAACGTGCTCGGGAGCGCTGGGTCGGTCATCCCGACGTTCCGAGAGCAGATCGCCAATGGTGAGCCGATCACGGTCACCCACCCGGACGTGACCCGCTACTTCATGACGATCCCCGAAGCGGTGCAGCTCGTCGTGCAGGCAGGGGCGATCGGTTCGGCCGGAGACGTGATGGTTCTCGACATGGGCGAGCCGGTCAGGATCGTGGAGCTGGCGAACCTGCTCGCCGCCGAGGTCTCACCCGGGATCCCGCCGAGCATCGAGTACACCGGGCTGCGCAACGGCGAGAAGCTCCATGAGATCCTGTTCTCGGCGGACGACGAGAAGCTCGACCAGCCACACGAGCTGCTGTGGCGATACCGGGTCCCGCCGCTCGATCCGTCCGAGCTGTCGGCTTTGGGCACGGCGCGCTCCGGCGACGATGTCGTCGAGGCACTTCGGCGAATCGTCGCCTCGGGTATCGATGCTCATACGCCGGGGATGATGTCGTGACGCGGCGCGCTGCCCTCGACGAGTTGGCCGTCGTCGGAGGAACCCCGGTGCGGACTTCGGCGATGCCGCCGTGGCCGAGCTACGACGAGGAGGAGATCGCCGCGGCGGGGGAAGTCCTCGCTTCCGGGCGGGTCAACTACTGGACGGGTGGCGAAGGGCGTGCCTTCGAGGAGGAGTTCGCCGCATATCACCATCTCCCGTACGCGATCGCGCTCTCCAATGGAACCGTCGCCCTCGAGGTCGCCATCGAAGCGCTCCGGCTGGGGCCGGGCGACGATGTCATCGTCCCACCGAGGACGTTCGTGGCAACGATCTCCTCCGTGGCGCGTTCCGGGGCTCGACCGGTGTTCGCCGACGTCGAGCCGATCGGCGGCAATCTCACCGCCGAGACGATCGCGGCAGCCCTGACACCTGAGACACGGGCGATCGTCGTCGTCCACCTCGGCGGGTGGCCGGCCGACATGCCGGCGATCGCAGCCCTTGCCGAGGAACGGGGGCTCGAGATCATCGAGGACTGTGCCCAAGCGCACGGTGCCAAGGTCGCCGGCCGTCTCGTCGGGACGTTCGGCAGCGTCGGCTGCTTCTCGATGTGTCAGGACAAGATCATCACTACGGCCGGCGAGGGGGGCATGGTCGTGACCAGCCGCCCTGACCTGTGGGACGCCATGTGGTCGTTGAAGGACCACGGCAAGAACCACGATCTGGTCTACGCCGAGCACCCCCCGGGCTTCCGCTGGCTGCACACCGGGTTCGGCACGAACGGGAGGCTCACGGAGAGCCAGGCGGCGATCGGCCGCATCCAGCTGCGCCGGCTGGCGACGATGGTGGCGACTCGCAGGCGCAACGCGGCGATTCTCGACGCCGCCGTCGAGCTGCAGCCTGCGCTGCGCATGGCGGCGCCGGCCGAAGGCGTGGAACCGTCCTACTACAAGTACTACACCCACGTGAGGCGCGACCGCCTCGCATCCGGTTGGGACCGCGACCGGATCATGGCCGCCATCAATGCAGAGGGTGTGCCGTGCTTCGTCGGCTCGTGCTCCGAGGTGTACCTCGAAGCGGCGTTCGCCGAGGAGCTGCGCCCACCGCGACGATTGCCGGTCGCTCGCCAGCTCGGAGAGACGAGCCTGATGTTCCTCGTCCACCCGACCCTCACCGAGGGCGACATGGGCGACGCTGCCGCGGCCGTCGCCAAGGTGATGGCCCACGCCACCGGATGATGGGCCGAAGGTGACCGCGGCGATGAGTGCCGAGCTGCTCACGCCGGCCGATCGGCGCTGGCAGGAGGCGCTCGACATCGTCGACCACGACGTCTACCACCTCCCCGGCTACGTGACGCTCGAGGCGGTTCGCCTGGGCGGTGTCCCGTCGGCGGCGCTCGTCGAAGCAGACGATGCCATGCTGCTGCTTCCCCTCGTGATCAGGGAGATCCCCGATTCCGACGGTGTCGTCGACGCCGTCTCGCCGTACGGGTATCCCGGCCCGGTGACGACATCGGGTGCGGATCCGGGAAGGCGAGCGCTGCTCGCCGGCCGCCTCGTCGAGTTGCTCCGGGAGCGGAACGTGTGCACCGCCTTCATCCGCGGCCATCCGCTCTTGACTCCGGAACGTGCGCTCGGGGCGGCGGTCGTCGAAGTCGAGCACGGTGAGACGGTGTGGCTCGACCTGACGCTGCCGGAGGGCGAGCAGGTCGAGCTGATGTCGTCGACGACCCGCAACCTGCTGCGGCGGACGAGCCGCGCCGGCCACGTTGCTCGCGTCGCCGAGGAGCACGCTGCCCTGGAGCGATTCCACGCCATCTACGTCGCCACCATGGACCGCCTCGAGGCGGCATCCGAGTACTTCTTCACGCTCGAGCATCTCAGCGGATTGCGCGACGCCCTCGGTGACCTGGCACGACTCGTCGTGGTCGAATCGGACGGCGAGATCACCGCAGGGGCGCTCTTCTTCGTGCACGGCGACATCGTCCAGTACCACCTCTCTGCAGCGATCCGGTCTGGAGGGCCTGCCTCGCCGACGCGGGTGGCGATCGACTTCGCTCGCCGGCTCTTCGCCGATGAGGGTCGCAAGGTGCTGCACCTCGGAGGTGGCCTCGGAGGCGAGCACGACTCATTGTTCGAGTTCAAGGCGAGCTTCTCGCCTCGCAGGGCAGCCTTCCGGACGCTTCGCATCGTCGCGGACGAAGCCCGATACGAAGAGCTGCTGCGGAGAAGTGGCATCTACCCTGCCGACGCGTCGACGTCCGGGTTCTTCCCGCTCTACCGCAGCGCTGCGGCAGGCCTGCGATGACCAACCCCCACGAGGCTTGGCAGCCTGGCTTCGAGTCGATGGTCCGCCGCCTCAATGACATCCTCGGCCCCGCCGTCGAGGAGTCGTATACCCCGGATCTGCCCGACAGGATCCCCCCGCTCCATGTGATCGGGGTGCCGAGGACCGGCACGACGTTGGCGACCCAGCTCGTCACCTCTCATCTCACCGTCACCCGGATCGACCGGCTGGCGGCCGTCTTCTGGCGGGCGCCGACGATCGGCCTCGAGCTTTCACGCCGGCTGCTCGGGAGGCGCGTCGAATCCACCTACGAGTCACGTTTTGGGGCGACGGACGGCATCGCCGAGCCTCACGAGTTCGGCGCCTTCTGGCGAGAGCTGCTCGGCTACGAGGCGATGGAGGAGGATCCGGCCAGGGTCGTCGACTGGGCTCGCGTCAGGCTCGTCCTCACGAACATGCTCGAGGCCGCAGGCGAGCCGATCGTCTTCAAGGCGTTTCTCGTGGCGTGGCACATGCGCGAGATGTCGGCGACCTTGCCGCTGAGTTGCTACCTGTGGACCAGGCGGGACCCGCGCGACACTGCTATCTCGATCGCGATGATGCGCCAGGTCTACGGTGGCTCGCTCGACGCTTGGGTATCGATGAAGCCGGCGGCAGCCGCCGACCTTGCTTCCGAGCCGTGGTGGGTCCAGGTGGCCGCCCAGGTGTTCCACGTCGACCAGGCCATCGAGAAGGGTGCTTCCGAGATCGGCGCCGGCAATCTCCTCCGCGTCGACTACGAGACGATGTGTGCCGAGCCCGGTGCCGTCGTCGCTTCGGTCGCCGACCTCCTCACAGCGAATGGGGCGGAGGTCACCGCCGTCGGTTCTCCGCCGAAACGGTTCGAGCCTGCCGTCCCTGCGCTGCGCGACCACCGCCACCTCGCCGACCTCGAGGCGGCGCTTCGCATGTTCTACGGCTGATCTGATGCCGGGCGGGGTGGGCCGAGATCGTCCACCTCGCCGGGGTTGCGATCGGGAGCGATCCCTTCGCGTGTGGTCACGACCCGCAAGGTCGCCAGGAGGATCCTGGCGTCCATGGCGAGCGAGTAGTTGTCGATGTACTGGTTGTCGAGCCGGATCCGCTCCGACCACGGCAGCGTGTTGCGACCCGAGATCTGGGCGAGCCCCGTGATGCCGGGCCGCATCCTGAAGCGCCGCATCTGCTCGTCTGTGTACCGGGTGAGGTGCTCCTGGATTGCCGGTCGGGGGCCGACGAACGACATCTCGCCGCGCACGATGTTCACCAGTTGGGGCAACTCGTCGAGGCTCGTCGCCCTGAGGATGCGTCCGACCGGGGTCACCCGGTTCTCGGTCGCCCGGCCTGAATCGTCGAGGAGGCGGTCGGCGTCGACCACCATCGTCCTGAACTTCCAGACTTCGAAGGGAGCTGCGCCTCGGCCCGGCCGGGAGTGGCGGAAGAGCACCGGCCCGCCGTCTCCGAGCTTGACCGCGGCGGCGACGATCCCGAGAAGCGGCGAGAGCACGACGAGCAGGACAGCGGCGGCGACCCGGTCGAGGCCATGTTTCACGGCGATCTGAGCCCGCCTGCCCATCTCGTCACCCACCTGCCCTCTCGACGGACGGGCTTCTCACGAGGTCGGAGAGCGATGGAGCGGCGTGGCGCGACCGCAGCCCGAGCCAGCGGATGGAGGCTCCGGCGACATTGGCGAGTGCGATCGCCGCAGCCGCCCAGAAGACGCCGCTCGACGCCGTGAAGGCGGCGATGAGCGTCGCAGAGGCGAGGGCGGCTTGGCTGGGGAGCAGCCATCCCGTCGCCCCGAGCGGCACGAGGGCGGCGCCCGACACGCCCATCCACGGCGCCAGAACGATGATGACCGCCAGCAGAGCAGGTGCCGGTCCGAGATCGAGATCGGCACCGGACAGCAGCTCGAGCACCGGCAAGGCCGCCGCCGCGAACAAGCCGCCGATCGCCATCGAGATCACCGTCGGCAACCGGATGCCGCGGGTGATGATCTGTGCGATCGGCTCTCGTGCCCGGACCATCTCGGGCAGCATGATCATCCCGATGCCGGAGATCACGAGCGCCGCGGCGGACGCCGACTTGAGGAGCAGGTCGAAGCCTCCCGCCGTGTCGAGGCCGAGGAGCGCCGCGACGACGACGATCGGCCCGTGAGCCTCGATCCATCTGAGAGCCTCGACGCCGACCTCTTTGGCGAGCAGCCCGACGGGCTCTCCGCCTCCCCGGTAGTCGAGGCGCAGCACGAAGGCGCCCGCGATGTACCCGAGGCCATGGATGGTGATCGCCCACGTCGGGGTGAGCACACCTGCGGTGACCATGCCGACCATGATGATGAGCCGGACGACCTGGCTGACGAGGACCGCCAAGGCGATGATGCGTTGCCTGCCGGCCAGGATGTGACGGGGGGTCGGCTCCGTCATGAGGGCATTGGCCGCCGAGGCGAACAGGAGCGCGACGGCGGCCTGCCAGCTCTCGAACCACCAGGCGATGGGGACGAGGATCGCCGAGCCGACGAACCACCAGGTGGTCATCGTCGCCATCCAGCTGCGGCGGCTCCCGCCGCGCGCCAGGGCGGTCGAGGCGCCCTGCTGTGCCGTCGGCTTCCATGGGAGGATCGCCGCCTCCAGCATCGCGAGCAGCACGACGAACACGCCGTACCGCTCGGTGCCGAGGTGGCGCACGATCACGAACAGGGTGGCGAGGGCCGCGGCTCGGCCGACGACGAGGCCGAGAGACTGCCATGCGAAGCGGCTCACGGCTGTGCCTTCTTGCACGAGGTCGGGGTCGATCGGCTCGGTCATGTCTTTGCGATCCTACGGATGGGCATCGTCAGGACAGATGATCGGGCGGCGGCAGCGGTCGCATGAGGAAGCATCCCCGATCGACCCCTCCTAGATCTCCTAGGCTCCGATGATTCTGTCGTCTCGCGACGTTGAGGCCGCCATGGAAGACATCGCAAAGCTGCTGCATGAGCCTGACGCCGTGGTGGCGGTGGTCGGCGCAACGGACGATCCGTCGAAGTACGGGCACACCATCTACCGCGATCTGAAGCGAAAGGGCTTCCGGGTGCTGGCGGTCAACCCGAATCGGGCCACCGTCGACGGCGACATCGCCTACCCGACCCTGGCAGATCTGCCGACCGCCCCGACGATCGTCGACTACGTGGTCCCGCCGCCCGTCACGCTCGACGTCCTCCGACAAGCTCGATCACTCGGTTACACGAAGGCGTGGGTCCAGCCGGGGGCGGAGAATCCTGCCGTGCTCACATATCTGCAGACAGAGGGTTTCGACTATCTGGCGAACGCCTGCATCATGGTGCGCTCCCGCCTGATCGAGTCGTGACGAGCACACGGAAGGACGGTTTTCCCGACGTGCGGAT
>Ga0214472_10000828_pt1 | contig 36950 bp, 35 predicted proteins | sample RVTome_6_FD_207662 | JGI IMG/M metagenome (GOLD analysis project Ga0214472, IMG submission 207662) | Soil microbial communities from uranium-contaminated site in the Upper Colorado River Basin, Wyoming, United States - RVT140D175 | ecosystem: Environmental > Terrestrial > Soil > Contaminated >...
GCAATCGGTGTCGAGCAACTTCGACTCGATCGCACAGACCCTTTAAGCGCAACCGCTTCAGCTGAGGAGTGGGGCTCATCGGAGCCCCACTTTTCTATGGCGGCTCTTTGAGCTTGCCATCGCCACCGGCTCCCGATGGGTCGACCGACCTATAAAGGCTGTACCGCCCTCGCCGATAAGCGAGTGGATCACCCTGCCAAGGAGGAAGAAACCAATGCTCCAGATGTGGACTGCACTCAAGGCCCGCTTCGACAACGAAGACGGCGCCTCGCTCGTCGAGTACGCACTGCTCGTAGCTCTAATCGCCATCGTCGCGCTGATCGCCGTCGCAGCGCTCGGCAACTCGGTCTCGAGCAACTTCGACTCGATCGCACAGAGCCTGTAGCAACAAGCAACACCGAACCGTGAGAGCGAGGCCCACATGGGTCTCGCTCCTTGCTGTTAGGCCGGCAACTCGAGCGCCCTCTCAACCACACTCGCCGCTCGTCCTTCCCCCCTCGCCCGTCGCCCCAGGGGGCGCCGTTCGATCCCCCCGAAATGGGGGGGATGGCTGAACCCGCGACCACTCTAGGTATCAACGACCGCCACTTGGTGTAGTGGAATGAGTCGGTCGACCCATTGAGGAAAGCACCGGAAGCGGTAGATTCACCGCTAGAGATTCATCGATAGCCAGTGGATCAGGATCACCCTGCAAGGAGGACTGACAAGATGCTCCACATGTGGACCGCCCTCAAGGCCCGCTTCGACAACGAAGACGGCGCCTCGCTCGTCGAGTACGCACTGCTCGTAGCTCTTATTGCCATCGTCGCACTGATCGCCATCTCAGCGGTCGGTACAGCGGTGTCGAGCAACTTCGACTCGATCGCCCAAACCCTGTAAACGCACAAACCCGATCTGAAAGTGGGGCCCTGAGGGCCCCACTTTCTGCTTTCTAGCCGGGATCCGGCAGGTTGTCACCCTCTCCCGCGCCGGTCACTCGGTCATCACGACGAAGTTCTCATCGCGGTAACGATACTCCCACCCAAGTAGCTCCAAATAGCCGACCAGCGGCCAATCTTCGGTAATGAGGACCTGGGTGATACCAAGCTCGGCAAAGGTCTCCTCGACACCTACACCCGACTTCACGTCGTGGAATCTCTGCAGGCCCTCCTGTCCGTAGAGCTCAGCACGATCGTCGATGAACACCAGATGTTCGGGCCAATCCGCGTAGATCAGATAACCGCCCACTGCGCTCCCGTTGAACAACGCGCCGGGACCAAGTGCCGCGACAGCTTCCCGAGAGGGAAACCTATCCTCCCGTAACCCGATTGGTCGGAGCAACGGGATGACCGCAACCAGCACCAGGACACCCGCGATCAGCCAGTTGAGCAAGTACGCCTCACGCCGTGTCTGGAGCACGCGCTCCACCGGCGGCAGCGCGAGCATCGCAAACGGGAGCAACACGATGAATGCCGGCCAGACGTTGCGCTCCGCCATCACACCAAAGACAAGGAACGGGACCACTACCCAGAGGTCCCTTCGCCCGAGCCTACCGCTCACCCCGGCCACCAGCAGGCCGACTATCGCCAGCAACAAGGGCACGATGAACGGGTTGGCGAACGCCGGCGGATGCCACTCGGAGATCAGTTGCAGGGCACCACGGTTCTGGAGGAATTGGAGGACGATCCACCAGGCTCCGAGCCCGTGTGCTGTGAGAGCCGTCGCGAAACCGGCGACCACGGCGGCTACCAGCTGGCGGCGCGATCTGCGCCGCAGAGCATCTAGGAACAACAGACCCAGACCGACCGGAAAGGTGCCGTGGATTGAAGCCCATAACCAGAACAGCGGCGGGAGCAGCCACAGTGGTCGTCGCGCACTGTGGGTCAACGCAACAGTCGCAGCGAGGAGGAGAAAGCCGAACAACGCCGGCCGGGACACTGAAAACGGTGAGCCTTGCCAGATCAACATCAGCAGCCCGGCGACCGTGAACCAATGGTGCCCGCCAACCACCTTGTACAGGACCATCCCCAGGAGCGCCACGGTCACCACCATCGTGATCAGCTTCATTGCCGGAACCCATCCAATGCCCCCTGTGACGTTCTCCAGCCATCCGTATCCCAGCTCCGCAAGCCACGACTGAGTACGCCAGGCGACGCCGTTGTGCGTTAGGGAGAACGGATCGACGGTGAGCACACGACCGGCGCTCAGCTGCTCGGTCCCGGCTCGCACGTGCCACAGGAATGAGTTGTCGTCGATAGCCGACGTCGCCAGCCACCCCAACACGACGAATGGCACCATTAGCCGCAGATGGGCGACCCGGAGCCTGGTCACCGTGTCAACCCCCGGATCTAGAGGATCGATTCAGTGATCTGAATCGCAGCCGGTCCCAGCAGCACCACGAAGATCCCGGGGAAAATGCAGAGCACGAGCGGGAACGTCATCTTGACCGGGGCGGCAAACGCACGCTCCTGGGCGCGCAGTCGCCGGCGCACACGCATCTCGTCTGCTTGCACACGCAACATCCGGGAGATCGAGACACCAAAGGCGTCTGCCTGTGTCAGCGCCATGATGAAGGTGTTCAGGTCATCGACATCGGTGCGATCGGCCAGTGACCTCAAGGCCTGGTTCCGGCTCACACCGACGCGGGTCTCCTGGAGCATTCTCGAGAACTCGTCGCTCAGCTCACCCGGCACGTTCTGTACCACGCGACCCAGTGCGCCTTCGAACCCCAGACCGGCCTCCACGCTGATTACGAGCAGGTCGATGACATCGGGAAGGTCACGTTGCATCGCGCCTTTCCGTTCGTCGACCCGACGGGTGAGGATCGCCTCGGGTCCCAGCACACCGATGGCGAGAGAACCCACTACACCAGCCAGCCGGGAGGACCCCTCGAGCTGCCCGTTTACATAGACCGCCAGCAGCACACCAAAGATGATCATCAGCACGCGAATCGCCGCCCATGAGCTCGCATCCACCCGCGGCGACCAGCCGGCGATCATCAGCCGCTTCTCAACACGTTCACCCCATCCTTGAGGCGTCCACCGCATGAAGAAACGACCGACTCCCTGGAACATCGGTGCGACTGCCCGCTCGGAGAAGCCCCTCTCGAGTACCTCGGATCGGGTCTCTCTGAGGCCTGCCAAACGACGGGATGCGCTCGCCCTGGCCTTGAGGACCCCACCACCGATAAAGACGGCGGTGGCTCCGATGGTGACCCCGACGGCGATCGCGGCAAATAGAGCTTCATCCATCAGACATCAACCTTCACGATCTTGGCCAACCAGAAGACACCGGCGACCAAGAGCAGTACCGCTCCACCAAGCGCCATCAGTCCCTTGGTCTCGTCGAGCATTGGCTGCAGATAGTCCCGGCGGGTGAGGAAAAGGAACAGGAAGAGGAATACTGGGAGGGAACCGAGGACATACGCCGACACCCGACCCTCTGCGGTGAGCGCCTTCATCTCTCGACGCAGTCGGTTGCGTTGCAGCATCGTGTCTGCAGCCGTCTGCAGCACCTCGGCGAGGTTTCCTCCAACCTCACGTTGGATGCTGATTGCCAGCACAGCCCAGTCGAAATCGAGGGACTCCATACGATCGGCCACTTGCTTGAGGGCGGCGACCGGCGACCGGCCCAGCCGGGTCTCGTTCATCGCCCGGCCAAACTCACGGGCCGTCGGCTCAGGGGCTTCCGCCGCTACCGCTTCTACCGCCTGCAGCAACGAGTAGCCGGATCGAAGGGACGTCGACAGCAGGTTCAGAGTATCCGGCAGCTGGTTCTCGAACTTCGTCTTGTGTCGGGAGGCAACTCCCTGGATCATCACAACTGCGATCCCCAGGATGAATGCTGCCGATACAGCACCCCAGACCGGACTCTGCATGTACACCATCATCAGCAGACCAACCACGATCGAAATACCGAGGATTCCCGCTATTGCCTCGCCGGGACGCAGCGGCACGTTCGCCTGATCGAGTGCGGTCTCGATCTGATTGATGAACCCGCGGTCCCTGGCGATGTCCTCGGCGCCGGCAACGAACCTGCGCAGGAGAGGTATCCGGGCGAGCCTACCCCCCTCCTGGTTGTCCCCCGAAAGGGCGCCGAGCCGGCCACGAAGGTCGCGCTCGACTCCGGCGTTCGACCCAAACAGGATGAGAATGAGAAGGAACAGCGCAACCCCGGCGCCGACGGCACCCGCCAACAGCATCATGCTGCGCGTGCTGTCGATTCCCGAGCTCTGCGCTAGCGCCGGTGCCGCCGTGGTCGCCATCACGGTGACGACACCCGTGGTGAGGGCAAGCAGACGACGCATCGCTTACCGCCCCACGAACGGCTCGGGAGCAAACAGCTCGGCCGGCAGGTTGATCCCATAATCGGTGAGCTGGTCGCTGAAGGACGGGCGGATACCGGTTGCCTTGAGCCGGCCCTTGTACATCCCATTCTCGTCCAGTCCCATCCCGTAGTCGAAGAGGAACAAATCCTGAAGCGTGATGATGTCACCCTCCATTCCGACGACCTCAGTGACCTGAGTGACCTTGCGGGTGCCGTCGCGCATCCGGCTCAGGTGGACGATGAGATCGACAGCCGACGACACCTGCTCACGGATAGCCCGAACCGGCAGATCCATTCCAGCCATGAGCACCATCGTCTCGATACGTGAGAGCGTATCGCGCGGGGTGTTGGAGTGAATCGTGGTCAGTGATCCGTCGTGACCCGTGTTCATGGCTTGGAGCATGTCGAGTGCCTCGCCACCACGAACCTCACCGACGACAATCCGGTCGGGGCGCATGCGGAGTGTGTTCCTGACCAGGTCACGGATGGTCACCAGACCCTTGCCTTCGATATTGGCGGGCCGGCCCTCTAGAGACAAGACGTGCATCTGGTTGAGCCTGAGCTCGGCAGCATCCTCAACGGTGATGATCCGCTCGGTGTCGGGAATGAAACTCGACAGCACGTTGAGCAGAGTCGTCTTACCGGAGCCGGTACCACCGGAGACGACAACGTTGAGACGTCCGTAGACACAGCGGCGGAGGAAGCCGGAAACCTGCTCGCTGAAGGCGCCCATGCCGACCAGCTGGTCTGCGGTGAACGGATCGGCGGAGAACTTACGAATTGTGAGATACGGCCCACCGATTGCAAGGGGGTGGATCACCGCGTTGACACGTGACCCATCCGGCAACCGGGCGTCGACCATCGGTGTCGACTCGTCAATGCGCCGGCCCACTTGGCCGACGATCTTCTCGATGATTCGCTCGAGGTGCGTCGCATCGACGAACCTCGTATCGGACAAGCTGAGCCGTCCGGCACGCTCCAGCCACACCTGGTGGGGCCCGTTGACCATGACCTCAGTGATGTCCTCGTCCGACAGAAAGGGGTCGATGGGCCCATACCCGAGCACATCGTCAGCGATCTCCTGGAGCAGTGCGACCCGATCGGCTCTGGCCAGCGGGACCGATTCTTCCTGATCCAAGGCCCATTCGAGCATCTCCATCACACGCAGCTTGAGCTCGGCATCGCTCATCTGGCGGTCGTAGAGCATCGGGCCAAGGCCCTCGACGACCTTGTAGTGGAGCTTACGTCTCAGCTCCTGGACGACCTCTTCCCGGTGTCCTTCAACGGTTACTTCTGCGGCTTTGGCTGCCTTGACGCGGTCAGCGAGACTCATGGTTGGCCCCTCCTGGTTGGTGCCTACTCATTTGAACCATCGGCGCTTTCCCCCTTCGCCTTCACCGTCTTCTAGCTCGCCGTCGTCCAGGGCGAGCTGAGCGACTCCGCGCAGATCCCTGGCGACCCGGCTACGCGGGTACAGCGAGACGACAGGTTCTCCTTCGTTGACCGCCCGCGGGACGAGCTTGTCCGACGAGACGGCTGCCTGGACCTCGAGACCGAGGGAACGTTCCAACTCTCCGATGTCGAGGCGGGCTTTGGAGTTGACCCGGTTCAATACCAGTTTCATCTTCTCGAATGGGAATTTGATCAGACGAAGCGTGTCGAGTGCCAGTTTTGCGTTCTTCACCGCGGGCAGATCCATGTCCACGACCAGCAGAACGACGTCCGACCGCTCCAGGATCGACAGCACCGGCTCATCGAGGAAGGGTGCGGTGTCGATGACGATGTAGTCGAACATCCGCTTCAGCATTCCGATCGACTTGACCACGACCTGGGTCGAGACCTCGTCGGCCAATGAAGGTTCCAGCGGTGCCGACAGCACCCGCATCCCCGACGAATGCCGGGCAAGCAGACTGTCGAGCAGGTCTTCGTCGAGCTTGTCGATATCACGCGCCACGTCGACGATGGTGTGTCTGGGGTCGATCTGCAGCGAGATACACACGTCACCGAATTGCAGATCGGCATCGAGGATCACGACACGTGCGGGATCGCCCCAGCCGGCGAGGGTCAGTGCGGTGTTGACGGTGGTCATCGTCTTACCGGCGCCACCCTTTGGCGACATGATGGTCACCACCTTGCCGATCCTGCGTTTTGCAGGCCCCTCCTCCTCACGACGGTGGATCTGCTCGATGAGACCAAACGCATCCTCGATCTTCGATGTCGTCAACGGTACCTCGATGACATCCTTGATGCCCGCCCGCAGGGCCGCACGGAGGACATTGGTGTCAACGGAGTCGGCGACCAGCACGACAGGAAGGTCGGCACGGACGTCAAAGAGCAAGGTCACCTCGACCACACCCGCCTCGTGCGCATACGACGGACCGGCGATGGTCAGGTCGATCGACTCTTCAACCAGACGTCGCTGCGCATCGCTGACGTTGCGTGCCGTGTGGACCTTGTGGCCCTCGAGCAACGTCCTCGTCGCCTCGACGAACTGGTCGTCGTTGTCGACAATCAACACCGAATAGGTCGCATTATCCGCCAAGGAGGACTCCTGCCTCTGTGAACTGCAAGCGGATCCTGTCGATCAGGGTGAACAGGTCGTCGACGATGACACCGTCTGAGGTGAATGGGTCGTAGACCTTGTCCTGACCGTTGTCGTTCTCTCCGCTCGGTATCAACGATAGAGACACGTTGGTGTATTGGGAGGCGAACTCGATCTCTTCAGCCTGCTCCGGTGTCACCTCGAGGATGACGATCTGCCCACCAGCCGGGGTCAGCCCGGTACCGAGCGGGCTCGGGCGAGTGTCGGCACCGACTGCCAGCACCTCGATGTCTTGCAGGACCGTCTGGGTGAAGTCTATGGAGCCGGGGAATGTCTGTGCGAACTGTGCAATGACGTCGGGCTCCGCTTCCCCGGTTCCGTCATCTGTTCCCGGTTCCGGCTGTGCGATCTGCTCGAGGACGTCGTCGCCGAGCAGCAATGAACGCAGCGCAGGATCCTCAAACAGAGCCGTCGACTGTGTCAGGTCGATCGATGCTGAAGCGATGAGGTTGACTCGATCGCCGGGACGGACAAACCCGCCGACGGTGTTCTCCTCGTTTGGACGGAATGAGATGGCGACCTTGCCCTCGGGAATCGACTCGGACAGCTTCACGTTGGAGAGCAAGTTCGGGGGGATGAACATGTCCGAGGTGACCAACTGGCCCGCGCTGATCGGTCCGGCGGCAACGTTGATGGGATCGAGAATCGACTCGAGCCGGGGATTGCCGGCGCAAACGTCGAGCGGGGCATCACTGGTGTCGGTCGGTCCGTCGCAAGCGATGTTCGAGCCTTCGAATACCACTGTTTCGCGCAGGGCAGATGATTCGCTGATCAATCCCTCTGCTTCGGCAACGCTCGTCCCGGTGTCTATGAACTCCGTCGCCCGGTATACGACGACTTCTTGCACCTCGGCTCGTGCATCGGACTCCACGGTCGACAAGTACTGCCACACCGAGAACGCGGACACAGCGGCCAGTGCCAGCGCAATTATCAGTACCAGGGATCGTCTACCCATTTCAGTTGGCCCTTCCGGTCTGTTCTGAAAGCATCACACGACAGAGATCAGACAGAGACCCCACACGCCGCACCAATAGCCAAGCACCGAAGCGTCGACTGTCAAGTACCCATGGGCTACTTGCGGCCGATGCCTCGTTCTTTGAGCTCCTCGAGAATGGCTTCCAAGGACGCGTCGGCAGCGAAGGTCGGAACCTCTGTGGCTTCGTCTTCACGCTGGAACTCCCTGCGTCTCGGTCGGGTCGGTTGCCGTCGCTGACTGAACGTCGAGCGCTCCTCCCACTCTGGGAGGGCCTGCTTGATTGACAGGCTTACCCGACGTCTGTCGGCATCGATCTCGGTGACCTTTACCCGTACTTGCTGACCGATGGAAAGTTCTAGCTCGGGGCTCTCGACGTGGTGGAGTGCGATCTCAGAGACATGGACTAGTCCCTCCACTCCCTCACCGACTGCGATGAAGGCCCCGAACGGCACCGTCTTGGTGACCTCGCCGTCGAGGATCGTTCCGAGGTCGGTATCCCGAATGAATTCCTCCCACGGATCTTCACGGGTCTGGCGAATCGAGAGTGAAATCCGCTCACGGTCGCGTTCCACCGTGAGCACACGGACTTTCACCTTGTCGCCGACACTCACAACCTCGCTCGGGTGGCTGACATGTTGCCACGAGAGCTCCGAGACGTGAACAAGACCGTCCATACCACCAAGGTCGACAAAGGCACCGAAGTTGACGACAGATGAGACCACTCCGTCCCGGATGTCGCCTTCCTCGAGCCCCGACAGGAATGCCTGACGCTGCTCGGCCTGAGCTTCCTCGAGATGAGCGCGGCGGGAGAGCACAACGTTGTTGCGGTTCTTGTCGAGCTCGATCACCTTCGCCTCGATCGCCTCACCGATAAAGGGAGCAAGATCACGAACGCGGCGCAGATCTACAAGCGATGCAGGCAGGAAGCCACGTAGGCCGATGTCCACGATCAGACCGCCCTTGACGACCTCGATGACAGGTCCGGTTACGGTACCGCCTTCGTTCATGATCTGTTCGATACGACCCCAGGCACGCTCATACTGGGCGCGCTTTTTAGAGAGCACGAGACGACCTTGGTCGTCTTCCATCTGGAGCACGAGCGCCTCGATCGGCTCACCCTCCTTGACGACCTCGCCGGGATTGATCTGGTTTCTGATCGACAGCTCGTGGATCGGGATGACACCTTCGGCCTTGAAGCCGATGTCGACGAGAACCTCGTCGGGATCAACCCGCACGACGGTGCCGCCGACGATGTCGCCCTCCTTGAACTCGAAGACCGTCCGCTCGATCACCGCGGCAAAGTCCTCAGCACTGAGGTCATCGGCGACCTCTCCGATGTCACGGGGTGCTGTGATTGCAGGACGCTCGCCAACACGTACGTGTGGAGGAGCATCTGGGCTATCAGGCTCAGACGCTTCCGGCTGGTCACCTGCCGCCGCTGCGACGGTCTCGGGTGACACCGTCTCGGGTGCTACGACGCCGGGTTCCTCATTGGATGGCTCGCTTGGAGTTTCCTCTGAAGTTGCCTCTGAAGTCGCCTCGGGGGTTTCCTCAGCAGTTGTCTCAGGAGTTGTCTCAGGAGTTGCCACAGTTTCGACGGAATCCGCCGGGTCCGCCGTACTCGCCTCAGTTGTGGTCGCCTCAGCTGTTTCCGCCTCAGCTGTTTCCGCCTCAGCTGTATCCGCCTGAGTGTCGGGGGCGACGGGTGCGACGATGTTCTCGGAAGCCTCTGGTGTGACTTCCTCGGTTGGTGTGTTAGGGGCTTCCGTCGCCTCAGCCTCAGGCTCGGTAGGCTCGGTTGCCGATTCGTCGGACATGTGTGTACATCTACTCCTTGGGAAACGTGGATTTGTCTCCGTGCGCGCGACGGCAGGGAGACGGGCGAGATGGTAGCACGACCGGGACGCCGCGAGTCAAAGTCTTTCCTTAGCGCGTCTTTCCTTGGCGCTTCTTTCCTTCCCGCGTCCTACCCTGGCTGCCGGCAACCGGAAGCAAATCGCCGTCCAAAGGTTGGTCCACCGGTGAAGGGGTCAATGCTCGACGTCGGCGAGCGTCTTGCCCACGGCCTCGTCGACCACCAGCGGCACCCGCAGCTCGACTATGTCCTCCATCACGGACTTGGTCAGCTCGGCCACCGTGTCGATCTCGTCCTCCGGCACTTCGAGGACCAGCTCATCGTGGATCTGAAGCAGCATCTCCGCTCCTAGCCGGCGACGGCGCAACTCGGTCTCGAGCACAACCATCGCCTTCTTGATGATGTCCGCCGCCGATCCCTGGATCGGTGCGTTCAGCGCCATCCGCTCACCTGCCTGTCTCGTCCTGAAATTCCCGCTGGACAGCTCCGGCAGATAGCGTCTCCGACCGAGGATCGTCGTCGTGTAGCCGGACTCCCTCGCTGCTGAGACAATTCCCTGCATGAAGTCGCGCACCTCCGGGAACCGGTCGAAGTAGACGTCGATGTGCTCCTGCGCTTCGGCCCGGCCGATCTCGAGCCGCTGCGCCAGACCGTATGCTTCCATGCCGTAGAGCAGACCGAAGTTGATCATCTTGGCCCGCCGTCTCTGCTCGCTCGTGACCTGGTCGATTGCGACTCCGTTCACGTTGGCCGCCGTAGCCGCATGTATGTCGAGGTTCTTGTGGAAGGCATCGACCAGACCCGTGTCCCCGGATAGGTGGGCAAGTATCCGCAACTCGATCTGGCTGTAGTCGGCAACCAAGAACTGCCACCCATCTCCGGCGATGAACGCCTGCCGGATTGCCCTCCCCTCGGCCGATCGCACCGGGATGTTCTGGAGGTTCGGCTGCTCCTGGGACAACCGGCCGGTTGCGGCGGCCATTTGGTTGAAGCGCCCCCGCACTCGGCCGTCCGGCTCGATCAGAGGCAACAACGCATCTACGTAGGTGGAACGCAGCTTCTCGAGCTCACGATAGGTCAGCAGGTCATCGACGATCGGATGCTCTTCCCGCAGCTTCCCGAGCACGGTCGCATCCGTCGACGCCACTCCTTTTGGCGTCTTCTTCAGCACGGGCAGATCCAGCTTGTCGAACAGTATCTCGCGTAGTTGCAGCGTCGAGTTGACGTTGAACGGGCCTCCGGCGGCCTCGTGGATGGCAGTCTCGAGCCGACCAAGACGGTCTCGCAGGTCACGTCCGAAGTCCTCCAGGAACTCTCGGTCGATGAGGACCCCGGTCGACTCCATCCGTCCCAGGATCCCGACCAGCGGGAGCTCGATGGCTGCAAACAGGTTGGCTTCGCCCCTGACCTCGAGCTGGGAGCGGAGTGGCTCGACCAGCTCTCGCACCGCGATCGCTCGACGTCCCATGGCGTCGAGGTCCGGGCCCTGGGACCCGTCGAAGTCGAAACTTGCCTGCGGGTCGTCCGCCGTCTCTGGTGCGGCGACGGCCAACCCCAGTTCGCGATAGGCAAGATCTTCGAGATCGGGGACACGCTGCCCGGGGTTGATGATGTACCCGGCGAGAGCGGTATCAAACCCAAGGACAGGTGGCTCCTCACCCGCGTCGATGAATGCCCTGAGCAGGGGCTTCGCATCGTGGGCCACGATGCCGAGGTTTGCGGGGACTGCCGCTACCAGTTCGCCGAGATGGGCCTCGGGCACATAAAGGGCAAGCTCGCTCCCGACTGCAACCACCACGCCTTCGATTCCGTCGACACCCCAGACCGGCTCGACGGCGACGATCTCGTCCCCGATCGCTGCCGCGATCTGGTCCGCCGACGTCGCGGTGATGACTTCGACCTCGCGCGCAGCGGCTTCTTCTGCATGAAAACCGCCAAGCTCGGTGAGACGTTCCCACACGTCACGAAACGCAAGACCGGTGAATACTGCCTTCACCTCGTCACGGTCCCACTCCTGGAGACGCAGCATCTCGGGTGTAACACCCTCGGGCTCCTCGGCGATGGGGACGTCGGGAAACATCTCCATTAGCTCACGATTGAGGAAGACCTGCTCGCGACTGGCCTCCAGATTCTGACGAAGCCTTGGGGTCTGCTCGTCGACGTGCTCGTAGATGCCCTCGAGACTGCCGTAGTCGGAGATGAGACGGGCCGCGGTTTTCTCCCCCACACCCGGGACTCCCGGCAGGTTGTCCGACGAGTCGCCGCGCAGCGCCGCGTAGTCCCTGTATTGCTGAGGGGTTACTCCGTATTTCTCTTGGATCCACTGCGGCGAGGCGATGATGACGTCGGAGATGCCCCGCCGGGTGTACAGAACGGTCACGTCATCGGCGACCAGCTGAAAGCTGTCACGGTCACCGGTGACCACCAGCACGTCCCAATCGTCGGCATGGGCGGTCGCGGTGACCGTGGCGATAACGTCGTCTGCCTCGTAGCCGGGCGATGTGAGCTGGCGGATACGCAGCACGTCGAGCACTTCACCGATCAGTGGGAGCTGGCTTGCAAACAGATCGGGTGGCGACTCCCGCTGCGCCTTGTACTCGGGGTACTTCTCTTTGCGCAGGTTCGGGCCGCGCACATCCCAGGCAACGGCGATCGCATCGGGCTTCTCCTCACGGAGCAGCCGCACCAGCATGTTGGTGAAGCCAAGCACGGCATTGGTGACCTGCCCGGCGGGGGTGGCCAAGTCGGTGGGCAACGCATAGAAGGCGCGATAGGCGAGACTGTGTCCGTCGAGAAGAGCAAGAGTCGGCATCCCGTGATCGTAACTCACGGGTGTGACAGGTGACGGCTACTCGACCAGCGACACCGGGTTGCCCTCGATATGTGCCGACCAGGTGGTGGTGTCGTTGGCACCGCCCGGATAGGTCACCTTGATCTGCCACCAGCAGTCGGTGGAGCAGGTGTAGTCCTCCGGGATGTGGACACGGATCTCCAGCTGGCTGTTGTGGAACGTATTCGTGGCGTAGTTGATGTCGCAGTTGATCAAGTCCGTAGAGGACTGCCCGATCTTGTTCCAGGAGCACGAAGGTAGGATCCCGTCCGGCATGATGATCTCGGTCCCCGCGTTGCCGGAGTCTGGGTCCCAGAGCTCGATCACCATATCCTTGCCGGCGTGGACCGGCTGTACTTCGGCCAGGTCCAGCGTTGCCTCGTTGTCCGCGAAATTCACGTACACCGACATGTCGCCCAAGCCATAGACGCGGGGCTGGCTGCCTCCCGATGTCGAGGCGCGGAGCGAGAAGCGATTAAGGCCCTGCTCGTCGGCGGCATCCGTGACGACCCGCAGCGGGTAGACACCTGCACCCCGATCCGGTGCCAGGCACAGGTTGTGCCACAGATCAGCTGCGCCATTCGTGAAGCCGCTGCCCGGTTCGTCGAAATCGTCCCAGTCGACATCGCCGTCACCGTCGAGATCGTCGTCGAGATCATAATGCACCGTGGACGTACCCCAGTCGTACCAGCCGACGTCGCCGTCGCCGTCGAAATCACCTGGGCTCATCTCGGGATCCGCCCGCCACGAGCAGAGCACCTCGTTGTCCGACGTGTTGAGCGGTGTCGGATCCGGGGCGTACAGGATGAACCACGTATGCGGGGAGTCGGCGCCTTGCGGGTTGTCACCCGCCAGGAAGAAGTCATGGCCGTCCTCGTAGAAGGGACCGTCAAACACCTCGACCGTCAGCCCGCTCGCCGAGTCGTCGAGCTCGATCCCGTAGACGTAACCCCCAGTGATCGGGACCCCGGCATCGCTATATGTGGTCGCCCGCCGCTCAGGGTTCTCGGTGCAAGAGCTACCCGCACCGCCGCCGTCGCACTGTGAGGAGTAGCGGTCACCCATCTCTCGGCCCGTGTAATACCCGTGGATGTTGGCCCAGAAATGCGGCTCTCGGCCGTCGGTCGCCGGATCCTCGCCGAAGTAGGGCAGATCGCTGCCCATCGGCAGCGGTAAGACATACTCGGCCACCGCAGTTCGTGTCATCGAGATCGAGTCCACACCGAACAATCTCATAAAGAACGTGTCGACATTGTGGTCGACGGTCACCCTGAGTTGGTATGGGCTGTCGACCGCCAACGGATCCTCGGCGTAGTCGACCGGAGTGACCGTGGTGCCGGCGGCACCATGGATGTAGCCGTTCTCGGCTGCCGAGTTGCGTGCCTCGGAATAGGCCGTCGTCTGATCGCCCGGCTCGTACACGACCCCGGACAGCGCCGCCGCGTCCGCACCATGTTGGATCCGGACACCGTTCAGGTACAACCAGCCGAAATCGATCGAGAATGCGGCAAACCCGAGCAGGACCATCATGCTTGCGGCCACGATGATGACCGCCGCGCCGTGCTGGGTCTGCTCCTTGACGCCTGCCTTTGCCGCGAGACGACGGGCCAGCCGCATCATGGGCTATCACCAAACACATCGGGTTCGAGTCGCACCAGGGCCCGCTCGACGAAGTCTCGCTCCAGGAACGGCAACACGTTGGTCACGGGTGTGTGGTGGTATGTGATCTCGACACCAAGCACGTCCAGACCACCACCACCACCGGGGTCCAGGGTCGTGTCACGGTCGGCGGGCACCCAGGTGCCGCCGTAGCCAAAACCGGGCACGTCGGGGTCGGGACACGGGTTCCACTTGCACAACGGGTCGTCACCGTCATATGTGTATTGATTGACATTCGCCGTCTTGGCGCCGGTGACCGGATCGGCTCGGAAGATGTCCACCTGAACGATCACACCTGGGTCTACCTGGCTATAAAGACCGACCTCGATCGCTTCGAGAATGCGGATGTCTGCCTCACCCCGGTTCCCCATCGTGGCACCGGTGCGGCCGGCGGAGTTGGCTGCGGAGGAAATCGTGAGCCGCTCCTTGAACGCCAATCCGAACTCGAGCGAGCCAAAGATGAGGAGGATGAGAATCGGCAGCACGAACGCCATCTCCACCAGTGTGGCGCCGTCTTCGTTCTTGATGCGCTTCATATAGTCCCCTACTCACGGGCCACTCCACGCCCAAGCATCATAACACCACGTCACGCGGTTGTACAACTACTTAGAGTGAGTGGATCCCTCCGAGCCAGAATTCGTAGCGAGACCATCATATGCGCGCGGATCCGATAACCAAAGACCCTTTGCCGGGCGAAACGCGTAACCGGTTAAGGAACGAGATGGATTGGCTGGCCGTTGACCGACGCCGTCCATGTGGTCCTGTCGGTGATGGCCGAGGTAACGTCGTAGCTCACATACACCCAGCAGTCTCCGCCGGTGCACGTGTAGTCCGACGGCACGTCGAACTTGAAGTCCAACCACCGGTTGTTGTATTGGCTGCTTGTAAAGGAGAGCCGGCAGTTGGACCCACCCGAGTCGGCGCCGTACCCCGACGCCCCGCCACCCGTCTGGGTGCGTGTCTGCACAGTGCAGTTGAGGCTGTTGATAGGCGCCGCCCCGTTGGGGTTCTCGAAGTCGATCGTCGCGCTGGTGCCGATATCGGACACATCCCACAGACTGATGATCAGCTCGGAGCCCGCGTAGATCTCGTCGAGACGGGCGATCTTGAACACCGGATTGGACCCGGTCTCGAATTGCCAGAGCGACATCGCCCCCAGCCCGTAGACCTGGGTGTCGTTGGAGGTCGACCCTCCGACCCGCGTCCGCATCGAGAAGCCGTTGATGACGTTCGTGTATCCCGAAACGGAGACCTCCACGACATAGATGCCGGAGCCGGCGTTGGGCACCGTGCAGATCGTGTCCCAGTCGTTCTCGGCGCCGGACTCGTACTGGCTGTCCCCGAGGCCGTGATAATCCGTCGAGCACAAAACGGTGCTGTTGTCCTTCCAGTTGGACGGCGTCGCATCAGGAGCGTAAACCCGGAACAGCGTCACCGTCTCCGAGCCGTCGTCCCGCGACGATGGCGACCCGTAACCCGCTGGATACTGCCAGTCGTAGGCGGGGCCGTCCTTGGGATTGCCACCGCCGTTGCCATCGCCATCATGGGTGACTCCGTCGTATACCTGGATGTCGAGCGTCTGGCCATCGCTGGCCGAGCCGGGCACGACCTCCACCGCATACCAGTACGCAGGGTCTCGCTCCTCTGCGTTGTTGCCACCACCGTCGTAGAACAGGGCGGCGTAGGCATCGCCCTGACCCTTGCCGCGGTCGAGACCTGAGATGGCGAGGAAGAAATCACGGTTGCGGCCCGCGATATCGGGATCCTCACCCAGATACGACTCGTCGCTGCCGATCTTGAGGGGGGGCAGTTGCTCTGCGGTGGCTGTCTCGTTGATGTTGAAGCTGTTCCTGCCAAAGACCTTCATGAAGAACGTGTCGACGGTTGTCGCAATGTTCACGCTCAGCTGGTTGCAGTTGGCGCCCTTGGAAGGGGTCACCGTTGCGCTTGCCCCGTGCTCGTACTGATGAGAGAGCGCAAGGTCGATCGCGGTCGTGTATGGGTCGGTGCCCGACACCGGCTCGCCACAGCCCGGCAGCGGCATGTGCACGACCCCGGCGAGAGCCGCGGCCTCGGCCCCCTTGCGGACCTTCAATTGGTTGTAGTAGAGCCAACCGAGATCGACGGCGAAGGCCGCCATCCCGAGGAGAATCACCATCGCCAGCGCGGTCAGGACGAGGACAACCCCATTCTCACCGTCGTCACGGAAGAACCGTCTTGCAATCGGGATTCGGCGCAGGAAACTCATCGTCATACCACCTAGAATTGCTGTGGTTCCATACGCATGGTGGTTCGGTCGACCCAGCAGTTACTGGGTGGTGAAGTGCAGGCGACATCGGGCAGGGGCACCAGGCCACCGGTGATCCACTCGTGGGAGAACACGACATCGACACCCATGACATCGAGGCTGCCTACCTTGACGTCCCGCGCCGTCGGGGTCCACGCACCCCCATAGCCACCACTGCCGTCGTAGCCCGGACACGGGTTCCAGTCGCACAGCGGCCCCGGCCCATCCTGATAGACATACGTATATCGCACACAGTTGGGGCCCGGACACCCGCCGTCGGGGTTGCCGTTGGAGTCTGCCTGGAAGAAGTCAACGTACCTGACGACTCCTACACCACCGCTCGGGAGGTTGGCGAGTGTCTGCTCCAGGGACTCGAGCATCACCTGATCGGCTTCGGGCCCGTTGCCAACCGCCGTACCCACCCGGGCAGCAGATTGGCTGGCGTTGCCGATCGTGAGCCGATCGCGGAAAGCCAGGCCGAACTCGACGATCCCAAACAGGATCATCAGAAGTAGTACCGCCACCATGGCGAATTCGACCATCGAGGACCCGGACTCATCCGAGTTGTATTGCCTACTCCAAGTGGTTAGACGACTACGCATAGTGGGCATAGGTTACCTGGCCGATCGACGCTTGACTAGGGGGTTTCACTTGAGGGTTCCTACCGGGAAACAGCTCTCTCGGACTATCGGCAGCTATCCCGCAAACTTGTGGGTTTATCTCGACAAGTGCCGGATTGACTAGTCCCGGGGGGTCCCAGGCTCAGTACTTCAACCTTGTAAGAAGCCTGGCCCGCTTGGTCTCGAGCCTGGCTCGCTTGTCGCGGAGCTCCTCGATATGACGTTCGAAACGAGCCACGTCCGACGCAGTCTCGCGAGCATCCGCCCGGTCAATCGGGCTACCCGACACCGCGGCATCACGTTGGGTGTCATCGTTGAGATGCTTGTGGTACCCCAGCTCTTCGACGGCCAGTTCCTCGGCGTCCAGCAAGGCGGCGATCTCGTCGTTGATCTTGAAGATCCTGCGCTCGATTCGCTTCATGGGATCGCAAGTTTACGATGCGCCGTCTCTAAACTGCGCCGACCGGCCGGGATGGCGAAATTGGTAGACGCGACGGACTCAAAATCCGTTGGGTGCAAACCCGTGGGGGTTCGAGTCCCCCTCCCGGTACGAGAACGATTCACGCCGACGCCATGTGGCGGCGGGCCGTCGACGAAAGCGGCGTGTGGTGCGAAACCGCAGAGACGCCGACGGCCCTACCGCCGGTGAAGCCAAGCCGCGCTGGAAGGGTGCGGACCCGACTCGTTGCCATCTTGCCGTGTGACCCGCCCACGCGCCAGAATGAAAATCCGTACTGCCGAGCGAGCTAGTCAGTCCGCCAAACCGCCTCCGCAAGCTCCTCCACCGCTTTGCCGAGCGATAGCGCCGCCGCAGCAGCGTCCGACGCCTCCATCACACGTCGCACCAAGGCCGACCCGACGATGACGCCGTCCGCTTCGGCCGCCACATAGTGCGCCTGTTCGGGTGTCGCGATCCCGACGCCGGCTACCACCGGGACGTCGCCAAGACGCCGCACCCGGTTGACCAGCGCTGCGATGTGGCCGGACACCTCGGACCTCTCGCCGGTCACCCCGATCTCTGCGATCCCGTAGACAAAAGGCGGATCTGCCGCCACGACACGTTCGAGCCTGCGCTCGGTGGTCGTCGGTGCTACAAAGAGCACAAGACCGAGATCCCGGGCCCCGAGGGCATCAGCGAACGGTTGAGCCTCATCGACCGGCAAATCGGCGATGATGACACCGGAACCACCGGCGTCGGCGACGGCGCCGGCGAACCTCTCGATCCCGAGACGCAACACCGGGTTGACATAGGTCATCACCACCGCCGGCTTGCCGGTCTTGGCAACAACGTCCTCGAGTATCGCCAGCCCTACCTCGACACCCGATCCGGCACGCAACGCCCGCTCCCCCGCTGCCTGGACGACCGGCCCATCCATCAGCGGGTCGGCGTATGGGATGCCCACCTCGAACGCGTCGGCACCCGCATCCGCCATCGCCACAAACAGTCCCGCAGACTCGGCCGGGCTTGGCAGACCGGCCGTCATGTAGGGCATGAGCGCGGCACGGCCATCAGACCTGCAGGTTGCGAACAGATCGGCCAGCTTTTGCCTACTCATTACCTTTAACCGGCGCCTTCCCGGGCGGCAATGATCTGCTGGACGTCTTTGTCGCCACGACCGGAGAGGTTGAGCACCACGGTCTTGCCACGCAACCGCTCCGCGTGCTTGACGATCCAGGCAAACGCGTGAGCCGACTCCAGAGCCGGGATTATCCCCTCCACCGACGCCAGCCGGTAGACGGCCTCGACCGCCTCGTCGTCGGTGATCGACGTGTACTCGACGAGTCCGGCATTTTTGAAGTATGCGTGCTCGGGCCCCACACCCGGATAGTCGAGCCCGGCGGATATGGAATGGGCTTCGAGGATCTGACCCTGATCATCCTGGAGCAGATAGGTCATCGAGCCGTGGATCACCCCGGGGCTGCCCGCGACAAGGGAGGCACCGTGACGCCCGGTCTCGAGCCCGAACCCGGCGGCTTCCACCCCGATCAGCTCGACATCGGAGCCAACATAGGGATAGAACACACCCATGGCGTTCGACCCCCCACCGACACAGGCAACGATCACGTCGGGTTTAGGGCGGTCCTCTCCCGTCATCTGCTGCTGGAGCTCCTCACCTATCACCTTCTGGAACTCGCGAACCATCCACGGGAAGGGGTGTGGGCCGACGACCGAGCCGATGATGTAGTGGGTGCCTTCTACGGTTGCGACCCAGTCGCGCATCGCCGCCGAGACCGCATCCTTTAGGGTGCCTGCGCCCGAGGTCACCGGACGAACCTCGGTACCGAGCATCCGCATCCGATGCACATTGAGCGCCTGGCGCTCGATGTCCTTCTCCCCCATGTAGACAACGCACTCCTGGCCGAGAAGCGCACATGCCGTTGCCGTCGCGACACCGTGTTGGCCTGCACCGGTCTCGGCGATCACCCGGTGCTTTCCCATTCGCTTGGTGAGCAGAGCCTGGCCCATTGTGTTGTTGATCTTGTGCGCCCCGGTGTGGGCGAGGTCCTCACGTTTGAGATACAGCTCGATACCGAGCTGCTTTGAGAGTCGAGCAGCTCGATAGACGGGGGTTGGTCTGCCGACGAAATCGCACAGCAAGGCGTCCAGCTCCGCGTGGAACCCCGGGTCCGCCCACGCCTTTGCGAACTCGGTCTCGAGCTCCTCCAGGGCCGGCATCAGCATCTCCGGTGCATACTGTCCACCAAATCCGGCAAACCGCCCGTGTTCGTCTGGTCTGTCGAGCCTCATCTGCCTTTCGCCCTCTCGATGAAGTCAGCCACCATACCGTGATCCTTGATACCCGGCGTCCTCTCGAGCCCGCTCGATGCGTCGACACCCCACGGCTCGACCCGAGCGATCGCCGAAGCGACATTGTCGGGCCCCAATCCACCGGCGAGCACGAAATCTCTCCCGAGACCAGTTGCCATGTCCCAGTCGAAGGTTTGCCCGGTCCCACCGAGCTTTGTACCGGAGCGTGTGTCGAGCAGGGGAACTCCCGGGATCGAGTCGAGATCGAGGTCCGGTCCCGGGTGCGATGCGAACAACACCAGATAACCGGCGGCCGCGGCCGCCTCGGCAGTCGCCCGCCGCTGTCTGCCGTACGGCTGCACCCCTGTGATAGGTCCCCCCTCGAGAATCCGCAGCACACGCTCCGGGTCCTCATCCATCGTCAGCAGCACCGTCGCCAGTGACGTGGCCGCAGCCAGCCTCAGCGCCTGGTCGATTTCGACAAACCGAGGCGACGCCGGCACGTTGACAAAGCCGACGGCATCGGCACCGGCCTCTGCGGCTACCTCGACATCTGCCACAGTCGACAGCCCACATACCTTCACCCAGGTCACAATTCCGCCGTGAGCTCGCCGATCAGCGCAGCCGGGTCATCGGTGGTCACCAGCGCCTCGCCAACGAGGATCGCGTCGTACCCGGCGTCGGCCATGCGGGTGGCACCTTGACGGCTGGAGACCCCGCTCTCGGCGACCAAGGTCCTGTCTCTGTCGAGCTGGGGAGCGATCCGCTCCGCTACCGCGAGATCCGTCAGGAATGTGGTGAGATCCCGGTTGTTGACCCCGATGATCCTTGCGCCGGCCTCCTCGGCGACCGCCGCCTCTGCTTGTGTATGGGCTTCTACCAGGGCCTGCATTCCAACGGTGGCGCATTCCTTCAGTAGCTGGGCCAGCCTGCCCTCTTCGAGCCCGGCGACGATCAGCAGGAGCGCATCCGCTCCCGCGACACGGGACTCCTCGACCTGACGGGGGTCGATGATGAAGTCCTTGCGCAGGACCGGGATGTCAACCGCGAGCCGCACCTCTGTGAGGTCGTGCAACGACCCGGAGAAGTAATCGGGCTCGGTGAGCACCGAGATCGCGGCCGCTCCGCCACGCTGGTAGGCAAGCGCCTGGTCCACCGGATCGAGGTCCCGGTTGAGGTCACCTCGCGACGGTGACCGCCGTTTGATCTCCGCGATGATCTGTAGCCCTGGCTGTGCCAGAGCCGCTTCGAAGTCACGCAACACGGGCTTGGGCCCGGCGACGGCGACACCGTGCGTCTCGAGCCTGAGTCGGGTCGTTTTGATGATCTCATCCAGCATGGCCCGCATAGTAAGACCCGGTCAATCCGACAGCGACCGTACGTACCGCACCAGACTGTCGACTTGTTCCGCGCTGAGCCGGCTGAAGCCGGGCATATTGCCGGGACCGACGGTGATCACCCCGGCGATTTGCTCATCAGTGAGGTTGAGATCGGTGTTTGACCCCCTACCGATGTCGAATCCCACTCCACCGGTACCGTCGCGGTCGTGGCAAATCGCACAGGACCTCATGTAGAGATCTTCACCAAACAAGTTGTCCTGCGACGTCATACAGCCTCCGGCAACAAGCGCGATTGCCACAACCGCCACGATGGTTCGCATATCAAACGCCGATCACTCGCCGCAGCGCTCGCCCGCCTCGATCGAGGAGACGACATCGCCTGCACCGTCACCCGTGATGGAACCCCCCAGCGTTGTGTAATACGCAGGCGGTGCCCCGTCGATCCAGTACAGCCAGAGGTCGAAGATGTCGACGTATGTCAGCTCAACCCGGGCCCCATAGAGACCGTCGAGGGTGGCACCGTCGTCACCCAGCATCAGTCCCTCCTCGGTGCGGAGCCTGAGATCGGTGCGATCGGCAAGCGGATCCGAAACGCGGTATGTGAAGAACTCCCCGGGATCGCTCATCGCGTCACGAGTGAAGAAGGTCTCGAGATTGCCCCACCGCACCACACGGATCTCCGAGCCGGGGCAGGTGCCGTACACCGAGAAGCTGCCGATCCAACCGGTGTCCTCGTCCGGGTCACCCTCGACCTCCGGGTCCCCCAGGAGAGCGAGTTCGACCAGGGCGATGTCGGTCTCGGTCCCAAATGACACAGCACCAACGCCGCCCTCGGTGAGATACCAGTCGGCCGGGTCCAGCACCGGGATCGGATCAAGCATCTCGGCGCGGGCGAGGAAGGACGCCATCTGGTCACGCCTGACCAAGTCATGTGGGCAGTAGTTGTCGTTAGTGGGAGGGTTACATCCGGTGGTCACCCCGGCATACGCCAGGGCATCAATGGCCCCCTCGAATACAATTTCGTCGTCATCTGTGAAGTAGTCGCCCGGCCCACCGTCGACGTAGCCATAGCCACGGACGAGGAACGCAGCCATCTGACCACGGGTAACGGGGTCGTCGGGGCAGAACTGGTCATTGTCGGGAGGGTTGCACCCGAGTGTGATCCCGGCTTCCGCCAGTGAGTTGATGACAGACTCGAACACCGACCCTTCGTCATCTGTGAAGTAGTCGTCGGCAGCGGGCGGCAACAAAAGAGAGCGCGTCAAGAACGCAGCCATCTGCGCGCGGCTGACGACATCGGAAGGGCAGTACTGGTCGTTGTCGGGCGGGTTGCAGCCGAGGGTGATCGCGGCTTCGGCAATGGCCTCGATGTTGGCTTCGTGAACATTGCCGTCGTCGTCGGTGAAGCTGCCCCCAACCGGCCGGGCGCTCGCCGCAGCGGGCACGATGCCTGCAAGCATGGCCATGGTTGTCGCAAGCAGGATGATCCGGATTCGGCGTGGCATGGTCTCCCTTCCATCGGCCTGCTCGAACCTACACGGATCGGGACCGCAATGAACGTATCTAGCTATAGCGAGCTTGTTTGGCTCCTTCGGACCGCCCCAAGCGAACCGTCACCACAGTTCCCCCGCCCGGAGCGCTGTCTACGTCAACCTGCCCATTTATCGCATCCACCAGCTCCTTGACGATGCTCAGCCCCAGACCGGACCCTTCCGGCCGTACCGGGCGATACCGTTGAGCTACGTAAAGACGCTCGAACACGTGGTCGATGTCGGCGAGGTCGATTCCAGGGCCCGTGTCGGACACCGACAGACTCACCGACGACACGTCTCCGCTGAGACCAACGGTCACGGTGCCGCCTTCAGGTGTGTACCGGAGCGCATTGTCGATGAGGTTGTTTGTGATCTGACTCACCCGATCCGGATCGATCGACACGAATCCAACCTCGTCGATCTCAGCTGCAAGCTTCACCCGGATCTCATGGGCCCTCCCCTGGTAGGCCTCGGCTATCTCGGCAACGTGTGCGGCCAGTTCGACCGGCTCCGGCCGCCATGAGAACTCGCGTGCTTCGAGACGGGCAAGGACCATCAGGTCTTCGATGAGCCGGCTCAGCCGGTCCGTCTGTGTCCTGAGCACCCCTCCGATCCTTGCCACGTCACCGGGGTCCACCTCATCGGCATCGAGCGCTTCGGCATACCCGCGCATGGTCGTAAGCGGTGTCCGCAAGTCGTGGCCGACGCTCATGAGAAAATCCCGCTCGCGAAGGCGGCCCGCCTCTAGACGACCGGCCATCTCGTTGAACGCGCTCCCCAACCTCGCCACGTCTCCCCCACCATCCTCGGGCGCCCGAGCAGAGAAATCTCCACCTGCAATCGCCGCCGCTGCCGCACCGAGTCGCTCCAGCCGGCGGCCGACGTACCCGGCAACCCATGCCGCCAGGACCACCGCGAGAACGGCGCCGGCACCAAGAGACAGGAGCAGCGGCCGGGTGAGCAGGTTGCCGGTCAGCAACGGCTCGGTGCGTCCGATCGCAATCAGCAGCCGGATCCCGCCGGCTCGCAGAGTCACCGGCACGCTACGTACGTAAGCGAGCACCGGCACATCGCCGACCTCGGTCTCGATGACGGTGTCTATCTGAGGTTCGTCGCCAAGGCTGTCGAGCAGCGGACGCTCGATGGGCAGCAAGCTCTGGGCAAGCCGCAGCGCTTCCGCACCCCCAACCGCCATCGCCTCCACATAGTCATGACCACCAACCGCACGGGCAACCGCGAGCGTTCGCGCCACCGGCACCCGGTCTTCCTCGGCAGTGAGCGGCAGGTTCTCACGCAAGGACGCGACGATCAGCGTCGCCGTGGCATCCGCCTGACGCATCAGCTCCGCCTCACTCTCATCGACCAGACGGCGGCCGATCACGGCACCGGCCACAAGCCCGGCAAGCAGGGTCACCGCAGCCACAAGAAGTGCGCTCCACATGACCTGGCGGCGCATCTACTCCCCCAACCGGTACCCGACACCCCAGACCGTTTCGATCGGGATGTCGGGCAACTTCTTGCGCAGCTGTCTCACGTGGACGTCGACGGTGCGGGTCTCACCTACGTAGTCGTACCCCCAGACCGCCTCCAACAGCTGTCTGCGCGACAACACGAGGCCCTCGTTTTCCGCCAGGTGCCACAGCAGGTCAAACTCTCGAGCCGTTGGACGCGTCACTTCACCCGACGGCAGCTCGACGTGTCGGCGGCCGCTGTCGATGGAGAATCCGCCGACTACCAGAGTCCGCACGACGACGGGTCTCTCCTCGCTCCTCCGCAGCACGGCCTTGACTCTCGCCACGAGCTCCCGTGGTGAGAACGGTTTGGTGACATAGTCGTCGGCACCGATCTCCAAACCAACGATCTTGTCGACCTCCGAGTCTCGCGCCGTCAACATCAGCACGGGCACTTCGGACCGGGCTCGCAACCGGCGGCACACCTCGATACCGTCGATTCCCGGGAGCCCGATGTCGAGCAGGACCGCCCTGACGTCACCATCTTCGAGCCGCTCCAGCCCACGCTCACCGGTAGACGCGTGCACAAACCGGTACCCGTCCCGCTCGAAGTAGAGCCGGAGCAAGTCGGCTATGTCGTCCTCATCTTCAATCAGCAGAATCGTCCCGCCGGCAGCCACAGACAACCTCCAAGGGGCAGTATCGGGACCAACTATTCGAAGTGTGTAAGGAATCTGCGGTCTGTTGAGAATTCACATGTTGAGAATTCATCAGCGTATCGGAAGCGCGACAACCCTTCCCGCTACTCCCCCAACGGTGACGGCCGTCTCCGGCTCGACCTCGACACGGATCATCCCGAGGGCCAGCACCCCTCCATGACGCTCCGACCGCGTCGCAGAGGTCACCTTGCCGACACGTTTGTCCGCGGCGATCACGTCTTCACCGTGGCGGGGCAGTTCCTCACCGTCGAGCACGAGCCCTGACAGCCGGCGGTTGACATGACCTCGCGAATCGATACGTGCAACGAGCTCCTGCCCGAGGTAGCAGCCCTTGCCAAAGTCGACGTATGAGTACACATCCACGGCCTCCTGGGGAATCGTCTTCTCGTCGACATCGACGCCCATGACGGGCTCTCCGGCTGCGATACGAAGCCGCTCCAGCGCATCGGGATCCTCCGACCCCACCTCGGGCCTGGTCCCCACTACGACAACACGATCGATATCCACACGTTGTAGCGGCATCGAGAAACTGATCGTTCCGCCATCCTCCGCCCACCGCCCTGCGGGTGGAACCGACTTGACCAACTCTGCCGCACGCTCACCCCACACCTCCCAGATCGGGCGCGGTTCGTCTTCGAACTCCACGTCCACCCGGATCCTGAACCGTCGCAGATCGTCCTTCGCCGCTACGGCAACACCGCTATCACACACCAGCCCGACCCGGTCGTTGTCTCGAAGCACGAACAGAAGCGCTCGCAGCTTCCCGTTCGGTGCCAGCAGCAACGACCTGCCTGTGCCACCAGCCGGGATCGCGGAGATGTTCTGACTTATCAAACCATCGAGGAATGACACGGCGTCTCCACCAGTCACCCAGAACAGGTCCGATCGGCCGTGGGTTATCAGCGCCCGCTCAGACATCGTGAGCCGCCTGCACCGCGGCCAGGACCGCGGCTGCCTTGTTCATGCATTCCCGGTACTCGGCGGCCGGGTCGCTGTCGGCAACAACTCCTGCCCCGGCCTGAACCCACGCCTTGCCCCCGGCCGTCACCATCGTCCGCAACGCAATTGCGGTGTCCACGTTCCCCGAGAAGTCGACATACCCAACCGCACCGGCATACGGTCCCCTCGCGGTGGGCTCCAGGTCATCGATGATCTCCATCGCCCGCACCTTTGGAGCGCCGGATACGGTCCCGTGCGGGAACGTCGCCCGCAGCACGTCAACAGGACCGATGTCCGGCCGCAATCTCCCGGACACCCCCGAGACGATATGCATGACGTGGGAGTAGCGCTCAATGACCATCAAGTCGTCGACGTGCACCGACCCGAACTCACACACCCGGCCGAGGTCGTTGCGGGCCAAGTCGATCAGCATCACATGCTCGGCACGTTCCTTCGGGTCCGCCAGCAGCTCCTCCTCCAGCTCACGGTCGTGGTCCCTTGTCTTGCCGCGCGGGCGGGTACCTGCGATCGGCCGACTCGTGGCGATGCCGTCTCGCGCTCGAACCATGAGCTCGGGCGACGACCCGACAACGGCGACCTCCTCGTTGCGAACAAAGAACATGAAAGGTGACGGATTGACGAGACGCAGGGCCCGGTAGACGAGGAACGGGTCGACGTCGAGGTCTACCTCGAGCCGTATCGACGGCACGATCTGGAACGCATCTCCGTTCCTGATGTGCTTCTTGGCCTTCCGCACCGCATCCTCGAATTGCTCCCGTGTCATGTTCGCGGTGGCCTCGGGAGAAGCCGCAAAGTCGGGCCGGGATCGGGCCTGATACGTGGCCGGCTCTCCCAGACGTTTCGCTGCCCAATCCAGGTCGGCGGCCGCCAGGTCGTAGTCCGCACCCGGGTCGGCACCGGGGTAGACGTTGCGCACCAGATGGACCGTCTCGCGAAACCGGTCGACCGCCGCCAGCAAACCGAAGAACTGCCACGACATCTCGGGGAGCCCGCGGTCGTCCGGTGGACGGTTGGGAAGATGCTCGATGTGACGCACCGCGTCGTAGGCAAGGTAGCCAACCGCCCCCGTGTGCAGCGGCGGGAATTCGGCGTCGTACCCCAGTTCGTCCGGCGTCGGGACACGGAGCGAGGCAATCATCCTTTCGAGCACGGTCAGCGGGTCACCGGCGGCCAATTCCCTTTCCGCCCCTGTGCAAAAGCTCCGGCCATCGACCGCGGTCAATGTGAATTCCGGCTTCCCTCCGACAAACGACCATCGCGCCCACCGCTCCCCACCCTCAACCGACTCGAGCAGGAAGCCGGGCTCATCGCCGATCAGCTTCTCGAAAACCGAAACCGCGGTCTCTCGATCGCCCAGGACCTCGACGGAGATCGGGATGACGTCGTACCGGGCTGCGAGATCGATGAACTGGTCACGGGAAAGATCCGGTGTCATTTGGCGAGATTAGACCGTGGTCAGGCTGTCGAGACCCAGCCAGCGAAGCACGGACGCAAAGAAAGAAGAAAGGGTGTTGACGTTGCCGGTGACCATCAGGACCCCGAAACCTGCCAGGAGCAGCCCTGAGAAGATACTGATGGGAGTCAGGTACCGCTTGATCCCGTTCACGAGCGAGAAGGACTTGGCGAGCAGCAGCGACGAGATGAGGAACGGGATCCCGAGACCGAGCGAGTAGAACCCGAGGACCAGCATCGCGCGGCCGGTGTCACCGGATGTCTCGGCGTTGAGACCTAGCGTGATCGCCGCACCGAGGAACGGCCCGATACACGGCGTCCATCCGAACGCAAAAGCCATTCCCATCACCGGTGGCGCAAACGCACCGAACTTGCTCGGACGAACATCCTTGCGACGATCCTTCATCACGGGCAGGAGGAAATCCGGTTGCCAGACCGCCGTGACGGCGATGAACAGGCCCATCACGATGATCACCCATCCCGCGATCGTGGTGAACACGTTCTCCTGTAGCAGCCGGCCGAGTGAAGACGCAGCACCACCAAAGAGGACGACGAAGACAAGGGTGAAGCCGGAGACAAACAGCAATGTCGCCCGGGACACCTTCCACATCGACGCACTTCCCTCTGCGATCTCACGGGTCGAGTATCCCGACATGAGGCTCAGATACCCCGGAAGGAGCGGCAACACGCATGGGGACAAGAACGAAGCCGCGCCCGCCAATACGGCGGCCACCAGGGAGGTGTCAACCGCAGCGAGTACGCTCGTCTGAATCAACTCGGGCTCCTGGCTTCGGTCTCGCTGGTCGACAACATAACCATCCCACTATTTGTTCCATGGTGAGGGGATTGCCGGTCACGTGCACTCCCGCAGAGTAACCTCGTGCCCGCTGATGCCTGATCCATTGACAACCGTATGGCGCTGATTGCCGATTTCACGATCCGGGATCGACGCATCCTGACGTTGATGCTCTTTGTCGCCCTGATTGCCGGGTATGGGGGGAGCCAACTGAGCCACACGCTTCCGTTTGCCCGAAACTCGCTCGGCCTCACCGAAGGGGGCATGAACTGGGTATTCGCCGCAACCAGGCTGTCGTCGTTCCTTGGGCTGGCATTCATGGTCTATGCCGACCGCAAAGGGCGCCGCGTCCCGTTCCTCATTGCGTTTGCGCTGTTGCCGACGGGGAACCTGCTCACGGCACTTTCCCCCGACCCGGTGACATTCACCGTATCGCAGAGCGTGACGAGAATCGCCGTCATCGCAGTCGCCGGTCTGGCCATTGTCATCCTTGCCGAGGAGCTGACACCACGTCTCCGTGCGATGGGGATCGGGCTCTACGCGCTCGCCGGAGCGGCCGGCTCAGGTCTCGGCCTCAGCCTCCTGCCCATTGCAGACAGGAGCGACAACGCCTACCGCATCCTGTTTGCCCTCACCGGTGCCGGTTTGCTGGCGGCGCCCATGCTGGTGCGGTTCCTCGGTGAGAGCCGTGCATTTGTCTCATACGAGCGCAAGGTCACCTTCCGCACCGCGCTCAAGGCCGGTCTGGGTCGCCATTTCTGGCCACTGGCCGCGATCGCGTTCTTCATCGCGATGTTCGCGTCGCCTGCGACGTCGTTCGTGATGGAGCGACTCGTCTCCGACCTGGAGTGGGAAACGGCTCCGGCCCGCTTCCTCCTGATGGTCTTCAGCGGGCTCGGCACGGCCGGTGTCCTGATCGGCGGTCGGCTCGCCGACCAGATCGGAAGGAAACAGACAACGATCGCGGCCATACTCACCGGGGCGATCGGTGGCGTTGCGTTTTACACCCAGGACTCCGGCTGGATATTGGCCCCGGCGATCTTCCTGGCCACTATGGGTCTCGGTATGCTCACCCCGGCTATCGGAGCCCACCGGTCGGAGCTCTTTCCGACCCGGGTGCGGGCAACAGCGGCCGGTTGGATCACCAACGTCGCCATCGGTGGCAGCGTCGCTGGCTTCACGATCGGGGGGCTCTTCGTTGACCGTCTCGGGCTGCCGACGACGATTACGGCTCTGGCCGGGGGTCTGCTGATCGCCGCCTTGCTGGTTTCCGGGCTGCCCGAGACCAGGGGAATGGACCTCGTCCGGACCCGAGTGGGCCGGCAAAGTGCCACCACAGAAGGGCGAGAAAGCGAACGACCATCATCGCAGTCACCGACCACCATACGCCGGGCAGACCCCAACCCTGGTGTTGCACCCCAGCGAGCACCACAGCAGTGACCAATGCGGCCACGAGGGTCGATCCGGCGAGGAACGTGAAGCTGGATGCCCCGATGGCGATGCCGTCCCACACAAACACGATCGCATTGAGCGGCTGCATCACAACGACGAACGGGTAGACGCTCGCCACCTGAGCAACCACCGAGGCGTCGTTGCTGAAGACGCCCGGAAGGACCCGCCACCCTGCCGCCATGATCGCGGCGAGCACACATCCGCCTGCGAGGCCCCACTTGAGCAGACGGTGCGCATACGCCCGCGACCGTTCTCGGTCTCGGCCGAAGTGAAGCCCGATGAGCGCCTGACCGGCAATTGCCAGAGAGTCCACGACCAATGCAAGGAACAGCCAGAGCTGCAAGGCCACCTGGTGTGCCGCAACAACCTCGTCACCCTGTCTCGTGGCGACGGCAGTAGTCAACGTCAAAGCGCCGAGCAGCGCTCCGCTGCGAATGACCAGGGCACGGCCCGCCCCGACCAGCGGGCGCAGCGCTCCAAGACCAGGCCATGACGTGGTAAGCGAGAATGCCTCGCGCTTTGTCCAAAAGAGTGCGACAAAGATGAGCGCTCCGGACCACTGCGCAATCGCAGTCGCCCAGGCGGCCCCTGCCAGACCCCAGTCGAGCCCGAATATGAACAACGGGTCGAGGATGAGGTTTACCAGCGAGATGGACCCGGTGACCCATAGCGGGGTTCTGGTGTCCTGATAGCCGCGGAAGACACCGTGGGCCACCGTGGCCATGAGCACAGCCGGCATCCCAAGCACCCTGATCCGAAGGTATGTAGTGGCATCGGCCAGCAGATCCGCCTTGGCTCCCATCAGCCTCAACACCGGCTCGGCGAATGTTTCGAGCGTGAGGGCGGTGCCAAGCCCGATCGCGACACCGAGCAGGAGTGCCGCCATGGTGAGCCGACCTGCACGACCGCGATCGTCTGCCGCTACCGCACCGGCTATGAGCGGTGTTGTGCCATAAGCGAGGAAGTTGAACAGGAAAAACGCGACCGAGAAGACCGCCACCGACACACCGAGGGCACCAAGGGCGACCGGTCCCAGCCGACCGACAAAGGCGGTGTCGATGAGGGAAACGAGCGGGTCCGCAGCCAGAGTGCCGAGTGCCGGAAAGGCAAGGCGAAGAATCTCCCGATCGAGCCGACGATCGGTCACCGGGTGGGGCGCCGGGACTTGTCTTCGTAAGGGCAGCGATCACGAAGCGGGCATTCCCAGCACCGTGGCAGCCTGGCGTCACAGACCTCACGGCCGAATTGGATAAACCGCATCGATAGGCCCGACCAAGTCTTTTTGAGATACAGCTCTTTCAAGTCGGCTTCGATCTTGTTCGGGTCGCTGTTGGCGGTTAGACCAAGCCGGCGGGCAACACGATTGACATGGGTGTCGACTGCGATGGCGGGGTCGTCCCACACTTCGGCGAGCACAACACTGGCAGTCTTGCGGCCCACACCACGCAATGTGGTCATCGCATCGAGATCGCGCGGCACTTCGCCGCCGAACTTGTCGACGATATCGGCGGCCAGCGCAAGCAGTGACTTGGTCTTCTGCCGGTAGAACCCCGTGGAGTAGACCACTTCTTCGACCGCTTCCGGATCGGCCATCGCAAGATCCTCCGGAGTGGGCCATTTCTCAAAGAGCACGGGGGTCACCCGGTTGACGTTCTCGTCGGTGGTTTGGGCCGACAAGACAGTGCTCACAAGTAGCTCCCACGGGCTCTGGAAATCGAGTGCCGTCTTCATCTCGGGGTAGCGCTGGTGCAACCGTTTCAGGATGACCCGTGCCGAACGGCGACGCTTGGCCAGTGACTGGTCGAGAGGGAGAGTCGGTGTCATCGCGCTGGAGTGTAGGAGTCGCCGTATCGGGCGTGCCCGGTTTCATGGGAGACTGGTGCACCGTCCGACCCGGCTACGATCTGACCCGTGGATTTGCGAACGGCCGTCACAGAGCGGGCACGCGTAGAGGGCAACCTGGTGCTGGTGGATGAGTTCCTCAACCATCGAGTCGAACCGGAAGTGATCGCATCGGTGGGTGCCGACTTGGCGGCCGTGTTCTCAAACCTGAGCCCGGACTTGATCCTGACCGCTGAAGCGTCGGGAATCCCTCCGGCTATGGCATGCTCCCACGCTCTCGGCGTCCCGATGGTTTACGCCAAGAAATACCTCGGAACGGGTGACCGGTACTCTTTCGCACGAGAAGTCGCGTCACCCACCAAGGGAGTCGAGTACAGGGTGGAGGTTGCCAGGAGGGTGCTCCCGCCCGGGTTGGGTGTGATCATCATCGACGACTTTCTCGCCAGGGGTCGCACCGCCGAGGCGCTCGGGGAGATCGTCGCCGAAGCCGGCTGCGAAGTGCTCGGCTTCGGGTTTGCGATAGAGAAGCAGTGGCAAGGCGGACGGAAGAGATTGGAACGCCACGGCTGGCAGGTGCACTCGGTTGTCGAGCTCCTGAGCATCGAGGCGTCGTCTGTCATTATCAGATGATCATTATCAGATGATCATTATTCAGATAGCCGTTTTCAAATGACAGATAATCAGATGACCACAAGAGAGCGGATCGACGCGATACGAGCCCGCTACGACCATTGCTTTGGATGTGGCACTTCTAACGCGACCGGTCTACAACTCGACGGCTTCGAGCGCAACGGCAACCAGGTGACCGTCGAGTACCGACCCCAATCTGACCACACGGGATTTGCCGACATTCTCCACGGCGGAATCGTCGCTACCGCGCTCGACGAGGTCATGGCGTGGACCGCGATGCTGATCGAGGGAGTGTTTGTGGTCACCGGCACCATGGAGCTCCGGTACCGGAAGCCTGCCGACGCTGGTGCCACTTTTAGTCTCGTCGGCAATCTCGAAGAGCGTAGAGGACGTCGGCTGATGATCACCGCCGCTCTGTACGACGGAGACACGCTGGTTGCCGACGCCTCGGCAATGTTCCTCACCGTCGGGCAATTGGACGGCTAGCGCAGCGCTAGGAGGCTGGTGTGAATCGCCTGTTCTGGCTCGCTCGCGCTGTCGTGGGCCCGGACTCATTGGTGGGGCGAGCCGCCACGGCTGCCTTCACACCAACCTCCTAGCCCCCGAAGCCGATCAGCAAACTGAACGCCGTCCCGAGGTTGATGAACCCCGCAACCACTTGCCAGAATGCACGGGGGTTCTTCTCAGGGCGAAGACCCTTTCTCAATCGGTCCATGGCATTGGCGCGCCGGATCGAACCACGACGGACGTCGGGGTCGTCATAGTCGTCGTCGGCAAGCTGACGTGAGCCGAACAGGGCACCAGCAGCCCCAAGACCGAGGCTGGTGTACCCCCCACCCGATGCGCCTCCAGCGAGCAGCAGCAGCACTCCGGCTGCTAACGCAACGTAAGCGACACCCTCGACGAGTGATGCCGCAGTGAACAGCCACACACCGACCCCGACAGTAAGGATCACTGCCCAGCCAATGCCGAACGTGACAAGGTACTCGGGAAGACGATCCCGTAACGGCAGCACGACGTCCTCGGGAGACGGCGTCTCGGTCATCGGACGGTCACCGATCCTTTCTCGCCATCCAGAGACTCCAGGTAACGCAATATGCGCACGAGCATCGCGATCAAGCCGAGGATGATGAACAGGGCGCCAAAGAGCCACCCGATCATCTCGAACCCGGCAAAGTAGCTGTTGCGACAGCCGGACAGCCCGTCTCCACAGAGACCCCAGCCGGTCCCACCCCGACGCAGGTCGAGCAGCACCATCAGCGGGATCAGGGCCACCGCGATGGCGGCCCCAATCAGGACGACGATTGCTGCACGTATGGCGGTCATCGCGCGGAGGATACCGCGGATCGGGGCGAACACGGTGCGAGGGAAACACCGTGCGAATCCCGCCATGGGGAACCGTCGAGCGTTAGTGTGCCCAGAGGTGGCTGGTTTGAGGCGACGGAGACGTAGCGATGGAGTTCTACACCGAGGAGTTCACTGAGGACGAGCGGGCGGTCCTGGCCCGTTTCTTCACCAACCTCGACAGCCCGGTGTATGCCATCGTCAACCTGCCCGAGGTTGTCAAGGGCGCCCTGTTCGCCCGGTACAGCCGCTCGTTCAAATCGGTCCGCCGCCTCTTTCTCGACGAGTTCTACAACGCTCCCGACGTGGGCGTCAAGCACCTGGCTGCCGCGCTCGAGGGAGACGACCCGCTGGTCAACCTCCAGAGCGCCCAGGCTCTCTACGATCGTGTCTTCTCCGAGTACGGCGACGATTCGGTAGCCCAGCTCGGTGGAGCTCACCTCGCATGTGAGCAGGCTTCGAACCTGCTCACCAAGGCCCTCGAATGGGGACGTCTCGCCGCGTATCTCGAACAGAGCACCCGATACATCTTCTACGACGCCAAGCTCGGTGATCGATACCGCTATGCGGTGCCGCCCGAAATTGCCGCCTCGCCACATCGGGCCGGATATGAAAAGACGATGGACTGGCTATTCGACACCTACAGCCGGCTCGTACAACAGGTGGTCCCGTACTACGAGACGCTCTACCCCAAACAGGAGGGCGACTCCAGTTTTGTGTGGCGCTCAACCATCCGCGCCAAGGCATGCGACGACATCCGTGGTCTGCTGCCGGCGGCGACCCAATCGAGCGTCGGCATATTCGCATCGGGCCAGGCCTACGAGATGATGCTGATCCGGATGCGGGCTCACCCCTTGGCGGAGGTCCGCTACTACGCCGACCTGATGCTGGGCGAACTGCGCAAGGTGATACCTTCGTTCATGCGTCGTGTCGACGTGCCGGACCGTGGTGGAGACTGGAGCCGGTACCTCGAGGAGACCGCGGCGAGGATGGCCGAGCTGGCGGCGGGGATCGAGGCTGATCCGGAGCCGCGGCCGGAAGTCACGCTCGTCGAGTGGGATGACGATGCCGAGATGAAGACTGCGGCGGCAATCCTCTATCCGTACACCCAGCTTCCGGACGACCAGATCGTGGCGCTCGTGGCAAAGCTGGCGGACGAGGATCGTCAAGAGCTGCTCCTTGCCTATGTCGGCGACCGGCGCAACCGCCGTCACAAGCCGGGGCGGGCGATGGAGCGCACCGGTTACCGCTTCGACATCCTGTGTGACTACGGGAGCTTCCGCGACCTCCAGCGGCACCGGATGCTGTCAATCGACTGGCAGCGGCTGTCACCCGCTCATGGCTACATAACCCCGGAGTCGATCAACGACATCTCGGCAACCGGGGTGTGGGACGAAGCGATGGACAAAACGCACGAACTGTACGAAACCGTCGCAGCCGATCTGGGCCCCGACGTGGCCCAGTATGTCGTACCGTTTGCGTACCGCATCCGGTTCTTCTTCCAGCTGAGTGTGCGCGAAGCCTTCCACCTGCTGGAGTTGCGAACGGTTCCCGGTGGTCACCCCGGGTACAGAAGAGTCGCCCAGGAGATGCACCGGCTCATCGCCGAGCAGGCCGGTCACCAACACCTCGCGGCAGCCATGAGTTACGTCGACCACGCGGACTACGACCTCGCACGTCTCGAGGGCGAGCGTAGGTCCGCAGCCAAACGCGCCGCGCTTGGCATCGACGACCCTGATTGACCGTCGTTCTACGTCGGATAATCGATACGGTCGGTAATCGATACGGTCGGAAATCGATACAGTTGGCCTAGATGCAGACACCACGCCACCTTCCTGTGACACCCGTCCTGACCGGCCTGCTGTTGCTGCTCGGATCGTGCACCACCGCCGCGACCGAGCCGTCCCTCCCGACCTCGACCACCGACACTCCCGAGACGCAGGCAACCACAACGGTGACACAGCAAGCCAGCACGACGAGCGGCACGACAGGTAGCACCACGGCGACGCCATCGACCGCCACCGAGCCGGCAAGGGTGACGATTGCACCAGAGGCTCTTGTGATCGAGTCCTTTCCCGTGCCCGCCGGGTCCCGACCACACGATGTGGCACCGGCCACAGATGGAGGCATCTGGTATACGGCACAGAACCTCGGCGAGCTCGGCTGGCTCGATCCGGCGACCGGTGAGACACGGCACATCGACCTCGGCACCGGCTCACGACCTCACGGTGTGATCGTCGCTGCGGACGGGACCGCATGGGTGACCGACGGTGGGCTCAACGCCGTTGTCTCGGTCGAACCGGGATCTCTGCAGGTCACGGTTTACCCTCTTCCCGCGGAGCGACCCGACGCCAATCTCAACACCGCGGCCTTCGACCGAGACGGTGTGATCTGGTTCACCGGGCAGAACGGTATCTACGGCTCGCTCGACCCAGCGACCGGCACAATGACGCTTTTCGACGCACCACGGGGCCAGGGTCCGTACGGCATTACCTCGACCCCTGACGGCTCCGTCTACCTCGCATCATTGGCAGGCTCTTACGTTGGCGCCGTCCAACCCGATGGAAGCTTGGACGTGTTGGAGCCACCGACTCCGAACCAAGGTGCCCGCAGGGTTTGGTCTGACTCGGCGGGGGCTATCTGGGTGAGCGAGTGGAACAGCGGCGATCTCAGCAGGTATACACCGGCAACGGGTGATTGGGCGACCTGGCCACTGCCCGGTGACGCCTCAACCTACGCGGTTTACGTCGACGAGCTCGATATCGTCTGGACCAGCGACTTCGGTGGCAACGCAATTGTGCGCTTCGACCCCGACAGCGAGCAGTTCACGCGGATCGACTTGCCCCACTCACCCGGCAACGTGCGCCAGCTCCTCGGCCGGCCCGGCGAAGTGTGGGGAGCGGAGTCCGCAGCCGATCACCTGGTGTTGATCCGAACAGAGGAATGAAGCCATCCCCCCATTTCCCTGGATCCGCGGAATCCGTTGCCCGGCGTGGGTGAGCCAGGACATTCTTCTCCCTCCGGGAGAAGTGCCCGAGCGAAGCGAAGGGGGATGAGCCACACATCCTTCTCCCTCTGGGAGAAGTACCCGAGCGAAGCGAAGGGGGATGAGCCACACATTCTTCTCCCTCTGGGAGAAGTGCCCGAGCGCAGCGAGGGCGATGAGGGCCTTGTGGGATTGCAGGTCGGATCAAAGAACCCCTCACCTGCCTCGCTGACGCTCGGCTGTCCTCTCCCAAAGGGAGAGGAATGAACTGGAATCACCTACGGTGACACTGCGAAGGCAAGTGGGACCCACACATTCTTCTCCCTCCGGGAGAAGTACCCGAGCGAAGCGAAGGGGGATGAGGGCCCTATGAATTCAAGAGCTGGATTGCAGAACCCCACACCTGCCTCGCTGACGCTCGGCTGTCCTCTCCCAAAGCCTGAATCCACGGTTTGTGGTGGAGTGGTTTGGGGTGTTGGTACGCGACAAATGCCCTTTCACCTGGGAGAATCCGCTTGTCAAGAAGTGTTTCTACCCAGGTCGAAAGGGCACTTTTATCGTGA